>Ga0180431_10008354_pt1 | contig 11881 bp, 9 predicted proteins | sample SS_ome_11_FD_132459 | JGI IMG/M metagenome (GOLD analysis project Ga0180431, IMG submission 132459) | Hypersaline lake sediment archaeal communities from the Salton Sea, California, USA - SS_1_MS_1 metaG | ecosystem: Environmental > Aquatic > Non-marine Saline and Alkaline > Hypersaline >... | reverse complement strand
TCGTTCGCGCATGCACGCGGGATCGGCCACCGGCGAGGTCGCTTGCGCGTCCACCGAGAGCAGCCAGATCGCGCGCACCCACCCGCCAGCGGGCACCGGTCAGCAAACGCACCATCGAGGCATTCGCGGTGGGCTCGTGCACCACCTCCAACAGGGCACGTAGATCCGTGACAGCTGGGTCGGCAAGCAACGCAGCGGCGCCTGTCACCTGCGTAGGTACGCCCAGTTTGACCAGTGCGGAATCGATACGTCGGATATCAGCGCCCGTGGTGCACAGCACCGCGATAGTGGCGCGCTCTCCACCACCTGCGTGCAACCTTTCGGCCGCGAGGTGCGCGTCGCGTATCGCATTCGCGAGGTAATCGACTTCATCCTCGATGGTCTCGAACAGCGCGACTTCGACGCGTGCCGCCGGTGCCTGCTCGGCCGGGACGAGCGGCAAAGCCGCCTCGTGCTCGGCGCGCAGATCCGTGGCGATCTCGTTAGCCACATGGAGCACAGCCGGACCGGAGCGTCGGTTCTCCGATAGTGAGTACCGGCGTGCGCGAGTGCCGTCCGCTTTGGGGAAGTGATCGGGAAAGGACTCGATGTTGTCGACGCTGGCACCGCGCCAGCCGTAGATGGCCTGACACGGATCGCCTACCGCGGTGACCGGGAAGCCATCTGCGAATATCGCTTGCAGCAGTCCCCGCTGGGCTATCGAGGTGTCCTGATACTCATCGAGTAAGACGATGTCGTATCGACGACGTATCTCGGCAGCCACTTCCGGGAAGCGACGTACTACATCGCGCGCCAGGCGTATGTGGTCTGAGTAGTCCCATAGGTCGCGCCACTCCTTATATTCGCGCCATCGCGTCGCCAGTTGGGCCAACGCGATCCGTTGGGTTGCCGCCTGCGCAATGTCGCGGCCGATACCTCGTGTGGCACCCATCTGCTGCAGCATTTGGATTAGTTCCCGATCGTGTTCGACGATCGATTCGGGCTCGATGTCCACCTCGCTGAGCTCGCCGTCGAGTGCGAGCATCTGCTCTGTCAGTGAGACCGGACTCTTCCCTAGTGCGGCGAGGCGATCGCCGAGAGAATCGCTGCCATCAGCCTCTGCTCCGCATACCAAGGAATACGCCCGCTGGTGCTTGCCGCTGTCGGTGAGCAAGGTCGCGTCCGGCTCGCGTCCGATCCGCATCCCGAACTCAGAAACCACACGACCGGCGAACGCGTGGTACGTGGACACAGTAGGTTCGATGACCTCCGATCCCTTGGCTGATGAGACAGCAGCCGTGCGCGTACGGAACGCCCAGAGCAGCTGGGCTGCGGCCTTGTTCGTGAAAGTCAGGCCCAGCACTCGATCGGCAGCTACTTGCCCGGTACCGACCAGATAGGCAACCCGTGCGGACATCGAGGTGGTCTTACCCGTCCCCGCCCCTGCCACGATCACACCGGGCTCCAAGGGAGCGCTAATCGCCTCCCACTGCTCATCACTCGGAGAGAAACCGAGTGCCTTGGCCAACTGATCGCGACCGAATGCGTCGCTCATCGCTTCGTCCGATCCACGTCGGCAATATCCCCAGGCAGCCCGAGGTCGATCACGCTGAGTACTTGATTCTTCGCCGGGCAAACCCGCTGGAATGTGCAGTAGGAGCACTGCTTGCCTACCCGAGCAACTATGTCCTCGCTACGGATGGTGTCCACCGCCTGCGCCAAGGCGTCCTCGATCCAGCTTCGCTCGCCTTCTGCTCCGAGTGGCTCTTGGAATTGCTCCTTGGGTGCGGGATCGGAGGCGCCGGCATCCTTACGCAACTGCACGAGTGCTGCGCCACCGATCGGTGCATCGAATTCCGGCTCTTCGCGAAGTAGCAGTTGGTAGAGGCCGAGTTGACCGTGCTCGGCGGTCTGCGCCTTGGTCGGCACTGCGGTAGTCGTCTTGAGGTCGATCGCTACTAACTCGGAGTTGTCGTTGCGTTCGATTCGATCGAGGTAGCCACGAATCGCAACGGTCTCGGTGCCGCCATCGGATGAGGGCACCCCGATCTCGGTTGCCAAGAATCGCTCGGTGTCCACGAGTTCGCGTATTCGTCCTTGGTGGTAGCGCAAGAACCGCTCCAAGCAGCGCCTCGCCTCAGCGCGTTCAGATCGAGACTTCCATGCCGCTTCGAACTCCACGGCGGACCACACCCGATCGATGTAGGCATCCATAGCCTCGATGTCCTCGGGGATATCCCCCTTGGCAACATGATCGGCCACGGCATGAACGATGCTTCCGAAGGCGGTTCCCGAGCCCCGCATCGTTTCGGCGTGGACCTCATGGTCGAGGAACCACTTCATCGAGCACTCGCGCAGCGCGTCCAGGCTCGATCCGGAAAGCGCTATGGGTTCGTTCGGATCTCGCAACGGCACCGGGCCCTCGGACAATGCGCGAATGCCCCACCAATTCGCAGGGTCGGCACCCGGGGCGCAGGGTGTGCCCGTCGCGTCCTTCGCTCGGGCCATCGCCGCGAGCAACGCGGCAGCCTGCCGATGGGCCGTTTCGGGGGCGGTGGTGTCGGCGAGGATGACGCGGAGTTCGGCCACGAGCGCAGGCCAACTCGCGATCGATTCGACACTGGTGGATGCGGGCTCCACCGGGAACCCAACACGGACGAGATCATCGACGAAGCGGCTCGGGCGTTCGTCTCCAGCGTCACCGGAATCGACGCACATCAACGTCAGACGGTCTTGAGCCCGGGTGCACGCGACGTACAGCAGATTGCGCTCCTCACGCACCAAGGCAGCGACCGTATCGCCGCGAGACTGCGCATCGCCAGCCTCCTGGAGTTCTTGTACGCCAAGCAGTGAACCGCGTGCGCGCAGGTTGGGCCAGCGTCCCTCCTCGAGTCCGACAACCCACACACGGGGCCACTGCAATCCCTTGGCGCGGTGCACGGTCATGATGCGAACCACATCCGGATCGCGGTGGGTGTTGGTATCAGCGATCGCTTCCGCGGGGATCGCTTGATCGCGCAACGTGGCCAGGAAGGCGCTAACGCCGTAGACCCCGCGATAGCGCTCGCTGATCCGTTCGGCCGTGGCGAACAACGCCATCACGGCATCGAGATCGTGATGGGCCATCGACGAGCCACCCAAGGCTTGATCGCGCAGCCGCTGCGGCCACCCGTGCCCGGGTTCACCTCCCGTCCAGGCAGCCCACAGCACGTCACCCACCGCGGCCCCGGATTCGATCAGTGCCGAGACGTCGGCCAGTACTGAGCGCACTCGCTGGACCGCCTGCGCCAGCGGCGATGTCGGCTCGATGGTCGAAGGGAGCGGTTCTGCTCCCATAATCGCCTCGGCGATCAACTCCCGACCGGCGAGCACCGGTGCTCCGGTAGACCGTCGCGCGTCGCGAAGTTCCCGGCCGAACCGACGCATGGCAGATGGATCAACGCGCCCGATCGGGCCGGCGAGCAAATCGATCACCCGTTCTGGGCGCACTCGCTCGGGGTGTGCAGCGATGTCGATGACGGCAAGCAACTGCGCGACGGCCGGCTCGGCGTGCAGCGGTACCTCATCGACCGTGACAGCGGCCGGGACTCCCGCGAGGGTCAACGCCCGTTCGATGCCGATGAGATCATCGGAGGTCCTCACCAGAACGGCCATATCCCGCCAGGCGAGGCCGTGATGCACGTGGGCGGCCAAGATCTGCTCGGCCACCCGAGCATCGCGAACCGTGATAGACGGGCAAGACAAGACGCGCACCGGGGTCGTCTCGGCAGGATCATCGGGCACGAAGGGATTTCGGTGCTCCCGTTGCGTCTGCGCCGGAAGGCCGGGCAAGGCCGCGGGAGCCAGCGCCGCCCGGGCGGCGGAGGCGATAGCGGCTGCGTACCTGCGCACCGAGCGCAGCGCGACCACTTCGGCGGAGGATCCATCCTCGGCGAGGAAGGAATGCGGGAAATCCAGAATTCCGCGCACGTCCGCTCCACGGAATGCGTAGATCGCCTGATCCGGATCGCCAACGGCCACCACCGAGCAGAGCGGACCAGCAATGCGGCGCAGCAAGTGCACCTGCAGTGGATCGGTGTCTTGGAACTCATCGACGTAGATCGACCGAATGCGCCTGTGCAGGACTTCCCGCACCTCCGGTTCGCTTGCGCGCAGGACGGCGCGGCGCATCAATTCCGCGTAGTCCAGAACGTTCTCGAGGACCATGACGTCCTCTTCCTGCGCCGCGATATCGGCTACCGCCACCCATTCCGGACGCCCCACGTGCGCCGCGAGTCGACGCAATCGGCTCGGGCTGATGTCGCGTTCGCGCATCCGCGCGATCATCGTCCGCACTTCAACGGCGAACCCATGCGTGCCCAAGGCCTCGGAGAGGTCCTCCGGCCAGTCGACAGAGCCGTCCTCCACCGTCCCGCGGATCAACTCACGGATGCGTTGATCCTCCTCGGCCCAGGACAGCAGCCGCGGCGGATCGGAGTACTCCTCGCTCGATGCACTCGCCCGAAGCAGTCCGTAGGCGAAGGAGTGGAAGGTGGCCACCTGAGGCAGGAGCCCACCACCGAGGCGGGCGGCGATCCGATCGCGCAACTCCTGCGCCGCTCGCCGCCCGAAGGTCAGCACGAGGACGGACTCCGGATCCTCCCCCTCGGCAAGTCGGGCCACGACGGATTCCACGATGGTGGTGGTTTTGCCCGTACCTGGACCAGCGAGGACCAGCAAGGGTCCCTCGCGGTGCGCCACTACAGCCCGCTGCTGCGCATCGAGATCGGGGGCGGGCATGGCAGGTAGCGGCGTGAGGTCCAGCCGCGCGCGCACAGGCCATGGATACCACCACGGTGTGACACCATCGACCGGTGAGCGACGACACGCGGCCAGATGAGGCGGCCCCGGAGTCGACGCTGCGCACCGAATGGACCATCGCCGGCCCGCTGCCGGTCCCCGTCGATGAACCCGACCTTCGCGACCGAGTGCTTGCCGACGCTGCCATCGCACCCCCAGCCGCACCCTCGGATTCCCCGGCGCGCTACCCCAGCTACCCGGGACGCTCCGGACCCCCCGGGGGCGACGGTGTTACGCCGGCGGGGACCATCGTCATCGAAGACGGGGTGATCCCCCGCCGACTTCGCCGACCTCTCGACCTGGCTCGCCTAGCCCTGGCTCTCGCCATCGCCGCCGGCTCGGTCGCGCTGGGCTGGTTCGCGACCGGCACCGCCACGGGGTTGGAAGAGGACCTCGCCGGCGGTGCACGGCTGTTGCCCAACGGGGTAGTCCTCGTACTCAACATCATCGGCGGCATCGGCACCTTGCTGCTGCCGATCGGTGGTGCCATCGCACTCATCGTGCGTCGCCGAGTCCGTCAACTCTTGGACGCCCTCGTCGCACTTCTCGTTGCCGCTGTCGTCCTGACTGGTCTGTCCATCCTGGTCTCGGAATTCGGTGATGCGCGACTGCTGATCACCCTGACCGGTTCAGCCGACCCCAACAACGCCGCCACCACGCCGGTGCTCGGCGGCTTACTCGCCTTCATCACCGCATCGCGGTTGATGAGCAGACGCCCGTGGAACGTGTTGTCGTCCTTGGTTATGGGCTCACTGATCATCGTCGCCGTGCTCAGTGCCACGATCTCCGTTGCCGGATTGGGCGCCTCCCTTGCGATCGGCTGGGCGATGGGCCTAGCGATCCGATACGGATTCGGTACCCCCACCACACGCCCGAGCGGAGCCGAGGTGGCCGATGCCCTCGATCGCGGTGGACTCCCGGTGACGATGCTGCGCGCGCAGGAATCCACCCGTCGCGGTAGGCGCTACCTGGGCACCACCCGAGCCGGTGAGACCCTGCAGATCACCGTGTTGGATCGCGATCTAGAGGGTGCGGGATTGGCCCAGGCGATCTGGACGTCGTTGCGCTTGCGCGAGGAGCCGGGTAACTCGGCTTTCAACATGCGCCGAGCTCTCGAGCACGCCGCCCTTGTCTCCTATGCCGGGGAAGCAGCAGGCGTGCCCGAGCCACGCCTGCTCCTAGCCTCCGAAGTAGGCCCCGACTCCTGCGAGCTCGCCTACCCACATCTCGACGGCGTCCCTTTCAGTGAACTCACTGAAATCACCGACGACGATCTCAAGGGTGCCTGGCGGGCCGTCCGGACACTGCACGAGCACCAGATATCCCATCGCGCTCTCAATGCAGATCATCTGCTGCGCGCCGCCGACGGCACCATCTGGCTGACGGGCCACGACACCGGCGGGGTCGCTGCAAGCGATGTCTCGATGCGCATCGACGTAGCCGAGATGCTGTGCACGCTGGCAATGCTCACGGACGTAGATCGCGCCGTTGGTACCGGTCGGTCGATCCTGGGTCTCGAGGGCATCGGCAAGGCGCTGCCGGCGCTCCAGCCGGTCGCGCTCTCGCGCACCACTCGCGCGCAACTGCGCAAGCACAAAGGGATGATGGTCTCGCTGCGAGATCGACTCGTCGAGATCCGCCCAGGAGCCGACGAAGAGACGATCCAGTTCGAGCGCATCAAGCCGCGCACGTTGATCATGGTGCTGGTTGGCACCATCGCCGGCTACGTCCTGCTATCCCAACTCGCGCAGGTCGATCTGGTCACGCTGGTCACCACCGCAGATTGGCGCTGGATCGCCGCAGCGGTGCTGTTCTCGCTACTGACCTACTTTGGCTCGGCGTGGTCTCTATCGGGATTCGTGCCAGAAAAACTGCGCCTGTCACGCACCCTCATGGCGCAAGTCGCCGGCGACTTCGCAACGCTGGTCTCCCCTCCCACTCTCGGATCCATCGCGATCAACGTGCGCTATCTGCAAAAGTCCGGGCTGCACCCGGCGCTGGCTGCCGCGAGTGTCGGCGTCTCCGGAGTGATGACCTTCATCATCCACATCGTGCTACTTCTCGGGTTCACCATCGCGGCAGGAACAGCAACCGACTTCACCTTCGACCCGCCCCGCGCTGCGGTGATCGCCGTCGGCGCCCTCGCGGTGGTGGTGCTTGCGCTGCTCACGGTCCCGCGGGTCCGCAAGGAGATCTCACGACGTATTCGCCCGCTGATCAAGGAAGTTGTCCCACGGCTGATCACGGTGGCGCAGCGCCCGATGAAACTGCTGGAAGGCATCGGCGGCATCTTGCTGCTCAACCTTTCCTATATCGCCGTGCTCTTCGCTTGCGTAGGAGCCTTCGGCGGCTCTCTGAGCATCGCCGTGGTGGCCGTGGTCTACCTCGCCGGTGCCACGATCGGTCAGGCAGCACCCACCCCCGGTGGCCTCGGCGCGGTCGAAGCGGTACTCGCCGCGGGCTTGACCGCCGCTGGCCTTGATGCAGGCACCGCGGTCTCGGCGGTTCTGCTCTACCGCCTCATCACTTTCTGGGCTCCCACGGTCCCGGGCTACATCGCCTTGAACAAGCTGACACGCGACGGCTTGCTGTAAGACGACCCAGCGCGCATCCGGTCGCTACGCCTGCAATGCTGCGCCCATGAGCGAAGACAAAGTGATCATCACGCCCCTGCTCGACGGACCGAACCAGGTTGCCGGCGGTGTGGTTGTCAAGGACGCCGACGGCAACGTCATCAAGGAAGCCGGAACGGTCTACCTGTGCCGATGCGGATTCAGCCAGGACAAGCCGTTTTGTGATGGCTCGCATCGGAAGCACGACTGGAAGTCCTAGGAGCAAGACAACTTCCCGTCGCTGGGCTACATTCGCGCCTATGGCCCTATACACCTGTTCTCAGTGCGGAATGTCCGTCAACACCACCTGCGGTGCCTGCGATGCGGCTCTCGTCGACGACGTCCTCGTCCTCGACGATGGCACCAACGTGGCGATCTCCGTGTGCCCCAATGGACACGGAAAGATCAAATCGCCGCTGTGCTGTGGCTCCGACATGACCTGCAGCGTCTGACGAACGACAAACTCCGCTTCGGGCTCGTCGCGAGCCTTGCTGTTCTGGCCGTCACCTGGTTCTTCCTCGGTTCGGCCGGTGTCTCGACCGCGATCGAGCGTGGCGAGCCCTCGGGCACCGGCTTGGCACTGTTCGGACTCGCCGCTGCGGTCAACCTTGCTGCCCTCGTCCTGGCGATTGCGGCGGCGTACTTCGCTGTTCCTTCTAGGGCGTGGGCATGGTGGTTCGTCATCGTCGTCGTGTTCGTGAACGCGATCGCGACCTTGACCGATCAAGTCGGCGCAGCAGATGTCTTCTACCTAGTGCTGTGTCTGCTTGCTCTCGTCCTTGCGCTCGCTATTCGCCTTTCGGCTACTAGACGACTTCGTGGAGCACCCGGACAGTAGCCCCTTCGTGGGCCATCCGGAATGCCTCGAGTTCTTCGTCCCACGGCGTCCCGATCAGCCGATCGATCTCCTCGAGCACTTCTCCGATCGCTTCTTGTCCGCCCGCACGGGCGCCGACCATCAGGCTGCGCAAACGTTCTTCGTGAACAAGGACATCCCCGTGGACACCGATCGTGCCGCGGAACAAGCCGAGGTTGGGAGTGACGGCGAAGCGTTCGCCTTCGCGCCCGTCAACCGGATCCTCGGTCACCTCGAAGCGGATGGTGGAGAAGGCCACCAGCGCGCTGGCGATCCTCGACGCCGTGCCGAGCGGACCATGCCAGACGATCTCGGCGCGCTGACTTCCCGGCGCAACCGGCTGGGAGGCCCAGTCGATGTCAACCGTGGTTGCGAAGACCCGAGCCAGCGCCCACTCCAGATGCGGGGCCACCGCCGAAGGGCATGAATGCACGAAAAGCACGCCGCGCGCATGCGAAGAATCCGCGCCGCGGCGGGCATCGATCACGACCGTCATATCGCCTCCTGGAATCGAGGGTCGCCTTCCCCAGCGTCCTCATCCAGCAGCGATCCGAAACGGATCGGTATTTCGATAGGCCTTCAGGGTACCCCGAGAAGGCCGAGACCAGGGTAACCCGGAGGGCTCCAACGGTATGGTTCGCTGCGCGGCTTCCCGCATGAGGAGCCCTGCGAGGAGGAATCCATGGCCATCGCCACCCCGGCACCCCGCGTCCTCGGGGACTACATCGCCTCGACGAAGGCAGCCAACATCGCCTTGGTGCTCGGCGGCTCGGCCTTCGTGGGTATCTCGGCGCAGGTGGTGATCCCGCTGCCGTTCACACCCGTTCCCCTCACCCTGCAGACCTTCGCGGTGCTATTGGTGGTCGCGGCCCTGGGAACGTGGCGCGGCGTCGCCTCGATGGTGGTCTACGCCGCGGCTGGCACTGCCGGCGTTCCCTGGTTCTCGGCCGGGTCCTCGGGCTGGGGCGGGGCGAGCTACGGCTACATCCTCGGCTTCATCTTGGCCGCCGGGATCGTCGGCCGACTGGCCGAACACGGCGCCACCCGGACTCCCCTGCGAACCGCTGGGTTGATGGTTCTGGGCAACGTGGTGATCTACGCGGTGGGCGTGAGCTACCTGAAGTTCGCGATCGATGCCTCCTGGGCCACCGCACTCAGCTTGGGCATGATCCCCTTCCTTCTCGGTGACGCACTGAAGATCGCGCTCGCCGCAGGGCTGTTCCCGGCCACCTGGAAACTAGTGAATCGCACCAGCTAGAGACTGCCCAGCACTTCGTCGACCATCTGCGTGGTGGTCGCCGGATGCAAGAACGCAAGCCTGCCCACGGGCTCGCCGTACCACGCGCTGGCCGTCACGAAAGCAGTCTGGTTGCGTAGTAGCCGATCAGACCAGGCCTCGTAATCGCTTAGTTCCCAGCCGCGGCGACGGAAGAGCACGATGCTCAGTTCCGGCTGTCGGATTAGTTCGACTTCGTCCATCGCATCGATGCGCTCGGCGGCGTAACGGGCGATCTGCACGCCGGCCCGGACTGCGTCGCGATAGGCGTCCATGCCATTCACCGCCATCGAGAACCACAGCGCCATCCCACGGGCGCGCCGGGTGAGGTGGAAGGCGAGGTCACTGGGATTGAGATCGGTGGCGTCGTCGTCGTGGATGACGTCGAGGTAGGACGCATCCTGGGTGTGGACGGCCTGCGCCAAGCGCGGCTCGCGGTAGATCAGTGCCGCCGAATCGTAGGGAGCGAACCACCACTTGTGCGGATCCATCACGAGCGAATCGGCTCGTTCGATACCTGCATAAAGGTCCTGCAGTTCGGGTAGCAGCAAGCCCGCGCCGCCGTAGGCACCGTCCACGTGGAACCACAATCGGCGTTCGGTAGCAAAGTCCGCGCACGCGGTCAGGTCATCCACGATGCCGGCGTTGGTCGTCCCCGCGGTGCCGACGATCGCCACGAGATCTCCGGCCGTATCGGGGTCGGCCACCAGCGCCTGCTCGATCGCGGCGCGCGTCATGCGCCCATCCGTTGTCGGCACGATCAACGGCCGCATCCCGGTGATCCGCAGCGCGTTGGCGATGGAGGAATGGCTCTGATCGCTGACCACGACGCGCGGCGTGCGCACGGACAAACCGCGCTGTTCGGCGGTGTCGCGGGCCACCACGAGTGCCGAGAGATTGCCGGCCGAACCGCCGGAGACGAACGTGCCACCCGCACTCTCGGGCAGACCTGCGGCCTCGGCCATCACTCGCAGTGCGGAGTTCTCGGCGAGCACGGCACCCGCGGCCTCCAGCCACGAACAACCCTGAAGGGACGCAGCGGAGACCACCATGTCGAACAGCAGCGCCGCCTTGGTGGGCGCCGCGGGAATGAAGGCGTAGAAGCGCGGGCTGTCGGCCGACAGGATCGTGTCTGCGAGGTGGTCTGTGTAGACGCCGAGGATCTCGGCCGGATCCTTGGGCTCGTCGCCGATCAGATGGTTCATCGCGTGCAGCATCGATTCGCGATCGCCGAGACCATCGACGGGCGCTTCGGGGAGTGCGAGTCGCTCGGCCAAATAGCCGAGGATCAGATCGAGCATCTTCGGATCTAATTCATGCATGCGGGCAGGATCGGCGCGCACGGCGTACTCCTTGCATCTACCGCGCGCCGACAGCCTTCCTGCCAGCAGGCGCTAGTCCGATGCTACGTCGCCCGGGTACCGCGTTCCACCACGAGCGCCCATAAGCCAGGGATCGTTCCGGAGTCAACTCACAGCCGCGAACACCGTGATTTCCCCGGATCCGAGTGCAGAGCACATACCCGGTGGGGTATGTTGATTCGGTGTCGAGTTTCAACGCCCTGCGCATGTGGTCCAGGCGCCGCTGGGCCACCGCCGCAGTCTCCGGACTTATCGTCGCCACGCTCGTGGCGCTGCCCACAGCGGTGATCCCCAACCCGATCTTCGGTCGGGCAATCGAGGTGACCTGGTGGTCCTACCCGATCGTGATCATCAGCGGAATCCTCGGCGGACTGCTGATCGCTACCTATGTTCGTGAGCCCGGGAACGAGGAGATCGACACCGCCGCCAAGGTCGGCACCGCCGGTGGACTGCTGGCGTTCTTCGCCGTTGGCTGCCCCGTGTGCAACAAGCTGGTCTTACTTGCTCTGGGCACCTCCGGAGCGATGAGTTGGTTCGCGCCCGTGCAGCCCTTCCTTGCCGTCGCCTCTGTCATCGTCATGGCCTGGGCCCTGCACATTCGCCTGAAGGGCATGGCCTCGTGCAAGGTCCCCAACATTGCCGCTGCCGAGTCTTCGCTATAAACGCCTCTTGTGACCGATAGATGGATCGTCGCCAGCAGCGGCGGCTTCGTAGGTACTGGCCTATGGGGTGTGATGCGTCCCGGGCGGATCTTCACCCGAGCCCTCGAACTTTCCGGCAAAGATCGCCCGCGAGTGCTGTTCATCCTCACCGCCTCCGGTGATGATCCGCAGTACCTCGCCGCGATGTACTCGGCCCTCGCCGATACGAACTGCGATGTCGACCACCTCGCGCTCTTCCCGCAACCCAACCGCCCCGTCGACGAAGCCATCGACAAAGCCGACGTCATCTGGGTGGG
>Ga0180431_10008349_pt1 | contig 11882 bp, 9 predicted proteins | sample SS_ome_11_FD_132459 | JGI IMG/M metagenome (GOLD analysis project Ga0180431, IMG submission 132459) | Hypersaline lake sediment archaeal communities from the Salton Sea, California, USA - SS_1_MS_1 metaG | ecosystem: Environmental > Aquatic > Non-marine Saline and Alkaline > Hypersaline >... | reverse complement strand
AGTGTGTTTGAAAAAAAAGACCTCTGAGGTTTTCCAGACCTCAGAGGTCGCGATTGCGCAGCCCAACGATCCGAGGAAAAATCGGGACACGCTCTTGCTTCCCTCACACTCGCCATAACACCGCCAATCCTACCAACGTGGTTACCAATATCAAAATGCTCAATGGAAGTCCGACGCGCACGTAATCTCGAAACTTGTAGCCGCCCGGCCCCATGACCAGCAAGTTGGATGGATGGGCAAAAGGAGTGAGGAGAGCTGCCGAAGTGCCCACCGCTACAGCCAGGAGCAAAGAGTGTGGATCGAAACCCTGATTCATGGCGACATTAAAGGCAATGGGCGCCATCAGGGCCGCCGTGGCATGGTTAGAGATACCCAACGTCAGGACCATTGTGATCAGAAACAGCGCTGCCATCGCAGCCAAAGGCCCCAGTTCAGCTACCGGAGAGAGGAGAGTAATCGCCACCCACTGGGCCGTGCCGGTATTTTCCATGGCCTTACCGAGAGCCAACATGCCGGAAACGAGAAAGACCACCCGCCACTCGATGGCATTCCGCGCTTCCTCGGCCCTCAGGCAGCCGGTGATGATCGTCAAGAGGGCTGCGCCCAATGCAGCCAACGACAGGGAGAGCACCTTGGAAGCAACAGCAGCGACCATGCCCACCAAGATGGCGATTGCCCACGGCGCTTTGCGGGTGCGGCGGGGAATGTCCTCGTCTTCCGAGATGACCATTAGGCCCGGCTCTCGGCGCAACAGACGAATTTTTCGCCACGAGCCTTGCACCAAAAAGGCATCGCCCCGCCGCAATGGCTCGTCACCAATGAGACGCTCCACAGGCTCGCCGCCTCGCCACAGAGCCAGCACCGTCAGCTCAAACTGCTCCCGGAAGTGCAATTCGCGCAAAGTCTTGCCAACGAGGGACGATCGAGGCATCAGAGTGACCTCTGCCACGCCAACGTCGCCAGTGAGCAGTTCCGTTTCGTCCACGGTGGCTGCTCCCCAAATGAGATCTTTGTCTGCCGCGACCTGCTGAAGCCGGCGTGGCCCCCCCTGCGTCAGCAACCGGTCGCCAGCCTGGATCAACTCTGTCGGCGAAGGAGCCATACGGCAACTCGATTCACGAATGATACCCAGCACCGTCAGACCGTGGTCGCGCCGCAAGCCGCTCTCGGCCAGCGTCTGACCGACAAGAGCGGAATCTGGGGCCACATGAAGGGTGAAAATGCGCTCCGGCAACCGGTAGAGACCGATCAACTGGCTCGGCAGCCGGGCACGATGCAATTTGTCCTCAATGGGCTGCTCGGGGAGCAAGCGGCGGCCAATGGTCACCATGTAAAGAGTGGCAACCAGCACACTGAGAACGCCAATAGGGGCAATATCCAAAAGCTCAAAGGGTCGAAAGCCTCCTGCAGACAGCACATGGCTGACAATGATGTTGGGCGGCGAGCCGATCAGAGTCAGCGTGCCGCCGACAATGGCTGCAAAGGACAGAGGGAGCAACAGGCGGGAGGGAGCGCGGCCAGTGCTGAGGCCAATGCCGATCACCGCCGGCATGAGCACTGCTACCACCGCCACGTTGTTCATCACCCCCGACAAAAGGGCCGCGCCGATCATCAAAGCAGCAATGAGGCGCGGTTCGCTTTCTCCAGCGAACCGGACCATAACGCGTCCCAGTTTTGTCGCCACGCCGGTCTGAAAGAGTGCAGCACTGACGACAAAGACGCTGCCGATGATAATCACGACCGGGTTGGCAAAGCTGGTAAAAGCCTCCTCCGGCGACAACAAACCGGTCACTCCCAAGATCAGCATAACCGACAGCGACACGATGTCTGTTGGCAACCGCTCGGAGACAAAAAGCACAATAGCAACACCAAGAATTGTCAGGGTGAACGCGATCTGAGGTGTCATCATGTTTCAACCAAACGTTGTATCCTGGTCAAACATACATGCCTACGCTACGGATCGTATGAACAAAATCGGACCGGCGATATCACTGAAAAACCAGTAGGGCAAGTTGGCGACAGATCAAACATTATGCCTGTACAGCTGCCCTTTCAGAGAGCCCAAATCCCCTTCCCACTGAAAAGTGGACAACGTCTCATTATAGCATTGGTCAAAACTGCCGTCAAAAGATAGAGTCTGGGAATCCAGTGACAGCCATGTTAGCCAATTCATTCTATGCAAAGCTTTTAAATTCATGAGAAACTCTTGCCTTTTTCGCCACTTTCGGCTAAAATCAATCACCCCCTGCCGTGAGGTGCATCAATGGAATTTGTACCCGAAACCATCGAAAATCTGGTCCGCCAGGCATTCCCTGAAACAACTGTTACCTCCTACCGTCCACTGGAAGGCGACTCGGCTAACCTGAACTATATCGTGCAACTACAAAATCCCTCGATCGAGATCGTTCTGCGGATTTACCAGCGTGATACGCCCCAACCGCAGTTAGGGAAGGAAATGCACGTGTTACGGATAGTGATGCCCGAGACGGGTGTGCCCACAGCCCGCGTCATCCACTTTGACGACAGCCGGACGCTCATTGACCAACCCTATGCTGTGTTCAACCTCCTACCCGGCGAGTCCTTAGAAAAGGCACTGCCCCGCATGGACGAACAGGATCAGGAAGCTATAGGTTACGAGATGGGCCGCTATCTGGCCAGGCTGCACAGCATCCCTCTGGAAAATTTTGGCCAGTTTCTCGTTGACGACCCGCTCGCCTCAACCAGTGAGAAAAACTATACCGTCGCCCGCGTCATGGAATGTCTCCAAGTCTGCGAGGAGAACGGTCTGCTAGACAAATCGGCCGTCGTGAAATTGGAACGTTTCGTGAGACAAACGCACGCCCTGGGCCGCAGAGAAGCCTGTTTTGTCCATGGCAGCTATCACGAAAGAAACATCACCGTTCAAGAAGGTATCGCTGGTTTTCACGTCACCGGCGTTTTTGACTTTGAGCACGCCCAAGGCTGGAGCCCCGAGTGGGACATGGCCAACCTGTTTGGCCACGTTGCTGACCGCCATCCATCCCTGATCAGAGGCTTTCTTGATGGCTATGCCGACACAAAAAGTCTGCCGGACAACTTTTGGGATCGTCTGGAGGCTTACCAGCAAGTGGTGAGCATCTGCTACGTGGTTCGTGCTTACCGTGCAGGAGACGAGTTGCTGTTAAAGGTACATCAGGCACAATTGCATCGTTTTCTGGCAAATACTTTTGGAGACAGATAAAACAAAAAGTCAGCATAGAGAGGAGAAAACATGCTCGCTTCTGCCATGAACGCCTACAAGCGCCTGGCCGAACGTCTGGACGCACTGCCCAACGGCTTTCCGCCGACTGGCGATGGCGCAGAATTACGTCTGCTGGCCAAGCTCTTTACCCCCCAAGAGGCCGCGTTAGCGGCTCAACTGCGCCTGACATTAGAGACACCGGCGCAAATCGCGGCCCGCATTGGCGGCGACTCGAAAACCTTGCGCAAAAAGCTCAAAGAGATGGCTCGCCGTGGTCTCATCGCCGCCGGGCGGGCGGAAGGGGGACTGGGCTACGGGTTGCTACCTTTTGTCGTCGGCATTTACGAGATGCAATTCAGCACGCTGGATGCCGAGCTGGCGTGCCTGTTTGAAGACTATTACCAGCAGGCATTCGGCCAAGCCCTGGCCATGCAGCCACCGGTGCACCGCGTCATCCCGGTAGGCCAGAGTATACAGATTGGCATAGAAGTACGGCCGTTCGAGAGCGCAGTCGATATTGTGAATGCCGCTCAGGCATGGGGCGTGGTCGACTGCATCTGCCGTACGCAGAAAGCGCTCATCGGCGAGCCATGCGAGCATCCGATCGACGTCTGCATGGTTATGAGCCAGACGCCCGGGGCCTTTGATCATAGCTCCACCATCCGCGCCCTAACCCGCAAAGGGGCAATGGCTACATTGCAGCGTGCAGCCGAGGCCGGCCTGGTGCACTCGGTAAGCAACAACCAGCAGGGGTTGTGGTACATCTGCAACTGCTGTACCTGCTCCTGCGGCATCCTACGCGGTATCGCCGACCTGGGCATTGCCAACGTCATCGCCCGCTCCGCCTTTGTCAATCAGGCGGACGAGGGATTGTGCACCGCCTGTGGCCTCTGCGTCGAACGTTGCCAGTTCAAGGCACTATCGCTGCAAGACGTGGTACGCGTGGACCAAACCCGTTGCGTGGGCTGCGGCCTCTGCGTTCCCACCTGTCCGGAAGGCGCGTTATGCCTCGTGCGCCGTCCCGCCGACGAGGTTTTGCCACCGCCCGTCACCGAAGGCAACTGGCGGGCAGAACGTGCTGCTGCGCGCGGCCTGGACCTGGAAAAGATATTGTAAAGGAAAACGCTACCATAAACGACAAAAAGTGCACAGCCCCGGCGCCGTCGTCGGCTGGCCGCAGTTTTCGCAAGGGTGCAGTTCCACCTGCTCTATTGCCTCTCGAAAGAGTCCCTGCTCTTTGGCCTTTAAAAAGGTCACATAGAATTGCAACTTGCTGCTCGGTGAATCCAGTTCCAATTCGTTCAGCAATTCCTTATACCGATTTGTCGTCGAGCCGACGGCGTAGGGACACTCGTCGTAGATATAGTCAATGCCCTTGATGAGGGCATAAGCGGCCACCTCGCGCTCGTAGAGGCGGCAGAGAGGCTTGACTTTGCGAGCTAGCCCATCCCGTTCCTCCAGCACTGGCGACTGCCGGGCCAGGTAACCTACCTGCCAATGCAGCGTGTTGCCAAAAAGCACCGCCACCTCGTCGTCCAGGTTGTGGCCGGTAGCCAGGACCTCAAAATTGCCCTCACTGGCGACGCGATTCATTACGTAACGCTTGATCAACCCACAGACAGCACACGGCTTGCCCCGCCCTCGCTGCTTGCGCGCCGCGACCTCGGGGAGGCTCTCGCCATAGGTCTCTGGGACATCAACTCTGTGCAACACAGCTCCTGGACGCGTAGCCATGAACCCTTGGATTTTCTCCAGCGACAGATCCGAATAGCCAAAACCCCCATCAATCCCCAAACCGATGTAGAGCCCCTCTGCTTGATAACCCAGGTTCAGCAGCACGTCCCACAGCGCCAGGCTGTCCTTGCCGCCAGAGACAGCCACCAGCACCCTTTCGTCGCGGGTGAACATCCTGTATTTGCCGATGATGCGCTCGACCTGCGTCGGGAACCACTCTAAATAATGCTCTGCACACAGCGCCAACTTGTGGCGCCGCATATTAAAAACAGCCTTGCGACCACATTTTCGACACTTCATTGACACCTCATAATAGGCAAGAGTTAACCGCCAGAGACAACGGCGATCAATTTGATGACATCGCCCTCCTGGACTTTGGTATCCTCGTTGATGAGTTGGCCATCGCGGACGGCCAGTACGGCTTCTGGATTCAGCCCCACTTTTAGAATGGCGTCACGGACAGTCATACCCTTTTTGACTTCCCACTCTTGCTTGCGATGAACTAGCTTGACCATGTTATCCTTTTTCCCTCGTGATTCAAGTTCTGCTGCCCTCGGACGGCGTCCGTCCGCCCAGTTCGTAGCGTAGCGTCTGCTCCCACAGCCGGCTCACCCATTTGACCCAGTCCTCCGCTCGCTTTTCCGGCACCTCGTATTGCCCTGCCAATTCGTCCAGCACCGCTTCAATCGATGTCTTGTTTTTGACGATAGCCTGAAGAGATCGCACATCTATCTCCTGACCGGCGGTCTGTCTTAGCTTGCGCTCGATGCGAGCCAAGCCTTTGGGCAGTGGCGCGTCTGGGCCAGCGGCTTCCAGCAACTCTAGCCGGGTAAACTTGCGCGGAGAGAGCCCCAGTTCTAGCTTTTGTTTCATCAGCGTGGCCGGCCGGGCAACATCTTTTAAACTGACGAGCCCGCTACTGGTAGGTGGCCGGAAGGCCGGGTTGATAGCCAGGATTTCGGCACCGCGCTTGGGTGTGTACCAATCGCCGGGGCCGACCATTTCGACAACCCGGTCCAGCAATTCATCGCGTGGAAGCACGCCCTCAAAGTGCAACAGCCCCTTGGCCATCTGGGCCAATTGACCGGCCTCGATCGCTTCGTGCAATTCGAGGTTGCGTGCAAAAGCTGGCAGCCCTATTTTGCCAGCCCACGGAAATTGCAGGCTATAAGTCACGTCATAGCCAACGCGGGCCAGGGCCAGCTTCTCTTCGTTTTTCCAGTCGCCCCACAACACCGGCCCTGCCTGCCGGCGCATTTCGCCTCGCGTGACGGCATGCCAATCAATGCGGCAGGCTGACACACTGTACTCTCGCGCCAGATCCTCCACTTGAGTCCTGATCTGGGCAACGATGTCGCCAGCACGCGCCGGCCTGTACAACTTGCCGTCGACAGAACAGTCACGTCCCTTTTCGCACCGGCACCACACCCCGATTCCTTCCTCGCCCAGTTCCCAGCTTCGAAGGGCAATCTCTCTTTGCCCTTTGGCCAACACATAGGCCTCTACCACAGGCGACTCGGGATGGATATAGATCATGATGCGATGGCCAGTGACACCATCGCGCGCTTTTTCGGCCTGCCGTTGCGCCTGGCGACGGGCTCGCTCGGCAGCCTGTCGTTTGGCCGACGAGAGACGACGCTTTTTTCCAGGCGGTTCAGGCTGCTCCGAAAGAGATTCCTCTGGCGGTAGCGGCTCAGCAGGTGCAGTCGTTTCCCTCTCGATCAGGTGGATGGGCTCGCCGTCGGCGGCATGGCACAAGCCTACGTGCTCACGGCAGGTGCCCCGGCCACAATCATCGCAGCGATTCAGACTTTGCTCGCACACAGGCCGTTTGCACACGACACAATGGCTCATCTGGTCGGCACACAGGCGGCAGTAAAGGCGTTTGCAATCCACGCATTGCTCAGCCAACAGGCATTCTTTGTGAGCCAGATGCCCCCCGGCACACAAAAAGAGCCGCTCCCCTGGTTGGCCACAGACATCACAAACCAGCGGTTCTAACTGGCGACGCAAGGGATCCCAGACAACCGTTCGCTCGATTTTGAGATGGCGATCACCTATTCGGACCGGTAGGAACACCTTGGGTTGGGTGATGACCATCAAGTTCACCAATGTCATCTCGATCCGCAGGTGATACCTGGCCTCCACATCGGCCAGCTTGGCTTCCCGCTCGGTCTCCACGGCAGCCAACTTGGCTTCCAACGATTGGCGACGTTCGTCGTCGCTGGAGCGATCGATGCGACGACGGAGGTCTTGAGCCAGATCGTCGTAATATTCCGTCAGCCGGGCACAATCCAGCTCCAGGTGACGCGCCGCGCGAAGTTGCAGGCGTTCCAGCAAAGCTTTCATCTCTTCCAGCGCAGCACGGGTAGCGCTTTCCTGCAACGCCGAAAGCACCGCTCCGGTGAGAGGGTCGACAGAGAGGGGCGGTGGCATCCATCGCACGGGCGCCGGCGGCAGGCCCTTAAAAGCCGATTTGTCCTCCAGCAGCATCAACGTCTCAAGTTGGGCGCGACCGGCAACAGCGTGCCCAGCCTGGAGGTCCATTATCACCGGCACAAGTCGTTCTCGCTTCTCGTCGGTGACCAGGGCCGCCTTAAAGTTAAAGACAACGTAATGGCTCAAAAGCGCGCGCTCGACCTGGTGCGGCACTGCGGTAATACGAGCATTGGGCAGACTCATCGATTGGCGAGCCAGAGCGAGCAGACCGCGTTTGTCCAGGCGGACGTTGTTGACGTGAGAAATGGCACTGGCCAGACGGCCGCGCAGGTCTTTGCCCAGTGTCTCGATCAGCGGGTGACCGTAACCCAACCGAATGACTTCTTGGACCTCCTCCTGGAGAATAGATTCGGGCAAGGAGGTATCGCCAAAAGCCAGACGCAGAAAGGGAGAGACCTCCCAACGTTGAGCGGTTTCCTCGGGCAGCAGCACATCGTGCACCCCATAGGCTGGAGGATCAACAATGGCACCTTCCAACCGAAAGGCATTCAACACAAAATCAGACAGCTCGCTCATACCACTCACTCTGCCTCAAAATCTTGACCAAACAAGACTTCATCATACTCTTGAACCCGCTGATAGCGCTCTTTGGCTCGTACCAACGTCTCCCCCAGACCCTCAAACTGCGCAGCCGCTTCCTCGGAGGTGGCAGCGCGACACCACACGTTCATCACCAGGTCTTCAAAGTCCTGTCCCTCTTCCAGATGTCCCAGGATCATGTCCATCTCGCCGATGACCAACTCGAACATGTTCAACTTGCGGTCGAGAACGTACAGAATATAGTCCTCCACGGTGCCTTCAGCTGACAGGTTAAAGATGTTCACCTCGCCAGTCTGGCCCACGCGGTGGATGCGGCCCACCCGCTGTTCGATGCGCATGGGATTCCAGGGCAGGTCAAAGTTGATCAGAGTGCGACAGAACTGAAGGTTGCGCCCTTCGCCAGCGGCCTCGGTGGAGAGCAACACCTGAGCCTCGGCCTCAAAGCGGCGGATAGCCTCATCTTTGGCAGCCTGAGACAACCCACCGTGATACAATGCCACGTCCACATTCATGCCACGCAGCAGGTCGGCCAGCAAATCTAACGTGACCCGAAAATGAGTAAAAACGATCAGTTTCTCCCCCGAGTTGGCCGCCAGTTGGGCCATAAGCAGTTTTTCTAGCGCCGCCCCTTTGGCCCAGGATGTGATCTGGGCGGCGCGATCAGCCAGGGCCAGCAACGTCTTCTTATCGGCAGCCAGCGCATCGTGACGGGCCAACGCCAGCAGTGTCGGCCTGACGGAGGCGGGTGAACTGCCAATTTCCCGCTGCAAGGTTTGTAGGGTGAAGCGATGGGCCATGGAGAGCTGGGCCTCCCCTTCTTTTCCCCCCATCCGTCGCCGAACGAAATCGCTAACATCGTCGTACAAAGCCCGTTCTTCGGCACTCAACTGGAGGCGGACAGTGTGGGCGCGGCGGGGTGGCAGTTGGATGCCCACCTGCCCCCGCGCGTGGCGCACCATGACATCGGCCAGCAGTTCGCGCAGCCGGCCCCGGTTCTTGGGCAGACGCGGGTCGCCCTGGACGACAAATCGCCGGCGGAACTCACGGGGAGTCTTGAGCTGGCCCGGCTTGAGGATGGTGATCAGATTATAGAGTTCTTCCAGTCGGTTTTGCACCGGGGTGGCAGTGAGGAACAGAATATATTTTTTCTGAATTGCGTTGACCAGTTTCCACGAGACACTCGATCGGTTCTTGAGGTGATGGGCTTCGTCGACAATAACCAGATCGTACATCTCTTTGGTAATCGCCCGGCGATGTTCCGCCCGCCGCGCCGTGGCCAGCGAGGCAATGATATGAGGAAACTCGGTCCAGGCCCGGCGACCCAACTCGCGAAAGTCGGAATCATAGTTGGTCACAAAATCGGCCAGGCGAAACTTGGAAGCCAGCTCCTCGCGCCACTGCTCTACCAGCGCTGGGGGGGTAAGAATGAGGACGCGCTCTACCATCTGGCGTACCAGGTACTCTTTGAGCACCAAACCGGCTTCGATAGTCTTGCCCAGTCCCACCTCGTCGCACAGCAGACCGCGCCCCCGAAAGCGACGCAGAGCTGTCTGGGCAGCGTTTATCTGGTAATCAAATGGCTCAAAGTTCAATGTGTCCAGACAAACCAACTCGTCAAAGCCGGCCACCAAATCCAACCGCCAGGCTTGCAACTGCAACAAATAGGCCATCCGGTCGACAAAACGACCGGCGGCTACCAATTGAATCACCTGCTCGGCGTCACCCACCAAACGCAGGTCGTAAGAAAGATCCGCAGTTTGTTTCACATTCTATCCCTATACGCTATACTTTCACTCTCACACCCTGTCTTGGTTGATACATCTGTAGGGTCCCATTCTTTTCACTTGGCCATGTTAACCCAATCGACCCACTATTATACCATTGGCCATTGGTTGCGACAAGTGAACAAGCCTCGAAATTCTGGACCGATAGAGAAAAAAAAGCGGGGCGCTCTTTGTCCGAGCGTCCCGCTTTAAAGTGCAGCAAGGAACTATCTACTCGCCACCTTGCATCCCTTCACACTATGCCAGCAGATAGCTTTGAGCCTCAATGGCTGCTTTGGCTCCTTCGCCGATATGCACCAGCACGTGCTCAGAGATGTGCGTCACGTCGCCAGCAGCAAACACCCCAGAATAACTAGTGGCGCCATAGAGGTTGACTTTGATACGACCCTCTTCATCCAGGTCCACCCAACCACGCACCAGCTCAGAGTTGGCCTTGCGCGGCAGTTTGACAAACAGCCCCTTGACCGGAACATCCATAGCAGCCCCGTCTACCGTCTCGACGACAACGCCCTCCACGTAGCGTTCGCCACGCACCTGGCGCACCGTCGCACCCTCATAGATGCTCACGGCAGGCGTGCGACGCAGTGTCTTGACCAACGGCCAATCGGTAGGCAGTAGTTCTGGTGCAAACAGGTAGACACGATGGGCATATCGGGCCAGTTCCAGCGCTGCCAGTTGCGCCCGCCGATAAGTGCCAACGACAGCAACATCTTTGCCCAGGAAAAGCGAACCATGGGTAACGACAGAATAGCTCAAGCCACGCCCTACCAGTTCCTTCTCACGCGGGATATTGAGCCGCTCCGGTTTGGCCCCAGTAGCAACAATCAGCGACCGGGCCTCGAACCGATCGCCGTCCACAGTGACAACCGAAAAGTGGTCTTCTACTGGCGAGACTTGAACCACCCGGTCAAAGTGACGGCAAAAGTCCAAATAGTCCAACTGTCGGCGGAATCGACCCAGCAACTCCTCGCCAGTGATCACCTCGTGAGTTTCTGCATCTTCCAGATCCATAAAGTAGGCTGTCTGCCCGCCCCAGCGTTCGGCGATGATGAGGGTTTCCAATCGGCGGTTGATGGCCGTCACGGCAGCCGTGATGCCCGCCGGGCCACCTCCGATCACAATTACATCATACATATTATCTACGCTCCCCATCTTTTTTCTGTGCCCGCCTATGCCCACTCGGCCGGCAACGGTGGAATAATCTCTTTTTCCATCATCACTTGAACCATTTCCCGCGCCCCGCGGATTTTGGCCTCGGCCATGCTATAGAGTTCGTCGCGCGAGAGATTCAAGCGGGCCACGCCCTGTTCCTGAGCCTTGAGGGCCACGGCCACGGCCTCGCGGGGAAAGACCTCCCACTCGTCCATGGTAGGGATGATATTATCCTCCTCGATGCCCCGCTCCTCAGCAAACTGGGCCATTTCCCGTGCAGCAGCGATGGCCATCTCGTCAGTAATCGTTGTCGCCCGCACATCCAGCACTCCCCGAAAGATAGCCGGGAAGCCCAGCGAGTTGTTAACTTGATTGGGAAAATCCGATCGCCCGGTGCCTACGATACGCGCACCGGCCTCTTTGGCCTCCCAGGGCCAGATCTCTGGGATAGGATTGGCTGCCGGGAAAATGGCCGCATCCTCATTCATTGCCGACACCCACTCGGGCAGGATCGTCCCCGGCCCCGGTTTACTGAAAGCAATACAGACATCTGTGCCACGCATGGCCTCCGCGGCTCCGCCGTCACGCCCTTCGGCGTTACTCCTCTGGCAGATGCGCCATTTATCCACATATTCGATCTTGCGCGCCTCGATATCCTTGCGCCCGGGGTGGAGGATGCCACGACTGTCGCAGGCATAGACATTGCCCCACTTGACACCGGAAGCAATGAGCAGCCGCAAGGTGGCCACGTTCGCCGCCCCGGTGCCAATGATCGAGACTTTGATGTCCTCCATCTTTTTGCCAACGATCTTGAGGGCGTTGATCACGCCGGCCAACATTACCGTAGCCGAACCTTGCTGGTCGTCGTGCCACACCGGGATGCGCACCTCAGGATCGCTGCGGAGCATGTCCAGCACCCGGAAACACTTGGGCTGCGAGATATCCTCCAAGTT
>Ga0180431_10008348_pt1 | contig 11882 bp, 14 predicted proteins | sample SS_ome_11_FD_132459 | JGI IMG/M metagenome (GOLD analysis project Ga0180431, IMG submission 132459) | Hypersaline lake sediment archaeal communities from the Salton Sea, California, USA - SS_1_MS_1 metaG | ecosystem: Environmental > Aquatic > Non-marine Saline and Alkaline > Hypersaline >... | reverse complement strand
GACAGCTTCGTTGTCAACAAGCCCCTTGCGTCAGAGGTGCCCCCGGCGCTCAAAGCTGATCGGTGCCTCGTGCTGTCCTTCTCGGGCACGCTGCAGGGCGCGATTCAGAAGGTTGATGTTACGGGATACGTCGGCGTCGCGGTCTGATCTGATCACCACGCGGGCCCCCGCTGGCCCGCTCCACAGCATACGAACACGAGAGGGCATCCAGCATGTCTACATACAATCTGGCAGACGTGGTGCTGCAGGTCGACGGCGTCGAGGTCACTGGCGCGGCCGATGGCGACAAGATGGTCATCTCCCCCGCGGGTGAGGATTGGACGCAGGAGGTCGGTGCCGACGGCGCGGTCTTGCAGAAGTACCAGAACAACCAGAGCGGCATGGTTACGATCAACCTGCAGTATGGCGCCCCGTTGAATGCCATCTTGACAGAGATCATGCTCGAAGACCGGCAGGCGGGCCTGCGCACGTTCTCGCTGTCCGTCGATGACATCCGAGGGGGGCTGCTTTGCCAGGGCTTGCGGTGCCGCATCCAGGGACGCCCCGAGATGACGTTGGGTCGCGACCCCGGCCCCGTGACGTGGACGATCCTATGCGAAGTCCTCGACATCCGCCCGGGCAGCCAGGCTTCTTGATTTTCCGAGTTATACACAGGGTTATCCACATGGGCTGTGGATAACCGAGACACGCACCACACACCACACACCGCCAAACGACAGTGGGGACCATGGCCAGCAAGACTTTATACATCTCACTGATCGACGACGACGGAGAGGCGCACGAGTACGCGATTCGCAAGCACGGCGCGATCTCCAGCGCTCGCCTGATGTCGCGACTACTGCCCATCCTCGGCGAGCTGCTCAATGCTCGCGAGGCCATCGCCACGGCGCTCGTCGAGATCACCAAGCAGGTCGGCGCAGCGCGCAACGCCAAGCCGCAGCCCAAGCCCGATAGCAACTCCAAGCCCGAAGAGCCAAGCGTCGGCGCGGTGCTCGACAGCATCGATCACGACGCGCTCGGGCAGATCATTGAGGCGGCCCTCGGCGCGCTTCCAGGGGCAGTTGACGCAGGGGCGCGGCTGCTGGGTGACGAGGAGCTGATCAGGGAGCTCTTCTCTCGCGCCACCCGCGACAGCACGGCGCTCAAAGGCGCGCATGCGTTCGATGTGGCGTTCGAGGATAACCTCGGGGAGATGCTCATCGCCCTGCGTCATATCATCCAGCACAACTACAGCAAGGCGATCAGGCGCCTGCTGGGAAACGCGCTCGGGGGCAAGTCCCCCGAGTTGAAGGAAAAGCTGCAACGCGCAGGCGGCGGATTCATCAACGCATTCAGGTAGGCGTCGCGCAGATCCGCGAGCTTTACAGCGACGTCGATGACCTCATCTGGGCCCCGGTGATCAAAGGTGGCCAGCAGTTCGCGCACCTCGAAGAGCACTGGACGATTGACGACCTGCTCGCATGGCATGCGGCGCACGAAATGTATAGCCAGATCGACGCGCACATCAGCGCCATCGCCGACCTCGACCTCGAAGACCACAAGCCGACCAAGTGAGGCGCCCCGATGGCCACAGTGATTCGCGATTTCCTCAGCGTCTTCGGCATCAAGGTCGAAGACGAAGACCTCGACCGCATGGGCAAGCGCGTCGAGGATCTCGGCAATCGTCTCGACAAGGCCAAGGGTCGCATCGCCGACTTCGCGGGCGGCATCACCAACGGCCTGACTGTCGCCGTCGCAGGCGCCAACGCGGCGCTTGGCGGCATCATCGCGACGACTACGCAGACTGCGCTGGAGATGGACCGTCTTGCCACGTCGCTCAACTTCAACGTCGAAGCCTTCCAGGCGTACGCCGCTGCGGCAGAGATCGCTGGCGTCGAAGCCGAAGACCTGCAAGACCTGATTGGCACACTCTCCGAGCGCTTGGTTGACGCGGGCGTCGATGGTCCGGCGAGCGACGCTGCGGCGATGGCCAAGCGCTTGGGCATCACGCTTAAGGATGCAGGGGGCGCCGCCAAAGACACCGAGACGCTGTTTCTGGAAGTCGCCGACGCCATCGGCAAAGTGCCCGCTGGTGCTGAGCGCGCTGCGATTGCCATGACTTTCTTCGGCGACGTGGGCCTCAAGGCGTTGCCTTTCCTCGAGCAGGGCAGCGAGGCGATCAAGGGGCAGGCTGATGAGATGCGACGGCTGGGGGTCGTCATCAGCCAAGAGGGCATCGAGAGGTCGCGGCAGTATGCTGATCGGATGAACAGGCTGAGCGCCATCATGCAGGGTGTCGCGCAGTCCATCGCTCTGGAGCTACTACCCCGCGTCGAAGATCTCGCCCGGCGCTTTGAGCAGTGGTGGGGAGAGGCCGACCGCGTCGAGCAGATCACGCGCCTGCTGACGCCTGCCATGCGCATCCTCGGCATTGTGGCTGGCGGCATCGTGAGCGCCAAGGTGTTGGGCGGGCTCATCCAGATGGCGCAGGTGCTGGGCTCGATGATCACCATCCTGCGCGGCGTGGGAGTGGCAGCTGTCGCGGCACAGGCCAAACTGCTGCTCATACCCGCAGCGATCCTCGCAGGCTTCATCCTGCTCGAAGACTTCTTTGTGTTCCTGCAGGGGGGCGACAGTAAAATCGGCCAGTTTGTCGACAGCTTCGAGGAGTCAGAAGGCCCGCTCGGGATGCTGGCGCGCGCGCTCAAAAAAGTTCGCGACATCATCAACGCCGAGATCGTGCCGCTCATCCCCGAGATCACCCGCGCGTTCTCCGATGCCTGGGCTGTGGTGCGCGACGAGCTGTTGCCCATCATCCGCCTGCTCGCCAAGACCGTAGGCGGCCTGCTGATCACGGCGTTTCGCCGGTGGATCAAGGGCCTCGTGCCCGCCACCAAGCTCTTCGCCGACCTCGTCAAGCGGTGGGTCGAGGGCATCCGCATCATCCGCGAGAACATCGGCGACCTCGAGATTGACTGGAAGGGCCTCATCCGCGTCATGCTGGCGATAACCACGCTCGGGATGAGCGAGCTTGTTGGCGTGGTTGTCGCCGCGTTCGGCAAGATCGAAATGAGCTTCGATGATCTCGGCAAGTTCGCCAGGAATGCGGGCAAGACGGCAGCCGATGCGCTCAAGGCGGCGTTCAACACCATCAAGGATAACGCAGCGGGCGTCTGGTCTGACTTCAAGCGCATCATGATGGAGCCGTTTGTTGACCTCGCCGAGCTGGTCACCGACGTCTTCAACGGCATCTTGCGCGCATGGGAAAGCGTCACCGGCTTCTTCCAGCGCACCATCGACGGCATCAGCCGTGCCTTCGAGATCTTCGGGGGCGCTATTCGCGTCGTTTTTCTCAAAGTCAAAGAGGCGGTGCTCATCGTCGCATCGAACGTTGTCGACGCACTCGAGCCCATCTTCGACACCATTCAGGCGACGATTGACGCCGCCAACACCCTGGGCGCGGGCATCGAGTTGAACGTCTCGAACGTCGGCGCCGACTTCCGCGAAGCGCTGGCGAGCACGCGCACCGAACGCCTTGGCGAAGCGGCACGGGTGACCGAACTGTCGAGACAGCAGAGCATCCAGCAGACGAACAACAACCGGGTAGAGGTCAACATCGCAGGCACCAACGCGACCCCCGGGCAGATCCGCAACGCTGTCGCGGGCGGCGTCGCGCAGGGCACAAGCGCCGGGCTCGACAGGCGCGAGGCGGCCCGAGACCTGCAAGCGGGCTGACGCGGAGGTGATGGATGGCTGACGACACGATCCTGAAAGCGAGGCGCACCAACGGCGCTGAATTCACCGCGTTTGTCGAGGGCGACCCCGAACGCAACCCGGTGGGCTCCGTCAACTACTCGATCACCCGCAGCGAGACGCACTCGGTGCAGATCGACTGGACGGCCGAGCCGATCGAGGACGGCAGCGTGGTGACCGACCATGGCGTCGTGCAGCAGGTCAAGGTACAGGTGACCGGCGCGATCACGGCGACCCCGAGCGGCGCCACGTCCGACAACGCGGGCACCGACCTCCTCGACTTCGCACGCGAGTCACTGTTCACGATCGCCCGGGACAAGAATCCGGTCGAGCTGGTGACCGGGCTCACCTACTATCCAGAGCTCTACATTTCAAACCTCGTCATCACGCGCGACCAGTCCTCGGGCCAGTCGATGAACGTCTCGATCGACCTGACCGAGCTGGTCAAGGTCGAGGCGCAGCTGATCGACGTGCCTGCTGGCCTGTTCCCTGCCAACAACCCCGCGCCGAGCCTGAAGCCACAAGCCGACCCGCCGCAGGACGGTGGCACGCAGACGGGTGAGCAGGTCGACAACCCGGGCGGCGAGTCCAGCCCAGATGGCTCGGGCAAGGAGCCCAAGTCGCTCTGGCGCAAGATGGAAGATGGCGGCGCGGGCGCCTGGAATGCGATCACGGGGGGCTTCTGATGCCGCTTATTTTCCCCAATCTCGAAGGCGTCGGAGACCAGCGATATCGCATCACGCTCGAGGGCACCGAGTACAGGGTGCGCATCTGGTACGGCGCGCGCTTTCGCTGCTATTACCTGTCGCTGTTTGATGCCGATGAGCAGCCCATACAGACCGGCATGCGCCTGACCGTCGGGTTTCCACAGCTCGTCTACAACGTCCAGCCCACAGCGCCCCCCGGCGACCTGATGGCCAATCGCTTCGACGTCGAGGAGGATACGGCCGACTTCGGCACGTTCGGCGAAGACTTGCTGCTCGGCTACTACACTGCCGACGAGCTCGCCCGCGACATCGCCTCTGACGTCGACGCGCTCAAAGTCGAGCCGCTCCCATGACTGACCCCTCCCGCGCCATCTTCAACCGCATCATCGATCTGCGCTTCACGCCCCGGGGTGGTGGTCAGCAGATCCGGTATCGCTTTGAGGGTGGGCGCGGTCTCAATATTGGCTTCGAGGTGGAGCGCAAGCAGCGCGGTCGCAGCAACAAGGCGGTCATCACGGTGCAGAATTTATCGCCGCGCATCGTCGGCCTCATCGAATCGGGTGACTACCTGGTGACGCTGCTCGCCGGATACCGCACCAACGCACACCTGCTATTCACCGGCGAGATCGCCCCCAGGTCACTGGTCACCGAGCGCAACGGCAACACGACCACGACGCGCATCGAGGCGAGCGCCAGCGGTGCAGAGATCGAGCTGACCCGATTTGATCGTGGCTTTGGCGAGGGCGTGACTGTGGGCCTCGTGCTGCGATCCATCGTCGCCGAGATGGGCGTGGGCGCTGGTAATCTGGAGTCAGTGCCCGGCATCGACTCGATCACCTACGCGACCGGCGTGTCGTTCTATGGCCCGGCGCGCACAGCGCTTGATCAGGTTACCGCGCGCCTCGGCGTGACGTGGTCGGTGCAAGATGGGGCGTTGCAGTTCCTGACCGCCGACCAGCCCCTCGAAGAGCAAGCGGTGCTGCTGTCGCCGAGCTCGGGCCTGATCGGCGCACCCAAGCGGGTCAAAGGCGGCATCGAGGGCGATGCGTTCATGCAGCAGGGCATCAAGCCCGGGCGTCTGGTGAAGATCGAGAGCGCGACCATCAACGGCTTCTACAAGCTGACCGAGACCAAGGACTCGGGATCGTACCGGACGGCCGCATTCAAGACGTCGTTCAAGGGCAAGGAGATCGCGTCATGACCGACCGCTTCACCGGCGACACGCCAGACCTCTCGACGCTGATGACGCAGGCCGCGCGCCTTGTGCAGTCGTCGAGCTTCACGGCGCTCATCGGCACGATCAAGAGCTACTCCAACGGCCGCGCCTCGGTGACCCCGGCGACGCGGGCCACGGGTGGTGATGGCTCGCCGCGGACCTTGCCCGACCTGCCCAGCATGCCGGTATGGATGCCCGCGAGCGCCGATGCGGAGATCCGCTACACGCCCCAGGTGGGTGACCCGTGCGTCGTGATCTTCATGAGCGTGGCCAGCGCGGGATGGATCACGAGCGGCGAGACGGGCGCGGTGCCCGAGGACCAACGTCGCCAGTCCCTCAGCGACGGCGTTGTGCTGGCCGGCCTGCGGAGCTTTGCAGACCCGCCGCCAACTCTCCCCGGCGTCAATTTATCCATCGGCGCACGCGACGGCTCGGCGCCTTACCTGCACATGCTCGACGCGGGCGGGTGGCTGCTCGAGGTGGCCGGTGCGCAGCGCGTGACGGTGGGCGCGGGCGCAGCCTTCCCGGTCGCGCTCGCCAACCTCGTCACGCAAGAGCTGGCCGCGATCAAGCTGGCCCTCGATGCGATCGCCGCTGCTGTGCCCACGGTCAACCCTTACCCGGGCCCGGGCGTCATCGGCGCGACGAAGCTGTCTTCGGAGTGATCATGGATCTGCGACTCGACGACTTTACCCACGACCTGGTCATCAGCGACGGGCTGATCGAGGTGACCGAGACCGGCGCCGAGCTGGTCAAGCAGAAGGTGGAACTGCGCCTAAAGACGCAGTCGGGCGGCAGTGACTGGCGACTCGATGCGGATCTCGGTATCGACTACCGGGGGCAGGTGCTCAAAAAGTCGCCTCAACTCAACATCGTGCGCGGGCTCATCGTGGCACAGGTCTCGCAGGTGGCAGGCGTGCAGACGATCACGGGCCTGCGCCTGACGCAGTCCGGCACGGATGTCCAGGACAGGCAACTGCGCGTTGACCTGTCCCTGCTCTCCGACGAGAACGAAGCGATCGAGGTGGTGCTGCTGTGAGTTTCGGGCCGACAGGACTACAGACGAAGAGTCTGAGCGAGATCCGCGCGGAGATGCGCGAGGAAGCGCGCTCGGTGTTTGGCCCGCAGATCCAAACGGGCACCGACACCGTGCTCGGCAAGCTGATCGACGTCGTGGCGCTGTTCATCGCGCAGAACGGTGAGCTGACGCAGGCGGTGTACGACTCTTTTCGACCCGCAGCCGCCGCTGGTGTCAACCTCGACTCCATCGTCAGCCTGCGCGGCATCGTGCGCGAGCCCGCCCGGGCGTCGCAGGCGCTGCTCGGCTTTACTGGCGTGAACGGCACGATCATCCCCGCAGGGTCGCTGTACCGCGTGCCCGATGGCCCCGCGTTCGCGACGCTCGAAGATGTGACGATTGCAGGCGGCGTCGCTGAGGTGCTCGCCGACTGCACGGTGACGGGCCCGATCGAGGCCGTGGCGAACTCGATCACGGCACAGGTCACCATCATCGCGGGCGTCGCCACCGTCGACAACGCCTCAGACGCCGTGCTCGGGCGCGACACCGAGACGGACACCGAGCTGCGCCAGCGCTTCGGGCAGAGCGCCCAGGCCACGGGCGCCGCGACAGACCCCGCGATCCGCGCTGCGCTGCTCGCGCTCACCACCGTCGACCAGGCGGTGGTGATCTCCAATCGCACGCTGCTCGTCGATGCGTTCGGCATCCCGCCTAAGTCCTTCCGGGCGATCGTCTGGCCTGACCCTGGCGCCTTCCCTGCAGATCAGGAGATCTACGAGGCGATCTGGGAGAAGCAGCCCGCGGGCATCGGCTCGGATGGCACGCGCTCGGCGACGGTCACCGACTCGCAAGGCTTTGATCAGGTCGTGAGCTACTCGCTGGCGACGGCGCTGCCGCTGACGATCGAAGCAACGCTGACCACCGACCCTGACTTCTACCCCGGCGACGGCGATGACCAGGTCGCAGCGGCGATCGAGGCGTATGTCTCGACGCTGTCCATCGGCAGCGACTTCGTCAACGTGACCTGCTTGTGCGCGATCGTCGCATCGGTGCCCGGCATCACGAGCTTGACGATCCTTGCGACCACGACACCCCCGGTGACCCCCGCCGACGACCAGAACATCGCGGCCGACATCGATGAGATCTTCACGGTCGACCCCGTCGATATCACGGTGGTGAGCTCATGAGCAGCGTGAAGATCCAAGACGTGGTCGCGGCGGCGCTCGAGGAGCTTCCTTCGCAGTTCCGCAGCAGCGCCAACCTGCAAGCGCTGCTGTCGCTGCTGGTGCGCCCAATTCAAGAGCTCGAGGACGACGGGTGCGGCGTGCTCGAAGAAATGCTCGTCTCCAACGCCGAGGGTGCGAACCTCGACATCTACGGCGAGATTGTAGGGGTCGCGCGCGACGGGCGCAGTGATGACGATTACCGGGCGCTCATCCTGACGAAGATCGGCAGCGACAACGCGAGCGGCACGCCTAACAGCATCCTCGACTTCATCTCGGTGCTCGCCTTCGGGGCAGTGGTCAAATATCTGCACGTCCCCCCGGCGTGCTATCAGCTGACGATCACTCCCCCCGCGTCAAAATCCCCCCTGACGCAGGCGCAGAAGGATGAGATCGTCGCAGCATTGTTTGATTTGACGCCCGCGGGTGTCTGCTTTCTGGCCGTCGAGACGCCCCCCGAGGACGTGTTTACCTTCGACACCGGGCCGGGGTTTGATGAGGGCGCCCTCGCTGGCACGATTGGAGGCTCATAAATGGGCGAGATCCCAAACAACAAGCCAACAGACCCTGTAAATTGGGCGTCGGGCGGCGGCGCCACGCGCACCGAGCCGGGCGTGGGTAAGCGCGATCAGGGGTGGACGTTCGCCGAGCAGCCCCCCTTCGACTTCTTCAACCAGATCCAGGGCGTCAGCGGAGACTACCTCGGGTGGCTTGCGGCCAACGCGATCCGCACATTCGACAACTTTTATGACGCCCTGACCGGCATCGACCCCGCGCCGACAGACCCTGTCCCCGTTGCGCCCTCGCAGATATTCAAGTTCGAGCGCACGACGGGTCAGGGCATTCCCTTTGGCGGCCCTGACCCGATCCCGCTACAGGGCTTCGAGGCGCTGCGGGCGGTGCTGCATGATGGCTCGCGACTGTACGTGCTCGACGAAGCCAACAACGAAATCCGCGCGCTGCCGAGCGACCCAACCATTCTCGCGGCGCCCCCCTACGCAAACCTGTGGACGATCGCGGGCCCGAGCGCGGGCACGCTGCTGTCATTCGACACCGATGGCGCGGTCGTCGCGGTGGGTACGACCGACAGCGGCGCAGACACCGAGATCAAGATCTATGACGCGGTGGACGGCACCCTGCTCGCCGAGCTGGACAACGGCGAAGACGTACCGTCGATCTACTGCGACAGCGACCTTGGAACGCGCCGCGCCTACTTCGCGAGCGGCGATGACATTTTCGTGTGGGTCGAGGGCGTGGGCTTCTCCAGCTACTACAGCGGGTCTGGCCGCATCCTCGCGGTGACCACGACGCCCCGGCACGTGATCTGGGCTGAAGCGGACATCGGCGGCTCACCCACCGGCGTCACCATCTACCGCGGCAACAAGACGGGCGCGATCTCGCAAGAGGCCCTCGGCGCCAACCCGGTCGCAAGCAAGGCGGGCGTCGCGAAGCTCGTCAACGACGGCGTCTTCGCGTACGTGGGCTGGTACTCAAACAGCACCACCCGGCCCTTCATCGGGCGCCTGCCCATCGGTGCCGCGGCGCCCACCTACGTGCTCGGCGGCTCGCCGTTCTGGGCGCTCGAGTTGCCAGAGATCTACTCGCCCGCGACGATCCAGGCCGCGCTCGAGGTGGATGACAAATATCTGTACTGCGCCGGTGACACCGAGGCGTATGCGCTCGACAAGCACACGGGATCGATCGTGCATCGGTACGACGTGAGCGCGGGCAGCATCAACACCGACGGCGTCAATCTCTGGCTCGCGGATCGCACGACAAACACGCACGTGCTCTTCGCCACCACCGATCGCGGCACGAGCTTGTGGCGGCGCGTGGGCAACGGCGCGTCCGGCTCGGCGCCAGGCGCGGGTGTGGACGGCGGATCATCGCGCAAACCCTTCAGGAAGACGGCCCTGCCGCTCACATATTGAGGTAAACCCATGGCAATGCGCCCGATTCAGACGGTCGTGTTTGAGAACGGCGGAGGGGCCGGGGTGGCTATCAGCCTGCTCGACCCCGATGACGCCAATAACCTGGACTGGCTCGGCGACTGGCGCGCGCTCGGTCACAACACGAGTGTCTCCATCACCGCAGTCAACACCGGCGCGGGGCTCGCGTGGCTTGGTACCAGCGCCGACGTCACAGCGTACGAGGGTGACCCGACGCTCGTGCCGATCACGCAGTTTGCGCCCGGGGGCACGCAAAGCCCCGTAGCGGGCGGCGTCTCGACGGACCCGATCAGGGCTCGCGCGGGGGCCGACATGGTGCTCTACCTCGAACCTGGCGCGAGGGTGGTCATCACCCCCGCCGTCAGCTGGTAAGGGGGTCTGATATGCCTTTCTGGTCATCACCAGGGACACCCGCGCCGGGCGGTGGTGGCGCCACGTCTGCCACCTTCATCGTCGACAAGACGTATCTGGTCGACGGCACCAACGGCGACGACACGCGCGCCGATGTCGCCGCTGATCGCTATGACCAGCTCAAGCCGTGGGCGACGCTGAACGCGGTCCTGCTCGACATCACCGCGAGTGGATTCACGGGCAAGTTTGCGATCCGCATGGCGCCCGGCACATACGCGGCAGGGGGCACGGTCGACCTCCCGGCGTCGCAATCTTCGATCAGTATCGAGGCGCTCGCGGGCGGGTCGGTGAGCATCAACGGCACGATCGAGATCTCTGGCGGTGCGTTCAGCCTGTTCGAGATGATCGGCATCGACATGTTCACGAGCGGCAACTCGGGGTGCTTGAACGCCACCTCGACCGTAACAAGCGTCATAAGGCTGCGAAACTGCAACCTTATTTCATCGACCAGCGCCACCGACACGATCAGTATCAACGCCGACTTCTTCGAGTTCTACAACTGTAGCTTTCAGATGTTCGATGGTGGCTCGGGCAGCATCGCGCGCGCCCCCATCAGGGTGCAGAACGCGGGGGCTTGCGTCGTCACCGGATTCAGCTCGCGAATCGTCTATCAGTCGAGCAACACCAGCAAAGACGTGTTTCTCTGGCGTCTCGACAACGTCATCCAGGCCCAGCTTTTGCGCTTGAATCTGCAGTCGTGCTCGATGGAGATTTCGCGCCTGAGTGCCTCGCCGACGACGGGTGACAGCTTCTTCTTCGACATCGAGACGAGCTTTCCTGTCGAGGCTGAGATCCAGGCGTGCAAGTGCGAGCTGGTGGTCAACGGCGCGGGCTCGACGGGCAGCATGGCGCTCGTCTACGCAGACGGCACGGGCGACATCAACTTCAAGATGACGTCGACCCAGATCGCATGGGAAGGCATCGGGGACGCGCAGGTGCATACAGCAGCGGTCGACAACGCGAACGCCGTCGTGACCCTGCTCGACTGCGCGTGGACAGACCTCACCGCCGACCTTGCTCCGGGGCGCCTGTCGCTCGGTGTCGATGCTGGGGCCGTCAACATGGAAGGCGTAAACAACTTCAAGACGCGCGTGACGTCATAAGGACAGAGCACCAATGCCATACGTCAAGACAGTCGCGACCAGCGCCGGGCAAGAGAACTTCGAGGCGATCGCCGAGGTGCAGTCTGGCCCCTTCCCGCCCGATGAGCTTGGCGGCTCGGTGGCGGAGCGCTTCACCGCGGCCATCCCTCTCAAGCCGTCAAATCAGCCCTGGTACGAGTTCGAGTGGGTGGCGCCGAGCGGGCCTATCACGCTGATCACCGACCCGGTCAAGCTCGACGCGTCGAAGGCTGCTGTTGACGCGATCTCGGGTGGAGCGCCCCCCACTGGCCCGATCGAGGTCGTACACGTCGCGACGGGTCTCAGTGAGTTCGCAGCCACGCTCGCCGAAGCGCTGGCCCTGAGCGACCCCGATGACATCTGGCGCATCGCGCCTGGCACGTACACGGGCGGCATCACGATCAACGTGCCAGGCATCATCATTGAGCCCAAGGTCGGCACGGCACGCGTGCGCATCACGCCGCCAAGCAACGCCCAGAACGCGCTTCAGATCACAGCGACGGGG
>Ga0180431_10008347_pt1 | contig 11884 bp, 8 predicted proteins | sample SS_ome_11_FD_132459 | JGI IMG/M metagenome (GOLD analysis project Ga0180431, IMG submission 132459) | Hypersaline lake sediment archaeal communities from the Salton Sea, California, USA - SS_1_MS_1 metaG | ecosystem: Environmental > Aquatic > Non-marine Saline and Alkaline > Hypersaline >... | reverse complement strand
GATCCTCGCACGCAATGGTGGGGGTAAGATCCTCTACGACCTGCGCTCCAGCCGCGTCGTTCCGGAGCAGGTCAAGCGGTACGGTGGGGAACCGATCAAGACCCGCGTTGGGCACGCATTCATCAAACACATCATGCGAGACCAAGGGGCGGTCTTCGGAGGAGAACTCTCCTACCACTTCTACTTCCGAGATTTCTTCTACTGTGAAAGTGGCATCTACGCCATGCTTCAGGCAATCGAGCTCCTTGCGGAGTCCTCGAAGACACTGGCTGAGTTGGTTGCCCCTCTGCGCACATACGCCCACTCCGGCGAGATCAACTTCTGCGTGGTAGATGTGAAGGCTGCACTGGCCATGGTGGAGAAACACTTCAAGGATGGGGATGTCTCCTACCTTGATGGCCTGTCGGTTGACTACCCTCAATGGTGGTTCAACCTGAGACCCTCGAACACGGAGCCGCTTCTCCGCCTGAATGTCGAGGCGGATAGCGAGCCCCTATTGAGGAAGAAGGTCCAGGCGATCAGTCGCCTACTTAACGGGGCGTACAGGAGTGGATCGTGAGTCAAACCTACGTCGCGATCATGGCCGGAGGACGGGGAGAGAGGCTGTACCCTCTGAGTACGCCGGAACGGCCGAAGCAGTTTCTTGCCCTCTTCGGCGAGCGAACGATGCTTCAACAGACCGTTGACCGAGTGCTCCCGCTGGTCCCGGAAGACAGGGTTCTGGTGATCACATCGGCTGAGCACGTGTGCCTGGCTAGCGAGCAGCTGAGTGACATCCCCGCGGCCAACATCATCGGGGAACCGGTGGGCAGGGGCACCGCGCCCTGTGTCGCCTTGGCGGCCTTTGCCATTCAGAAGAGGGATCCTGAGGCAGTCATGGTCGCTCTGCCTGCAGATCACATGATCTCATACGCCGGGGTGTTCCGGGGACTCCTCAAGCAGGCCATTGTGATTGCTGCACAGGGAACTCACCTTGTGACCTTCGGGATCGATCCTACTCGCCCAGAGACCGACTACGGCTACATCCACGCCCCAAGCGCATGGAGCGGCGGAAAGCCATACGTGCAGGAACCGTCCGTCTTTCTAGAGGTGAAGCGCTTCACCGAGAAGCCGGACCGGGAGACTGCAGAACGCTTCATGAAAGAGGGAACGTACTACTGGAACAGCGGGATGTTCGTATGGCGAGTCACCACGATTCTCGAAGAGATCCAGGCGTTCATGCCCGAATTGCACCAGATGATGGCGGAATTGGACATTACACCAGGAACCGCCAGGTTCGAGAAGGCGCTGGCAAAGATCTACCCCTGTCTTGGTTCCGCATCGATCGATCGATGTGTGATGGAAAAGAGCCGTAGAATTCTCCTGATTCCCTCTGGAGTCATCGGATGGAGCGATGTCGGAGGATGGGAAGCTCTGCGCGAAGCGCTGGCAATCCGAGAGGAGCCCTGGGGCTATGAGCATCTGTGGGCGCTCAACCAGCATTACGCAGGCAAATTCCTGCACATCCGCAGCGGGGAGAGCTTGTCGCTGCAGCTCCATGTGACCAAGGACGAGACGATTCATGTCCTGCAAGGAAGACTGCGGCTCAGGCTCGGCCCTTCACAGGTCGAGCTTCGGGAGCTCATCCTGTCTCCCGGCGAATCATGTCCCATTCCCCCCCGGACAATTCATCAGATGGAAGCACTTGAGGACTGCGTCATTGCAGAAGTCTCCACTCCTCTCCTGACGGACGTTGTACGACTTGGCGACCGGTATGGGAGGGCGGATAGCGCGGCCGACAAATGACCTTTACCACGAAAGCCGGTCCAGATTCCAGGTTAGTGCTCGTCAAGCCAAGATACCCAAGAAGTTGATACATTGATTGACATATCATGGTTTGCTGAGGGGCCTGAAGGCAAAAATCGACATCTCAAGGATCGCTGGAAAGAACCCTTCAATAAGGGCTTTGCGGTCTCCTCTCAACTCAACGAAGCTCGCCAAGCGGCGGCCAATACCTGAGTTTTACAATCAGTTCCCCAGGCTCCATTCCTCCTATCGACCACCGGCGGTCTGTTTTTCGCAGTTGCTTCTCCTCCTGGCCAGCTCTGACAGGTGCAGAGGACGCCCAGAAACTGGCTTGCGAGGCGGCCTGCTAGGGACAGGTCAATCCGTTTTGATCCAAAGGAGATGAGCAGTGACGCTGACGGCGACGGCTGCTAACAGCAGTCTCGCCCACCACAACGAAACCACGAAGCAGGCAGAGCAGCCGATCACGGTCCATAGGAGAACCAGCGTGAGGATCTTGTGCCGCCGGGTCATGCTGCGGCGTTCGTGGTAACGGCGGATGTAGCCGCCGACCAGCCGATTGGTGAGGAGCCGGGTGTGAAAGCGCTCGGAGCTTCGCGCGTAGAGGAACGCAGCCAGGAGGAGAAACGGCGTGGTCGGAAGCAGAGGAACAAAGACACCGAGCATCGCCAGTGCAACACAGAGCGTTCCCCCCACGACCAACAGGAGCCTAGAGACACGTTTCACGTCGCGGCGCATTTCACCGTAGGAAAGCAGGGCAGGTGGGTGTTGACGTGTCCAAGCGGATGCCGCTGCCGTGCCTTCTTGAACTAGGTGAGTCCCAACCCTTGTGCGACGCCCTCACCGTAGGCCGGATCTGCCTTGCGGAAGTGGCCAACCATCTTCTTCTGGGTCTCGCGCGGCACGTTCTTCAGACTGCGGACGATGTTCTCGACGAGCCGCTTCTGCTCATCCGGCGGCATCAGCCGGTACAGGTTGCCAGGCTGGATGTAGTCGTCGTCGACGGCCCGCTTCTGCTCGTAGCGGGCGGCGTCGCCGGAGATTTTCAGCGGCGGCTCCTTGTAGGCCGGATCGGCCGTGGGGCCGCCGAAGGAGTTCGGCTCGTAGTTCGGTGACGCGCCGCCGTTGTCGTCGAACCGCATTAGCCCATCACGCTGGTAGTTGTCCGCCTTCGTCGAGTGCGGCGCGTTGATCGGCAGGCGCTCGAAATTGGCGCCGAGCCGATACCGGTGCGCGTCCGCATACGCGAACAGGCGCGCCTGGAGCATCTTGCACGGCGAAAAGGAGATGCCGGGAGGGACGTTGGCTGGCGAGAAGGCCGCTTGCTCGACCTCGGCAAAGTAGTTCTCGGGGTTCCGATTCAGCTCGAGCACGCCGACCTCGATCAACGGGTAGTCGCCGTGCGGCCAGACCTTGGTCAGGTCGAACGGATTCCAGCGGTAGGTCTCCGCCTCGACCTCGGGCATGATCTGGACGTAGAGCATCCACTTCGGATAGTCGCCCCGCTCGATCGCCTCGAACAGCTGATGAGCGTGGTAGTCCGGATTCGTACCGGCGAGCCGATCCGCCTCGTCCTGCATCAGGCACTTGATCCCCTGCTGGGTCTTGAAGTGGAACTTGACCCAGAAGCGTTCGTCCTCGGCGTTGATGAAGCTGTACGTGTGACTGCCGTACCCGTTCATGTACGGAATCCCCGCCGGGACTCCGCGGTCCGAGAACAGGATCGTCACTTGATGCAGTGATTCGGGGACCTGCGACCAGAAGTCCCACTGTGGCGTGTCCGCTTTCACGTTGGTCTGCGGATCGCGCTTCTGCGTGTGGATGAAGTCGGGGAACTTGATCGCGTCCCGGATGAAGAAGGTCGGCGTGTTGTTCCCGACCATGTCCCAGTTGCCCTCCTCGGTGTAGAACTTGAGGGCGAAGCCGCGGACGTCGCGGACCGTGTCCGCCGATCCCTTCTCTCCTGCGACGGTGGAGAAGCGGCCGAAAACGTCTGTCTTCTTGCCGATCTCCGAGAAGACCTTGGCCTTGGTGTGCTTGGTGATGTCGTACGTGACGGTGAATATGCCGTGGGCGCCGGCCGCCTTGGCGTGGACCACGCGTTCCGGAATTCGCTCCCGATTGAAGTGGGCCAGCTTCTCCAGCAGATGATGATCCTGTAGCAGCGTCGGGCCGCGCTCACCGGCCGTCAAAGACGTCTGGTTATCATCAATGGGTATTCCCGCCGCTGTTGTCAGCTTTTTCGAGTCACTCATTGTTCTCCTCCTTCTCCGGAAAGCGGGTGATGATCCGCCCCGGAATCGGGATCGCCACACGATCTCCTTTGGTCAGCTCGCCGGACGGCTTTTCCGCTTCATCTCGCCCGTGTTGCGGGTTGAGTACCGTGATCGGTGTGTTGGCCGCCATCCCGCGCTTCTCAACGATGGCCATGCCGACCTGAGATTCCCCGAGGCTGATACAGCTTGTCACCCGTCCAAGGTAGTTACCATTGCGATTGATCATCGCGGCGCCGGCGCGGACAGGGCGGGCACCGGGAGCATCCACTTGGAAGCGGAAGATCTCACGCGTCTGATTCCGATAGGCTTTCACGCAGCGGGTGCGGCCGACGAAGAACGGCTTGTGCAGCTTCACATAGGGGCCGAACCCGGCCTCGAATGGGTTGACGAGATACTCTCCGGCAAGCTCGTGTCCGTAAAGCGGCAATCCGGCCTCGGTGCGGGTGGAGTCGCGCGATGCCAGGCCGCAGGGGAGTAGACCGAAAGGCTTCCCAACCTCAAGAAGCCTGTTCCATAACCACACCGGGCTCTTGCCGCCGCCGTAGATCTCGTAGCCGATTTCCTCGCCGGTGTAGCCGGTCCGAGCGATGACCATCTCGTGCCCTTCGATGCAGATCTCGCAGAACTCGGTCCGGTCGAGCGCGGCCACGGCAAGCTTGCTCGGCTCGTCGAGAACCGCAGCGAGGATCTCGCGGCTGCGCGGGCCTTGCAGGGCAATGTCGATGATTCCTTCTTCAGCCTTGAGATCACGCAGGATCACCCCTGGACCGGGGCGGCGGGACGGGATCTCCCGATCGATCAGATAACGACCCTCGTTCACGCCGGTGAGCCACTCCCAGTCCTTGTCTTCATTGGCGGCGTTGACCACCACGAGGTAGCGGTTCCACTCTCGCCGATAGACGAAGATGTCATCGATGACGTTGCCGTCGGGATCGAACAGATAGGTATACTGGGACTGACCGTCCTCAAGCCACGCGGCGTAGTTGGAGGTCAACGAGTTCAAAAACTCAGTGGCGTACTCGCCGGAGACCTCAAATACCCCCATGTGTCCGAGGTCGAACAGGCCCGCTTTTTCGCGCACGGCGCGGTGCTCTTCCAGGGTAGAGCCATACCAGACCGGCATCTCCCAGCCGGCGAACGGAACGAGTTTTGCGCCGAGCTTCTTGTGGTGCTCGTAGAGCGGTGTCCTCTTCGGGGCGCCTTCCTTGTCCTCCCAATCGAAATCGGTTCCGACCGGATCGACCTGGGAGAGATCCAATCGCGGTTGCCCGACGAAGTAGGTCTTGGTGGTCACGAATAGCTCGGGGTGCTGCTGATAGAGCTCCTGGATATCGGCACCGGGTTGCACGTTCCCAGGCTCGTCCTCAAGCCAGGCACGTGGTGCTTCGGGAATCTCCTCGGCGGTGATTTCCTCGATAACCGCTGGACCTTGTACCTTGCGGAAGATGTCCTCTTCGTCAAAGAGGATGTAGCCGTCGGCCAGTCCGCACAGCCACTCCCGCACGGCGTTTCCGCTCTCCTTGGAGCTAAGAAGGATGTAGTCTTCCGTTCCCAGGCATCCCACGATCGCCTCGGACAGCAGCTTTCCCTGTTCGTCGAACAGCAGTGTGCGGCGGCGGTTGCCTTCCTCCAGTGTGAGCAGATCGGCGGTCCCGGCTTCGTGTAACAGTGCGCGAGCCCGTCCGGCCCGCACGCGAAGGATCGTCCACACCTCATTGCTCGTATGGGTGGCGCCGGTGGTGAAAGTGCCTGCGGCCTCGGGGTCGATGCGCGCGATGAGCTCACGGACTTCCCCTTTCGCCTCCTGGAGTACGGAGAGGGGCAGCTTGCCCCGCGACAGTTCACCGCCGAGCCCGAGGTATTCGAACGGTTGGATCGACCGCAGTACCTTGGCGATGACGCGCCCGAGGATTGCCATCTCTTCCTTCCCCATTCCACGCTGTGTGGCCCAGGGGCTACCAAGACGAATCCCGTGCGCATCGGCCGCGGAGTGATCGCCCGGTATCGTGTTCTTGTTGCAGACAATGCCTACAAGATCGAGCAGGCGAGCCGCGATTTCGCCCATCATCACAAAACCGGTCTTGCTCTCAAGCGCATTCAGATCTACGACCAGCAGATGCGTGTTGGTACCTCCGTAGGCGAGAGTGAGGTCCTCCTTTGCCAGGGCGTCGGCAAGAAAGGCGGCGTTGTCGACAATCCGGCGCTGAAGGTCGTTAAACTCCGGCGATTGTGCGATCTTCAGCGCAACGGCGATGGCGGCGAACTTGTTGACGTGTGGGCCGCCCTGTTCTCCCGGGAAGATGGCGTTGTCGAGCTGGGCTCCAATCTTGGGGTCGGTTGAAAGGATGATCGCTCCCCGCGGACCGCACAGGGTCTTGTGGGTCGTGAACGTGATAACGTGCGCGTGTCCGATTGGATTGGGATAGACACCTCCGATCACCATCCCCGCGGTGTGCGCAATGTCCGCAAGCAAGATCGCACCGACCTCATCGGCGATCTTGCGGAAGGCTGCCCAGTCCGGCTGCCACGGGTACGAGGTGAACCCGCCGATGATCATCTTGGGACGATGTGCCTTGGCCTGGCGCATGATCTCGTCGTAGTCAAGCTTGCCGGTTTTCGGATCGACCGCGTAGGAGACGATGTGATAGCGCTTTCCGGTGACGTTGAACTCTGAGCCATGGGTAAGATGTCCCCCCTCGGTGAGCGCCATTCCCATGACCGTTTTCCCCGGTTGGACGAAAGCATCGTACACGGCGAGGTTCGCCGCGGCGCCGGACAGGGGCTGTACGTTGGCGTGGATCCACTCCGGGGGAAACTTCGGGGTGGCGAAGCACTCCGCGGCGCGTCGGCCGGCGAGTGACTCTACCAGATCGGCAAATTCCGTCCCCTTGTAGAAACGCCAGTCGGCGTAGCGGCGGTGCTGGGCGAGCTGTTCGTCGAGATCGGCCAGCCGTTCGCATGACCACTTCCGCATGACCGGCCGTGGATAGCCTTCAGCGTAGACGCTGGTGAATACGGAACCCAGTGCCTCGCGCACGGGTTGTGGGGTGAAGCTTTCGGAAGGGATGAGAATGATCTTGTTCCGCTGACGACGCTCCTCGGCAGAAATCAGCTGCGCCATTTGTGGGTCGATGTCCGAGGTATCCGACAAGGGGGACAATTCGGTCATGAACGCTCCTTTTTCCAATCGAACGGGTTCGGGTGAAGTCTACGGGGAAGATCGCGATCTTTCCAGCAGATTTCGGCAAGAAGGTAGAGCCCTCCGCTGACCAGGGAGTGGCCGCCGAGAAGGATTGGAATCTCCGCAGCAACTGTCTCGGCGGTGAACTCGGTCCACGATGGATCTTGAATTCGATCGGGCCGCAAAAGGTCGCTCGTGAATCGATCGGATGCCGGGGGAAGCTGTCCATCTTTGGATAGAAGCGGACGGCTGTCGATAATCGCACCATCGGCCCTCTGTCCAAGCCACGTGAAGAAGCGACGAGCACCGACTTCCTCCAGAAACCTTCCCAGCATGCTTTCTTGTCGGTCCGGATAGGCCCGCATCCCTCGGCCCTCGACAAGCGCACTCGTACGGCACGCGACCTCTCCCTCGAAATGGGACCATGTAGTGGGATTCAGCCGACCGATCAGATAGATGTGGGCCTTGCGGTCGACGAGTCGTTTGCGCAGCTGCGAAATTACAGAGGAGGTCAACTGCTGTTCCTCGATGAATGCGCGGGTCACCTCGCCGCCACGATCCGCAGCCGCAAGGAGGAGAAGTTCGGTGGGGGTATCGATGTCGAACTGGGTCCTCGCGTCGCGGGGAAGCTCGTAGCAGGGAAATTCGAGGTCTGAAAGAACCAATCCGAACGGATTATCGATCGGTGGTAGCTTCACCGCCAGCAGATCCTTGGCCCCTGCGATCGCGGCGAAGTCGCACGAATAGAAGTTGTTGAACAGCGCGCCGTGTTCCTTACGAGAGCTGAATTGAATCAATCGTCTTACCTGTGTCACTGTGAGCAGCCCACCGCTTCCGCTTCCGAAGTACACGAGGCCGTCGAGTCCCTCGCTAGAGACGATGCGCTGGATCGTTTTGCCGAAGTGGAAGGGCTCCTCGCTGATCGAAGAAGCGATGGATGCTCCCGTGCTTTCGAGCTGCTCGGCGAACTCCTCATCGCTTGTGACCACGACGATCCTCGCCACCCCGGCCTGCCGCAACGTGGTCACAAGGTCTTGGGTGAACGCTTCCCGACCCGCCTCGACGAGGCGCTCTCCCGGGCTTACTCCGAGCGGGGCGTGCAGGATCACCGCGGCTACCCGGTTCATTCGTTGTTCCCTCTGTCCGGCGTGCCCCTGGCGAGGAGACGAAGGACGTGGATCGCCCCTTCCTTGCTCAGCGGCCGATTCCGATTACCGCAGCGGGGGGAGTACAGACAAGATGGGCAGCCCTCGGTGCACGTACAGTCGATGACGAGTCTCAGCGCCTCTGTTGCGAGGAGATCGAACGAGTCATACAGCACTTCGGCGAGCCCTGCACCTCCCTCGATGCCGTCGAAAATGAGGATTGTTGGGCAGGTTGTTTGTGCGTGGAGAGAACTGGAAACGCCGCCGACATCGTCTCGATCGCACAGAACGAGTAGCGGAGCCATCGCAATGAGAGCATGCTCCGCGCCGTGTAGCCCGCCGAGCAAATCCCATGACGCCGCGCCGGGAGCTCCTTCGGAGAAGCTGATCCACAGGCCGTCGGATTCGTAGGTATACGGTGGGAGGACGAGAGGGTCTACCGATATCAGCCGGTCAAAGTGGACTGTCTTGTAGCCGATGAATGACTCGGTGACTCGAACGCGTCCCCTTCCTCGCGTGACCGATGCTCCCTCTGTGACGTCTTCGGTCGTAAGAATATCCACTGATGAAGTACGCAGACTCTTCGTTGAGTAGTCGACGTCTTCTCGACGGGCCTCGGCAATCCCTTCTTCAAGATCGAGGCGCTCTACCAAGTAGCTTTCTCCTCGATGGAGAAACACCGCACCGGGGTAGGCATCGCGGCAGGCTCGTAGTCGATCCATCGTCTCCAATAATTGACCTTTGCATATCAACTTGATGTTCTCACCGGAGATATTGTCCAGGGATACAAGTTCGTGGGCGCGCCGCTGCCCCCGGTAGATGTAGCCACGTACGGTCTTCGCTAAGAGATCTTTGCGAGTCAACCCGTCTAGAAGCTCCTGTTCCCTCGGGCACACTTCCGCTGGATCCAGCGGAAGCTCGGCCGCGGCACAGGCAAGGTGGCCTGCCTGCAACCGGGGATTATCGGTTTTGATGACGATCTGCTCCCGTTGCTTACCGAGGAATCGTTCGGGATGAGAAAGAAAAAAACGGTCAAGCGGATCCTCGTGTGGCATGAATACGACCAGCGACGGTTTGATCCCTCGTCCGGCACGCCCGGCCTGCTGCCAGGCCGAGATCAAGCTCCCGGGGTAACCGACTAGGATGACAGCATCGAGACTCCCGATGTCAATTCCCGCCTCGAGTGCGCTTGTGGTGACCACACCGTCGATTTGTCGCTCCCGCAACCCCGCCTCGATCTGGCGCCGCTCCTGGGGCAAATAGCCTGCGCGGTAGGAGAGAATCTTGTGGGTTCCCATCTCCTGTGCTGCCAATGCTACGACCTCGGCCATTGCCCGCGAACCGGTGAAACACAGGGTTTGAAGCCCACAAGCCGTAAGAAAGGAAAGGACACGCGCAGCCTGGGTGAAGATGGAATGTTGCGGGTCTGCGGTTGCGTCCCAGAACAGGATCCTCTTTTCGCCTCGTGCTGAGGTATCCTCAGCAATTGAGGTGAAGATTCGACCCGTGAGATCTCGGGCATATTCCCTGGGATTGGCAACCGACGCGGAGGCGAGGATCAGCTGCGGAGAGGCACCATAGTGCGAGAGGAGACGGAACAACCGTTGCAGAAGCAACGCGACGTTCGTTCCGAACACCCCTCGGTAGGTGTGAGCTTCGTCGATCACGATATAGCGCAAGTTCTGAAAAAAACGTCTCCACTGATGGTGCCAGGGGAGGTAGAAGTGCAAAGCATGTGGGTTGGTAAGGATGATCCGTGACGTCTGTTTGATCCGCCCCCGCTGACTTGTCGGTGTGTCTCCATCGTACGTGCTTGGAGAAAGACGAAGACCGGTCGCCTTTTCGAGAACGAGGAGTTTTTGCAGCTGGTCGTTCGCCAGTGCCTTCAGCGGATAGAGATAGAGGGCACTCGATTGTTGATCGGCGAGTAGGGTCTCGATGATGGGAAGATTGAACGCGAGGGTTTTCCCCGAGGCAGTAGGGGTTGTGATGATTACATCTTGCCCCGCACGGATCGCCTCGATTGCATCCTTCTGATGGCGGTAGAGACTGATCCCCCTTTCATCAAGATAGGCATTCAAGGTTGGATGAAGCGAGACGGCGACGGACTCAGCCTGCGTGTGTGGGATCGCCTCAGTATGTGAGATTTGGTTGTTATACCAAGGCGCTTTCTTCAGATCTGCAAGAAGACTATCGAGCTTCATCGCTGTAGCCTAGCAACCGCGCGAGAAGAATCACGAGAGACTCCACGTCCTGCCGGTTGTGGTTGACGATTGGAACAAGCGGTCCTGGGTTTCCGGTCTCTAGGTAGGTCGAGTAGAACTCGGGGACGGCTTCGCTCGGCAGATCCTCTTCCCTCTGGGCCCCAAGAAGCTTCTCCAACGTTCCCAAGCGCATGTTAGGTAGGCAATCTTGGAAAGCGCGGCGGGCGTGATGGAGAAGATCGATGTGGCAAATCGCTGCTTGATTCGATTGCAACCCGTAGTAGGCAATGCGCTCTCTTAGATAGGGCCAGTCGAAGGCCTTTCCGTTGTAGCTAATGAGAAGTGATGTATTGGCCATCTCCTGCTCGATTTGTTCCAACAGGGCAATTTCCTCGTCGAGGCTCCGGGCAAGATACTGTGTGATCTGGATACCGGCTTCCGTCAGTCGCGCCACTGCAGCCAGGATGATCGGTGTGCCACCCAACCCCAGAGTTTCCAGATCGAAAAACAGGATCTCTTCTCGCCGAACTAGGCCGAGCAATTGTCGAAACAGCGGGTGGCTGGCCGGAAGCCAGTGGGAAAGGGTCGCCTGCACTCGATCGGGACTGAGCGGTTGACCCCAATCCTCGAGAAGGGCTTGTGCTGCCTTGTTCCAGCGCGGGTGGCCAAGCAGAGAGCGAATGGACGTGTAGCCTTCTTCGCGCAGTTGTTGTTCGTGAGCGCAACCGACACCGAACAGGAGGCGAAGCTCGGCGAGAAACGCTTCCTCCGCGTTCTCCTGCAACGGGAGAGGGAGTTCGTGCGGAATTGTGTGTTCGATTGCCAGGCACTCGCCATACTTTCCCTGCTGCACACGTCCCCGAACAACCTCAAGGAGGGCTGTGCCCGCGTAGCGTTTGAGGAATCTTCCCAGAAGCGAAAAAGGCACGGCACCCTCGACACGTGCTCGCTCGATTAACCACCCTGCGATCCGATCAACGTCCGACATGGTTTCGTCCGGTGGTACGGACGAGGAGGGATTGTTTCTATCTACCGACGCATCTTCATCTTCATAGGCTCTCGTTCACCGACATAGGGCAGGAGGGCGAGCTTGCGAGCGCGATTGATCTCCCGTGCCACTTGACGTTGGTGCTTGGCGCACAAACGCGTGGCCCTCTTTGGGAGGATTTTGCCCAATCGATTCATGTATTGCTTCAGTTCTTCCGGCTTTTTGTAATCGAGCGTGATATTCCGTTCACAGACCCGGCAAACACGTCTTTGTTTGTAGAACATCTCTTAGAAAGGAACCTCCTC
>Ga0180431_10008343_pt1 | contig 11887 bp, 13 predicted proteins | sample SS_ome_11_FD_132459 | JGI IMG/M metagenome (GOLD analysis project Ga0180431, IMG submission 132459) | Hypersaline lake sediment archaeal communities from the Salton Sea, California, USA - SS_1_MS_1 metaG | ecosystem: Environmental > Aquatic > Non-marine Saline and Alkaline > Hypersaline >... | reverse complement strand
ATGTATTTCAGGAATTCAACAGCCAGATCGATATCCCCTTGCAGGTCGCAGAAGGCCATTTCCGGTTCAATCATCCAGAACTCGGCCAGATGGCGGGAGGTATTTGAATTCTCGGCCCGGAAGGTGGGGCCGAAGGTATATACGTTTCCCATGGCCAGGGCGTATATCTCCGCCTCCAGTTGTCCACTCACGGTGAGGTTGGCGGGGAGGCCGAAGAAGTCCTTGGCAAAGTCGGTGTCACCGTCTTTTTTGGGCACTTGATCCAGATCAAAGGTCGTGACCTTGAACATTTCTCCGGCCCCTTCGCAGTCACTGCCGGTGATGATGGGGGTGTGAATGTAGATAAATCCCCGATCCTGAAAAAAGGTGTGAATGGCGCGGCTCATGGCGTTTCTTATCCTGGCCACCGCGGCAAAGGTGTTGGTCCTGGGTCTGAGGTGGGCGATGGTGCGCAAGAACTCAAAGGAGTGCCGTTTTTTCTGGAGGGGATAATGGTCGGGGTCGGCCCATCCCAGGACCTGGATCTCCTCTGCGTGGAGTTCCACCTTTTGCCCCTTTGCAGGAGAGGGTACCAGGGTCCCCACGGCCTTGATGGCACACCCTGTATTCAGTTTAAGGACGTCCTCCTGGTAGTTGGGCAGCGTCTGTTCCGCGATGATCTGGAGGCCTTTGAGACAGGACCCGTCGTTGATCTCGATGAAAGAAAATCCCCCCTTGGAGTCCCTCCTCGTCCTGACCCACCCCATGACCGTGAAGGTGGCGCCCGTCTCTTCTGATGCGAGAATTTCCGCGATCCTGGTCCTTTTCAAAGCCCTAATCCCTTTTCTCCTTATCCCTTTTTTCTTTCAAATTCGGCCATGAACGCGACCAGGGCCTCAACCGCCTCCAGGCCTGTGGCATTGTAAATAGAAGCACGGCAGCCGCCCACGGACCGGTGGCCTTTAAGCCCTCCAAGGCCCTGCTTCAGGGCCTCGGCCACGAATTCCGACTCCAGGTCCTCACTGGGCAGCCTGAAGGTGACGTTCATGAGTGAGCGGCTTTCCCGGGATGTGGTACCCCGATAAAAACCGCTTTGATCAATGGCGTCATAGAGAAGGGTAGCCTTTTCCCTGTTGGTGCGCCCCATGTTTTCCAGGCCCCCAATGGTCTCCTCGAGCCACTTGAGTACGAGGTCGATGGTATAAATCACAAAGCAGGCCGGAGTGTTGAACATGGAGTTCTTCTCGGTATACGTGGTATATTTGAGCATGGTGGGCAGGTTTTCCGGGACACGCTCCAGCATGTCTTTCCGGATAATCACCATGGCCGTCCCCGCAGGGCCGATGTTCTTTTGAGCCCCCGCATAGATCAGGCCGAAGGGGGTCACGTCAAAGGGGCGGCTCATGATATCCGAGGACATGTCACAAGCAAGAGGGACCTGACCGCTTTCAGGAAAATCGGGCCACTGGGTCCCCTTGATGGTGTTGTTGGAGGTGAAATGGAGGTAGGCGGCGTCCTCGTCCACCTGAAAGCCTTTGGGAATAGAGGAAAAGTTCTGATCCTCCGAGGAAGCCACAACCCGGACATCCTTGCCTTGGATGGTGGCTTCTTTGATGGCCTTGGTGGACCACGTCCCCGTGTTGATATAGTCCACGGGGTGCCCGTCCAGGCCCAGATTCATGGGGAGCATGCAGAATTGAAGGCTGGCCCCCCCCTGGATAAAGAGCACCTGGAAGTCGTCACCGAGGCCGAGGAGGCGTTTGGTCCTTTCCACCGCGTCATTAATCACCTGGTCAAACCACGGGGACCGGTGGCTCACCTCAAGGATGGACATGCCCGAGCCCCTGAAATCAAGAAGCTCCTCCTTCATTTGTTCGAGTACGGGCAGGGGCAGCGCGGCCGGCCCGGCGTTGAAATTATGGATTCTTTTCCCCATGGTTCTGCTCTCCCTTCTAGGTCTCGAGTTCTTTGATCATGGCCTTGACCAGATCCAGATCTTCCTGGTCATTCACAAAGGGCGCCTGCCCCTCCAGGTCAGCCTCGATAATGCTGGTCCTGTGAGGGATGAAGCCCAGAAAATGAAACTCGGCCATCCGGTTTTGCAGGAAATCCCTGTCCTGGTCCGACCGGATTTTGTTCCCCACAAAACTCAATTTATTTAGGCCGATATCCCCGGCCAACTGGCGGATGTGATAGGCCGTGTCAATGCTTCTCCTGCCCGGCTCCACCACCACGATCAAGCGGTCCACCGCCCGGGCCGTGCCCCGGCCCAGATGCTCAAGCCCGGCTTCCATATCCAGGACCACGGCCTCGTCCCGGGCCAGGACAATGTGACTGATCAGATTTTTGAGGAGGACACTCTCCGGGCACACACACCCGGATCCTCCCTTTTTGACCGTGCCCATGATCATGAGCCGGATTCCGTCCACTTGAAGGGAAAGCTTTTCCGGCAGGTCATTGACCTTGGGATTGAGCTTAAAAAAGGACCCCATGGTGCCCGGCTTGGCCTCGGTGCGTTCTTCGATCAATTCCTTCATTTCCGAAATGGGCACAATCTTTTCACTGTCCTTGACCCCAAGACCCTGGGCCAGGTTGGCGTCCGGGTCCGCATCAATGGCCAGGACCTTCCGCCCCTCGTCTGAAAGGGCCTTGATCAAGAAGGCTGCAAAGGTGGTCTTGCCCACACCCCCCTTACCGCTTACGGCAATTTTCATCGGGTGGCCTCCATTTTTTGATTCGTAAACTTATAATATAGATTTTTATTTAATCATTTTTCAAGAGAGGACTTCGTGTTTTTGAAAAAACTTGTTGCCCCGGGGAATGGCACCCCCTTTCTTGAGAGATCCCTATCCCCTTTGAAGGCCGTAAAAAAGCATTGACCTCCGGGTACAAGACGGCCAATATGGGCGAGACTCCTTTTCCGGGAGAATTGCCTTAGATACAGGTAACAGGGCGAACATGATTGAACAGGACCTCAAAATCGCATTCAACAGGCGGGTTGCGGCACGCACTTTTTTAATGGGAATTTGGTCCCCGGAGATGGCGGGGTTATCCGGGCCGGGCCAGTTTGTGATGATCCGGGTCGGCCCTGGAATGGACCCCCTTTTAAGACGGCCTTTTTCAATAGCCGGCGTGGAGGGCAAGGAGATCTTCCTGGTCCTCTACCAGGTGGTTGGTCGAGGAACAGCTTTGCTCTCTCAGGTCCGGGAAGGAGACCGATTGTCCGTGCTGGGCCCCCTGGGCCGGGGCTTTGATGGATCCACGGCCGGATCCGACCCCCTCCTTATTGGCGGCGGGGTGGGGATTGCGCCCTTGCTCTTTTTGTACCGGTCACTTGGGGGAAAAGGGGTCACATTCATGGCCGGATTCGGCACGGGCCCGGATGTGGTCCCCGTCCAAGAAATGGGTCTGGAAAAGGGCGATATCGACCTGTCCACCGACGATGGCGCCGTTGGACACAAGGGGATGGTCACGGATCTGCTCGAAGCCCGCCTGGCCGAAAGGGCCGGGGATGTGTCGACCATCTTTGCCTGCGGACCACCCCCCATGCTGAGACGTGTGGCGGACTTGGCCTTTCCCCGGAATATCCCCTTCCAGGTGTCGCTGGAAACGGCCATGGCCTGTGGGGTGGGGGCCTGCCAGGGCTGTGTGGTGAAAACATCCGGGAAGACCGTGGCCTATTACCGGGCATGCCGGGAAGGTCCGGTGTTTGACGCCCGGGATGTAGACTGGAGAAGCCTATGAGCGGCAAGGGACCAGATCTCCGCGTAAACATCGGTCCCTTGGGACTGAAGAACCCGGTGTTGACCGCCTCCGGCACCTTTGGGTACGGGCGGGAGTTTGCACCCCTGGTGGATCTCAACCGGTTGGGGGGTGTGGTGGTCAAGGGTCTGTCCCTGAGACCCAGGGCGGGGAACCCGCCTCCCAGGATCGTGGAGACGCCCTGCGGCATGCTCAATGCCATCGGCCTGGCCAACATGGGTTTGGAGGCCTTTTTGAAACAAGAGCTTCCGTGGCTCCAACAGTTCGACACGGCGGTCATCGTCAATATATACGGCCACAGCATCCAAGAGTACGGGGAAATGGCGGCCGGACTCAAGGGGGCTGAAGGGGTCTCCGCCATCGAGGTGAATATCTCCTGTCCCAATGTGGCGGCAGGGGGCATGACCTTCGGCACGGATCCAGACATATCCGCCCGGGTCACCGAGCAGGTCCTGGAAAAGGGTGATAAGCCGGTCATGGTCAAGCTTTCACCCAATGTCACGGACATCCGGACCGTGGCCAGGGCCGTGGAACGGGCCGGGGCCCACATGCTTTCCCTGATCAATACCCTTACGGGAATGGCCGTTGATATTGAAACAAGACGGCCCAAGCTGGCCCATATCTCGGGCGGTCTTTCAGGGCCGGCCATCCGGCCTGTGGCCCTTCATATGGTGCACCAGGTGGTGGGGGCGGTCCAGATTCCGGTGGTGGGTGTCGGGGGCATCATGGATCACCGGGACGCCCTGGAGTTTTTGATCGCCGGTGCCAGGGCCGTGCAGGTGGGGACGGCCCATTTTGTTCACCCCCGGTCGGCCCTGGACATCGTGGAGGGATTGGAGCGGTTTTGCCTGGAAAGGGGTATCGCCAGGGTGGACGACCTTGTGGGCACCCTCCTTTGCCCTTGACTGCTGGGGGGACAATTGTCTTGACAGCGCACCGGGGTTTAGGGATACTTTTTATTGGAATTTCGAAAACTTGATGATGGAGGTGAGTGTGTGGACATCGCGCTGAATGCCCATGTGGACTGTGTAGACGGGAGGGTGGGCCGTGTGGAAAACATCATCCTCAACCCCCATACAGAGCGGGTGACCTATGTGGTGGTCAGGGGGAATGACCTGGCCAATACGGAAAGGCTGGTACCGGAAAGGCTCATTAAAGAGGCATCCCATAACAGGGTCTTGCTTTCCGTCAAAAAAGAGAAATTTGAGACCATGAAAAACTTCATCCAGGAAGAGTATATCCCCCCGGACATTATGCTCTATATGGCCGAGAAGACGGGATGGCATACGGGAACACCCGCAGCCGTGTTTGTAGAAAAAGAGGCCATTCCTGCCGGGGGAGTCGCCCTTCACAAGGGGGCCAAGGTCTTGGCCTCGGACGGACATATCGGCCGGGTGGATGAATTCCTGGTGGAGAACAAGGGCGGCCGCATCACCCACCTCATCCTCCGGGAGGGCCACCTGTGGGGGAAAAAGGACGTGGCCATCCCCGTGAAGGAGATCGACCATTATAAAGAGGGAGAGGTGTATTTGAAAATAGACCGGGCAAGGGTGGAGGCCTTGCCCGTTGTAGATGTGAGGAAATAAAGGGGCACGCCTCCACCTTTAAAAGGGTGCCAGGAGTTCTCCAAAGGCCTTGGCCATGAGTCCATAGACCGGCTTGCCTACGAAAAAGGTATAGATCTCGTTGGCCATATCCTTGGGGACAATGTCTTGAAACCGGTCCGGATAGAGCACTTTGCCCGCCCCATAGGCGTCCGCAATGGCGGTACCCACATTGGCCACATAGTAGATAAACGGATGGAGGGTATAAACCCGATTGTCTTTAAAGGCCTTTAGGGCCTTGTAAAACTCAGGTCTTTTTTGGAAATCCTGCCTTACCAGATTAAGTCCGGTCCCATCCACAAAGATGACCTCCGGGTTCCAGATGAGGAGCTTTTCCCGGTCAATGAATACGTGAGACTTTTTCCCCAGCCCTTTGGCCAGGTTCCTGGCCCTGACCCATTCCAGCGGGATGTAGCCCGGGTCCGTGCTTTCGATCCCCTGAAATCCCCTGAAACCGATGCCCCCCACGTACACGGTGGGTTTTTGGGCCGGGTCCACCCCCTGGGTCCGCCGGAGCAAATCTTTCCGCGCCCCTTCAATAAAGGCGACCACCTGGTCCGCCCGGGTCTCGTATTTCAGGATCTTGCCCATAAGCGCTATGGAATCGTAAATCTTCCGGTTAAAGGCGGGAAAGGTCCCATAGCTGAGGATGACCACAGGGATGCCGATCTTTTTCTGAAGGGCGCCGGCCGTGGCCGGCTTCATGTAGGTGGCGAAGATCACATCCGGTTTCACCTTGAGGACCGCCTCAAGGTGGGGGTCTTTATTGATCTGGTTGGGCCCCCCGGGGCCAATGTCCGGCAGGCTTGCCAGTTCGGGATTGGCCAGCCAGTAAGGCCTCCCCGTGGGCCGTAACCGTTCGAAGTGTTCAATACCCACCAGCATTTCCTGGGCATTCAAGTAGCAGACCAGCCGCAGGGCGCCGGGACCGATGGCGATGATTCGCTTCGTGTCCACAGGCACCTCCACCTGGCGTTTCCCCATGTCGGTAACGGTCATGGTTTCTTTGGCCTCGGCCTGACCGGCCGACAGGGTTACGATCAAAAGCAAGATCCCAATCAGGCAAAAAAGTCTCTTCATGGATTCCTCCCTTTTCTTTGCCGGGAATTCTAACCTTCCCCCACGGCGACCACCACAGGGTATCCCCTGACATCACTCAATATGACCGGCACCCCATAGACTTCATAAATGACCTCCGGGGTGAGGATCTCTCTTCCGCCTGCCGTGTAAACCTGTCCGTCCCGGAGCATCAAAAAACGGTCGGCAAACCGAAAGGCCAGGTTCAGGTCGTGGACGGAAACCACCGCGGAAATGCCCTGGGCCCGGACCGCCCGCACCACCAGGTTCATCACCTCCACCTGATTCTTGAGATCCAGGTTGCTCGTGGGCTCATCCAGGAGCAGGAGATCGGGCTCCTGGGCCAGGGCCCGGGCGATGATCACCTTCTGGGTCTCCCCTCCGCTAAATTTGTTGACGGGCCTCATGGCAAAGGGCACCAGTTCCATTTGAACGAGGATCCTTTCCACGATATCCATGTCCCTTTGGGTGGCTGCCCACTGGATATAAGGTTTCCGGCCCAGGAGGACCGTATCAAAAACGGTCAGCTCTTCTTCGCCGTAAGTCTGAGGCACGTAACCCACGTGCCTGGCCACATCCCTGCCCTTCATTTTGAGGACATCCCTTTCATCCAGGAGCACGGAGCCCCGCTTGGGGCGGAGGATCTTGTTAATGCACTTGAGAAGGGTGGATTTGCCGGCACCGTTGACCCCCAGGACGGCCAGGATCTGGCCCGGTTCCACCTGGAAGCTGAAATCCTGGAGCACGGGATGGCTGTTATAGCTGAATTGAAGGCCCGCAACGGAAAGCCTCATTTGCTGTACCCCCTTACGAGAAGATAGAGAAACAAAGGCGCCCCCATGAAAGAGGTCAGGACCCCTACCGGGAGGGTCCCCGAACCTACCACCACCCGGCCCACGGTGTCCGCCAGCAGGAGGATGAGTGCCCCTATCAGACAGGCATAGGGGATGAGGAGGCGGTGGTCGGCGCCCACCATGCGCTTGGCGATGTGGGGGGCCAGGAGTCCCAGAAAGGCGATAACGCCGTGAAAGGCCGTGACCAGGGCGGCCACCAGGGCGGCCATAAACATGCCCCACAATCGGATCCTTTCCACCTCCACGCCCAGGCCCTTGGCCACGTCTTCCCCTGAGGAGAGGGCGTTGAGGTTCCACCTGTTGATGACAAAATAGACCGTGACCAGGACCGCGGCGCCGCTCATGATGGCGATCTCCTGCCAGCTGGAGCGGGACACGTCCCCAAAGGTCCAGAACACGATGGTGGCCACCTCCACTTCGGTGGCAAAGTATTGAATCAATATGGTGCCTGAAACAAAGAGGGATGAAAGGGCCACCCCCGCCAGGATGATGGAGGCGGCCCCCATCTGTTTGATCTTTGAAAGAAGCAGGATCACCAGGGTGGCGGCCATAGAGCCCAGGAAGGCAAAAAAGGTCACGGAATACACGTTGTGGAGAAAAACAAGGGCCGACGCACTCGTTCGGAGAGAGCCCGTCTGGGTGGCGCCGGCACCCAAAATGACAATGGCAAAGGCGGCCCCAAAGGCGGCGCCGTGGCTGATGCCCAGGGTAAACGGGGAGCCCAGGGGGTTTCTCAAAAGGCACTGGATCGCCATGCCGGACAGGGCCAGGCCCCATCCGGCCACCACGGCCGCCACAATGCGGGGCATCCTGATGTTCCACACCACGATATTCTCGGCCCCCTCCCCCTGGCCCAGGAGGGCGCGGATGACCTTGAAAGGTGAGAGGTCGTAAGTCCCCGCGGCGATGGCATACACGGCCAGGACCACAAGCATGATGAGGAGGAAAAGGAAAAGATAGACCCTTTGCCTGACGGCCGCTCCGTAGGCGGCGGTAAGGGAAGGGGGCATATCGCCTGTCTTGTGGGTGAGGGCGATCACGGGGTTGCACACTCCCTGCACAGGTATTGCCCGTTGATCTCCTCCAGCCTGGAGAGCATGGTGGGCTCCCCGCAACGATCACAAGGCCTTGAGGGTTCAATCATGGCCTTTTCCGGGACGGGGACATGGGTCGCCTTGATGGAAAAAAGCGCTTCCAGGGGTTTTTCCAGGACCTCCTGGGCCTTTTGGATGTGAAGGGCCCAGAACTCCTTTCGCTCTTCCGGGCTGGCCTTTTCCTCCCGGATCTTGTCCACAAGCTCGCGATGCCTGTCGCTCAACTCCAGGGCATGGGGCCTCAGCACAATCCGGACCCCGTCCCCGGATCTCCGGCTCACCAGGGTGTAGACGTGTTTGCCCCGGTCCTTGAAAAGGAGATTGCCTTTTCCCAGGGTGCAACCGGTCAGGACCTGCAAGGCGTCGGTGCCGCAGGCATTGGTCTCCACGGTGGCCACCATTTCCTCGTCCGTGGCCCGGTTTTCCGAAAGCCACTCCAGGGCCGCCTTGGCGGCCCGGTACCCGATGGCCAGGCCTGGACAGGTGTGTCCGTGAAAATCCACGCACCGCTTGAAATCTTCCTTTTCCATAACGTGGGTTTCGTTCATAATGTGTGTTCTCCTCTAAAAACCCGGGTTTTCACGCACCCGGGGCGTCTTCATATTTTTTTGAAAAGGGGTCCTTGCCGTCCGGAAACATGGCGGAAAAGGGCTCTGATTTTTGGATATCCCAACCCCCCTCCCTGAGAAAAGGGCTCAGTATCATGAAGGCGCTCCCACAAAAAAAGCCACAAAGACCCCCTCTTCAGAAGGGCAGCCTTCATGGCCTTGATTTCAGGTAAAGAAATATTTAGAAAAATAAAAAACAAGCAAGGGCTTCTTGCCCTTATTATTGCTAAATAAAATAGATCTTTTTCCGGGTCTTGTCAAGGCCCTTCGGGGTGAAATCGGATCTCCGAATGGGTATTGACAGGAGGTGCGGTAGGGGTCTAAAAGACAAGCAAAAGCCAGGCATGGAGCCTGGTTATTCATAGATGTATGAGGCCACGAAGGCTTACCGGTTCCATTACCGTACCCGTGGCCTTGTTTTTTTCGGCCCCACAAGGGCCTCAACCCCCTGCCTAAGGCGGGGGCATCTATACGGATGGAATTGAGCCATGCATATCTCAGAAGGCGTTTTGTCCGGTCCGGTCCTGATCTCAGGTATGGCCCTCGCTGGCGTAGGGACGGCCGTGGGCCTGAAAAAATTGGACTATGAGGCCGTCCCCCAGGCGGGACTGGTCTCCGCTGTTTTTTTTGTGGCCTCCCTGATTCATGTCCCCTTAGGCCCGGCCAGTGTCCACTTGATCCTCAACGGCCTGGTGGGGCTTATCCTGGGGTGGGTGGCCTTTCCTGTCATCCTGGTGGCCCTCGTTCTACAGACCCTTTTTTTTCAATTCGGGGGAATCACCACCCTCGGGGTTAATACCGTAATTATGGCCGTTCCAGCCCTTTTGGGCTATCTCCTCTTCAGCCCCATGCTCAGGAAAAGGGCCTTTGTGGCCCTCACGGCGGCCTTTGCCTGCGGGTGCTTTTCCGTATTCTTAGGGAGTCTTTTGTTGGCCCTGGCCCTGGTTTTCACGGAAAAAAATTTCCTCAAGGCCTCCGCCTTGCTTGTGGCCGCCCATGGGCCCGTCATGATTGTGGAAGGCGTCATCACGGCATTATGTATAGGATTCCTGAGAAAGGTCCGGCCCTCCATGCTCCGCACCTTTGGAAAAAGGGAGTTCTCCTAATGTTCCAAGAACCTTTTGCGAGGGGGACCTCCGTCATCCATGAGCTCGATCCGAGGTCCAAAGTGGTTGTGGGCGTAAGCTATGCCTTTTTTGTAGCCCTCTCTACCAGGTTTCTGACCCTCACAGGGGCACTTATCATCTCCTTTGTCCTCATAGGTCTGGCCCGGCTCAATCCCGGGGCTGTAGCCAAAAGGGCGATGGTCGTCAATGGTCTGATCCTTTTCTTCTGGGTTGTCCTTCCAATCACTTTTGAGGGGGAGGCCCTCTTTGATATAGGTCCTTTCCCGGTTACACGGCCCGGCATCCTCCTTTCGGCCCGGATCACGCTCAAGTCCAATGCCATCTTTTTCACCTTTATGGCCCTGGTGGAATCCATGTCCGCCGTCACCCTGGGCCATACCCTGAACCGGCTCCGTGTGCCTGAAAAAGTTGTGCACCTCTTCCTCATGACCTACAGGTATGTGTTTGTGGTGGAAGAAGAATTCAGCCGCCTCTTGAGGGCCGCAAAGATCCGGGGCTTTCGGCCCAAGACCACCTTCCATACTTACAAGACCTACGCATACCTCCTGGGTATGCTGTTGGTCCGTGCCTCGGTGCGGGCCGAACGGGTGCAACAGGCCATGGCCTGCCGCGGATTCAGGGGAAAGTTTTATTGTCTTGCCGATTTCTCCTGGTCCAGGCGGGATTGCCTGTGGTGTGCCTTGATGACGGGATTGCTGATCGTACTGGTAATGCTGGAATGGACGACAAGGGTTTGATGATCCAACTCCATGATATCGGTTTTGGGTATCCCGGCCGATCCCCGCTCTTTGAAGGGCTTCGTTTTCAGCTTTTTCGAGGGGACAGGGTGGGGTTGATGGGACCCAATGGAAGCGGAAAGACCACCCTCTTTCACCTGATCATGGGCCTGGTCAAGCCTTGTTCCGGCAGGGTCGAGATCTTCGGCAGGTTCCTTCAAAAAGAGAGGGATTTCCGGCCTGTCCGGCAAAGGATCGGCCTCCTTTTTCAGGAGGCGGATGATCAGCTTTTTTGTCCCACCGTGCTGGAAGATGTGGCCTTTGGCCCTCTCAATAAGGGAAAGTCCCCGCGGGAGGCCCGGGATCTGACCAGAGAGATCCTGGGGCGCCTGGGCCTGGCCGGATTTGAAAACAGGATAACCCACCAGCTCTCCGGGGGTGAAAAGAGAATGGTTTCACTGGCGGCGGTCCTGGCCATGGAACCCGAAATCCTGCTCCTGGACGAGCCCACATCCGGCCTCGATGACAGGACACGGGAAAAATTCAAGGAGGTCCTCTTGGACCTTGACCTGACCTATATGCTCATCTCCCATGAAAGGGATTTCCTTGCCCAAACCACGAGGACTCTCTACGCCATAGAAAGGGGAAAAATAGTCAGGGTCCACTCCCCGTAATGACCGTATCAACGGCTGTGGCGCGCCAAGGCCTTTTCACGGAGTGCTTTCTGGATCCTTTTGCCTTTCCACCAGAAAAGGATGCCGGAGAGCCCGAAGATGAGACAAAGGCCCATTAAGGCCCCTTGCCACCGGGTAAAAGACGGATCGAAGGGATCTTTTCCCTCCTTTGCGGTTCCCGAATCAAAGTCCTTATCCACGCTCACTGTCATCTCCAGATGGTGGCCCATTTCATCATCCACCAGGACCTTCCAAGGCCCGGCCCGATCCGGGATAAAGGCAAATCGACCGTTACGATCGGTTCTGCCTGACTGAAAGAGGTGGTTTGCCCCGGGAGCCAGGATCTTGACCTTGGCATAGCTCATGGCCTCCCCCGGGTCATAAAAGGCGGT
>Ga0180431_10008339_pt1 | contig 11890 bp, 14 predicted proteins | sample SS_ome_11_FD_132459 | JGI IMG/M metagenome (GOLD analysis project Ga0180431, IMG submission 132459) | Hypersaline lake sediment archaeal communities from the Salton Sea, California, USA - SS_1_MS_1 metaG | ecosystem: Environmental > Aquatic > Non-marine Saline and Alkaline > Hypersaline >... | reverse complement strand
TTGCAGCGGAATGAACGGCTCGTTGACCGGCTCGATCCGCAGCGTGATGCCGCGCAGCGCTTCGCTGCGGTCGGTCAGCGGCTCGACCAGCGCGACGAGGCCGGGAGGGGCCGTGGCGTCGGGGTCCGACAGCGCGTCGCCGGCGACATAGACGACGAGCTGCTCGCCGCCGTCATTGGTGAGGGCGCCATCATTGCGGGTCGCGTCGAACACGACTGACGGCACGTCCCTGGCCGCGCCGACAAAGGAGGCGAGGCCGCCGGCCGCGGAGTGGCCGGCAACCGCGATGTGGCGGTCGGGATAGCGTGCGCGCACGGCATCGAAGAAGGCGAGGGCGGATGAGGAGTAGCCGTCGCCGGTCTGCCGGTCGATCGCCGCGAGCCAGTCGCGAAGGTCGTAGAAGGTGACTGAGCGAAACACGACCACCACGGCATCGCCGCTGCAGTGGAGCCAGGTCGTGCCGTAGAAGCCGGTCAGCGCCGTCTTGATGCGATTGCCTTCGCCCTGACGAAGGAAGAGCGCGTTCGAGTCCGGGCCGCGCTCAAAGCCGTAGGGGGCCAGCGTGTCCCGAAAACGCCGTTCGGCATCCGAGATCATCAACGCATACGGATAAGCGAAGCGCGCCAACTCGCGGTCGGTGTCGCTTGCCGAGACCGGCAAAGCGCCGCGGATCGGTTGGACATAGTCCGAAGTCCGGCAGGCGGTGTCGGCGAGGGCAGGGCCGGCGAGCGTCAACGCCAGCGCGACAAGGACGGTCTTCAGCGTCGGTTCGGACAATCTCATGGAGCGCCTAGCGGCTGCATGTGGGGCATCTGGGCCAGCAATGTCGCTCGCAGACTGTGGTGACGCAACAGCTGTTCCCCTCGAGCGAATGGCACTCGATCCTCACGAGCTCTTCCGTATCCGAGTCGCCCGGCACACACCGATCGGCAGGCAAGCAAGGGGCTGGCTTCCCCCGCCCGATATGATAGGGAACACGCCAGCACATGGAGCGCAGGCGTCTTCGGAGGGAAGGCATGCCGCGCGCCGTGCTGCATGGAATCCAACGATCGGCGGGACGATTGGCGATGTCGGGCAGTGCCCGGCATGGCGCCGCGCTGCCCGCGCCTCCGGGACGTTCGACTGAACCAACCAACTGGAGGGACTAACCCCATGAAAAACATGCTTGTTCCAGCCGCTGCCGCGGCAGGTATTCTTGCCATGACGGTCGCCGCCACCCAGGCGCAGGACCGGATGCAGGAGCCGGGCGTCGTCGGTTCGCCGCCGCCGCAGGATTTCTCGCTCACGGTCGTGACCGGCGAGAATGGCGAGCCGGTGATCGAGGGCGAGAGCGAGTTCACGCTCGCGCTTGGCGGCTACTACCGCTTCAACTTCGTCTGCCCGGACGCCGAGGAAGATCAGAGTGGTTTCCATTTCGAGGCACCTGACCTCGTCGCCAACTCGCATCTTCGCGTCTACTCGGTCGGCGATATCGAGCTCTATATCCAGGGCCAGACCTTCCGTGCGATCGAATGCGACGAAGCCGGCTCGGCCCGCTTCTCGTTCCATCCGATGCGGCGCGGCGTCTACGACCTCTACGTCCGCGATCACTCCGATCCGCCGCAGGAGGCCTTCGGTCGCGTGATCGTCGAATAACTGAGGTCGCCAATCCAAGCCGGGCGGCGGTCTGTCGCCGCCCGGACGACCACGCTTTCCCCACAGGAGCCCACCATGAAACCGATCCCCGCCATCACTGCGCTCGCCGCCCTTGTCACGGCGTCCTCCGCGCTGGCCTTCAACCAGGACGAACTTGATGGGCTGCTCGAGACCAATGAGTGCTTCGGCTGCGATCTCACCGGCGCCGATCTCGCCGGCGCGCAGCTCGCCGACAATTACCTCGTCTACACGAACTTCACCGGCGCCGACCTCACGGGCGCCGATCTCTCGGACGGCTTCATGGGCCTGACGATCATGACCGATGCGGACTTCACGGCCGCCAACCTCCAGCGCGCCAATCTCGGCGGTGCGGATCTGAGGGGCGCAGTATTTCAGCAGGCCGACCTGACCGAGGCGACGCTGTCAGACGTATCGGCGAGCAACGCGGACTTCTCCGGAGGCACGCTCGCCGGGGCAAACCTTCGCAGCGCCAATCTTCGCGCGGCATCCATGACCGGGGTCGATCTATCGGGTGCCGACCTCACCTCGGCGCTGCTTTCCGGTGCCGCACTCGGCGAGGCCAATCTCGAAGGCGCAACGCTGGTCAATGCCGGGCTGGGCGATGCCGACCTGACCGACGCCAATCTGAGCGGCGCCAATCTGGAAAGCGCGGACCTCGACGGCGCCGTGCTCGTGGACGCCGTGTTCTGCGGAACGACGATGCCGGACGGAACCGTCAATGACGATGGCTGCTAACGCCTCACGAACGCCCTTTGAAACCGAGATCCAAGGATTGAGACGATGACGAAACGGACTCTTTCGGTGGCGCTGGTGGCGCTGGTGGCGGCCGCACCGGCCACCGCCTTCGACGCAGCGGACCTTGAGCAACTTCTGTCGACGGGCCTTTGCGAGGGATGCGACCTCGGCGAAGTTGACCTCTCCGGCGAAACGCTGCCGGACGGTATCGACCTTCGCGGCGCCAACCTGGTGGGCGCCGACTTCTCCGGGGCGACGATGATCGAGGCGCAACTTCCCGCGGCGCGGGCGACAGATGCGACTTTCGCCGGCGCGGATATGTTCGACGCCTACATGACCTATGTCGATCTCAGCCGGTCCGATCTTTCAGGCGTCAATCTCGAGATGGCCTATATCCGGTTCTCCACGACGGTGGAGACGAACTTCACCGGCGCCAATCTCAATGGCGCAGCGTTCTGGGACTCCAATCTCACCGGTATCGTTCTCGTCGATGTCACCGCCCGCGAGGCGGCGTTTCGCGGTGCGACGATGCGCGACGCCGACCTCACCAATGGCGATTTCACCGGTGCTTTCTTCACCAACGCCAATCTTCGTTTCGCGGCCGCCAGCGGCGCGACAATGGCCGGCGCCGACCTCACCGGTGCGACGCTGGTCGAGGCGGACCTCACCGGTGCCGACCTCACCGGCGCCGTGCTCGATCACGCCAATCTGAGCGATGCAACGCTCGTCGGAGCCTCGCTGGCCGAGGCCGATCTGACGGCGGCGGATCTGGAAGGCGCGGACCTGACGGATGCCGATCTTGCCGGCGCGATCTTCTGCGACACCGTGATGCCGGACGGCGAGGTCAACGACGAAGGCTGTCCGTAGCCGACGAGCAACACCCATCGCTGCGGTCGGAACCGCAACCCGTCTCGTGCGTTCGATAAGCGGGGCGAGGGGTCCGATTCACACGACGTTGCGTTTGCGATGGCAAACGCGGCGTCCGTCATCGCGGAGGCTTCTGATGAGCAATCAACGAAGCGACAACAGACCCGAGGGCTATCCGGGCGAGCAGGCCCGCCAAGGCCAGATCATCCTCAACAGCAGAACGCGCCTGTTCCTGTTCTTCGGACTTCCGGTGCTGTTCGTGTTGGCGATCATCCTGATCGCCGCGCTCGCCTAGCGCGCCGGCACGTAGGCCGGCTCAGAATCTGTTGAAGAGTTCGGCCGGCTCGATGGCGGCCGAACGTGGCGGGAGGTCTGCCTCGCCGTCGAGAATCGCCTCCAGCTGCTGCCTGCCGCGGGCGACGCGGCTCTTGATCGTTCCAACCATCGTGCCGCAGATTTCGGCAGCTTCCTCGTAGGAAAAGCCCGCCGCTGCCGTCAGGATGAGAGCTTCGCGCTGCTCGTCGGCGAGCCCCGCCAGGGCCCGCATCAGGTCGCCGACCTCGGTGCGCGCTTCCTGGTTCGAGGGTTCGGGAACGGCCGAGGCGATCGTGCCATCGCCATCCTCGATCTCACGCCAACTCTTGCGCTTGTGAGAGTAGTAGGTGTTGCGAAGGATCGTGACCAGCCAGGCCTCGAGCCGCGTGCCCGGGGTGTATTTGTCGCGGTTCGCGAGCGCCTTGGTCGCAGTTTCCTGGACGAGGTCGTCAGCCCGCGCGGCATCACCGGCGAGCGATCTGGCAAACGCACGCAGGCGAGGCAGCGCGGCAACGAGTTCCTCATCGAAGCCCCGTTCCGGGGTGCTCGAGCCCATTCCTTGTCCGATCGTTCGCGTTCGTGTCGGGTCGGCGGGTGGCCGATCCCGAACATAGCCGATTCCGCCGGGCAACCGCCCCGCCGGCCTCAACGGCCTTCCAGGCGCGCCGCCTTCGACCCATGCACATGCTGCCTAGCACAGACGAACACAAGCCATGCCGGGTTTCAAACCCGATCGGAACCGGTCGGCGGGGATCTGCGTTTGATGAACAAGGCTCACCGGGCGGGCAGTTCGGGTGAGCGGCAGAAACGTAAGGAGAATGACAATGAATTGGGATCGAATCGCAGGAAACTGGAAGCAGTTCACCGGCGCCGCGCGTTCGCAGTGGGGCAAGCTCACCGACGACGAAGTCGATCAGGTTGCCGGCGAACGCGAGAAGCTCGTCGGTATCGTCCAGGAACGCTACGGCATCGCGAAGGACGAGGCCGAAAAGCAGGTCGACGAGTGGGCGGCCCGCAATAACGGGTGAGCAGCGCTTCCCGACATTTCGGAACCCAGCTGAACAGGAAAGGAGCCAGTCATGACGGATCGCTCCGAGAGAACCCATACCGAAACGACGACAGAGGCGCGCCAGGGCGAGACCGGGCGCACGATCCTCTACGTCCTGATCGGTGGACTTCTGCTTGCCGCGCTCTATTTCGCGGGGACGCAGATTTGGAGCCAGTCGGAAGACACCGAACCGGCCGCCGAAGTCGAGGGCGGCGAAGTGGTCGACCCTGACCTCGACGCACCGGCCATCGCCCCCGAGGGCGAGACCCCGGCCAACGAACCGGCCGGCTAGCGCCGGCGGTTCCTGACCGGCCCACCACGCAAGGCGCTCCCGGCAGTTGCGGTCACCGCGCTCGGGAGCGCCGCGAATCTTAATCAATTTGAGATAATTCGAGCGTAGGCAGTAGGCCGGACGCATCCTCCGACACCGGCCTCGCGCAATGTACACGCGCTTCATCGGCACCGGCTTCGCCTTCTTCGCCATCGCTGCGATCCTGGCCCTCGCGCCGCTCGTCGTTTCCTGATTCCGTCGTCGATTGCGGATGGTTTCGACCCGAGTGCGCGGTCGAAGACTCCGCACCAATCAGAGGCTTCGGATGCCTCGTTGCGCCGGTGCTTCAGGAACGCCCCGCACTGTCATGGTGCTGTGAAACGAATCAGGTAGCCGGATCAGCGTCGATCGGTAACGCGGCTATTCTTGCATGCACCATCGTCCGGTTCCGGTTCGCCTCAGAACCCTCTTCATCTCCGATATCCATCTCGGGACCAAGGGCTGTCAGGCCGAGCGGTTCCTCGACTTCCTCGAGCACTACGACGCCGAAACGATCTACCTGATCGGCGACATCATCGACGGCTGGAAGCTGCGCCGATCCTGGTATTGGCCGCAGGCTCACAGCGACGTCGTCCAGGCCCTCATCAAGCGGGCGCGGAAAGGCACACGGATCGTCTATGTGCCTGGCAATCACGACGAGTTCATGCGTCAATTCACCGGCCACACCTTCGGCGAGATCGAGGTGGCCGACACCGCCATCCACGAGGCGCCGGATGGCATGCGCTATCTTGTCATCCACGGCGACCAGTTCGACGTCGTGGTGCGGTGGGCGCCGTGGCTGTCGATGCTGGGTGCCTCGATCTACAACTTCACGCTCGCACTGAACGGTTGGGTAAACCGTATTCGCCGCGTCTTCGGTGTCGGCTTCTGGTCGCTCGCAGACTGGTCGAAGCAGAAGGTCAAGAATGCCGTCTCCATCATTGGCGACTACGAGAATGCGCTGGTGAAGGAAGCCAAGCGGGTCGGCGCCAAGGGCGTCATCTGCGGCCACATCCATCACGCCGCGATCCACGACGATTTCGGCATTCGCTACGTCAACACCGGCGACTGGATGGAAAGCTGCACCGCGGTTGCGGAGCATCACGACGGCAAGATGGAAGTGATCCGCTGGACGGCGCCGCTGCCGACACGGATATCGCGGCGAAAGATCATCTCGCTGCCGACGATCCGCCGCGCCGACGCGGCCTAGCGTTCCCGCCGGCGCCGCGTTGCCTTAGCCCTATTCGGCTTCCATAACCGCCGGGGCCTCGCCGCGACGCGGCCGGGCCACCGTCATCGTGTTGCCGCGCCATTCGAACTTGTTGCCGAAGAGGCCGGTCAGCCAGATCGCGGGCAGGAGCAGGTCGCGCAGCAGGATGGCGCCGAGCGTGCGGTGCGAGCTCGGCCAACCGATGGCGCGCGGCAGCAGTGCCTCCGCGCCGTACCAGAGAGCCGCGAATGCCGCCGCCATCCACCACGCAATCGTGCCACCGGCAGCGAGGCCGACGACGCTAAGCATCGGCACGAAGCCGCCATTGAGCGGCTCGACCGCATAGAGACCGCGGAAGCCGGTCCGCCGGAACCGCGCCCACCGGACCTGCCGGGCGACGACCTCCTTGAAAGGCCTGCGACCGATCGGCTGGCGAACCGGGTCCTGGGCGAGCTTGATGCCGAGACCGGCGCCGCGCATCAGATGCGTCGTGGCAATGTCCTCGGCCGAGTATTCCGCCAGTCGCGGCAGGCCGCCGAGGCCCTCGAATGTGGCGCGGTGATACATCAGCGATTTGCCGAGCGCGAAGCTGACGCCGATCGAATCCGCGGCCAGAACCCAGCGCGCCTGTAGCGCGTTCATGAACGCGCATTCGAGGTCGGCGGCGAAGTTCTCGGCGTGGTCGACGATCGTCGCGGTCGAAACGACGCCGGTATTGGCGCCCCAGCAGGCGAGCAACTGCTCGACATAATCGGGCTCCAACACGGCGTTGGAGTCGTTCATGATGATCCAGTCGGAGCGCGCCTCGCGGAAGCCTTTCACGACGTTGTTGAGCTTCGGGTTGAGCCCGATGCGGTCGCGCCCCGTGACCAGTCTCGCGTCGACTTCGGGATACTGTTCCATGAAGCGCCGGACGAGCGGGATCGCGCTGTCGTTCTCATCGTCGGCGCAGAACAGCACCTCGTAGTTCGCGTAGGTCAGCTGGAAACTCGAAGCGATGCACTCCTCGAGGTAGTTCTCCAGCCCGCAGATGGGGCGGACGATCGAGACCGAGGGCGGCGTACCGTCGAAGGCGACCGGCGCCCGCTTGCCGCGAATCCGGCCCGCGAGGATCCCGATCGAGCCGAAATGGGCAAGGCTCGTTATTCCGATCGCAGTAATGGCTAGCCAGGTAAGCATATTCGTCCGACCATGCTGATTCGTGATGACACCTGGATGACCTACCGGATCATCCGACGCATCGGACTCAATACCTAGACCGTTGTTTTCCTTGACCCGAAGCATGGGGCCGAAATGTGGCGGAGGATCGCGGCCGTGTCGGTTCACTGTGACCTGTGAGCGATCGGCAACGCCCTGCCCACGCGCCACATCACTGTGATCTCCATCCGCGCCTTGTCGTGGTATGATCGGCAATCAGCCAACCAGCCGGGGAGGAAACGGTGAGGCGAGTGATCTTGGCAGCGGTTGCGGTCGGGGCCGCAGCCTTTTCTGGTCTTGCCATGGCGCAGGACGAGCCTGACGGAGCGGCGCTCTACGCGAATTCTTGCGCCGGATGTCACAGCGCCGGAGGCGAAGGCGGGTATGGTCCGCCGCTTGCCTCCAATCCCTTCATGGAGGACGCGGCGGCGGTCGTCGGCCAGATGCTGATGCCGCGAGAGTTGATGCCGACCTTCGCCTCGACGCTTTCCGACGAGGAGATCGCGGCGGTCGTCAACTTCCTGCGCAGCGACTTCAACGACTACCCGGCCGATGTCGACGCCGCGTTCGTCGCGGGTCTTCGCTAGCGCGGGAATCATCACCGAAGCGTCACTCTTCGTTCATCGCGGCGACAAGGATCGCGAGCGACATGGGCGTCCGCCCGGTATCGGGCGGACCACTTTCCCAACCGGAGAAGACGCTCATGCGCAAGAGGAGCTTCGTGCTCGGCCTCGCGGCCGCCGTTACGCTTGCGGCTCTCGTTCCCGTTTCCGCTCAGCTCGACCTCGACCGGACCGATGAATCGGTTCGGGTCGCCACGTTCAACGCTTCGCTCAACCGATTCAATCAGGGCGATCTCATCACCGACCTGCAGAACCCTGATTCGGCGCAGCCGCGGGCCGTCGCCGAGATCATTCAGCACACCAACCCCGACGTCATTCTGATCAACGAGTTCGACTTCGACCAGAACGGCGTCGCTGCCGAGCTGTTCGTCGAGAACTTCCTTTCCGTCAGCCAGAACGGCGCAGAGCCATGGGTGCCCGTGGCGTGGTTCTCGGCCCCGTCCAACACCGGCATTCCGACCTCGATCGACCTCGACCGCGACGACAATCCGGAAGGTCCGGGCGATGCCTATGGCTTCGGCTTCTTCCCCGGCCAGTACGGCATGCTGATCCTTTCCAAGCTGCCGATCGTCGAGGACGAGATTCGTACCTTCCAGAACTTCCTGTGGAAGGACATGCCCGGGGCGCTGCTGCCGGACGACCCGGAGACCGAAGCGCCGGCCGACTATTACAGCGAAGAGATGCTCGAGATCTTCCGCCTGTCCTCGAAGTCCCATTGGGACGTGCCGGTCATGGTCGGCGACACGGTGGTGCACATTCTCGCCAGCCACCCGACCCCGCCGGTGTTCGACGGGCCGGAAGACCGGAACGGCACCCGCAACCACGACGAGGTCAGGTTCTGGCTCGACTACATCGCCATGGGCGCCGACGGCTACATGTATGACGATGACGGCGAGACCGGCGGTCTCGGCGAGGGCGAGAAGTTCGTCATCGTCGGCGATCTCTATCTCGACCCCAATGACGGCGACGGCATGCGCGAACTCGGGCAGGAACTGCTCGCCAATCCGCTCCTCACCGATCCGGACCAGATGTCGGACGGTGCGGTCGAGGACAACGCCAATGACGCCGGTTTCAACGAGACCCACACCGGCAACCCGGCCAACGATACGGCCGATTTCGGCGACGGTGAGTTCGGCCCGGGCAATCTTCGCGCCGACTACGCTCTGCCGTCGGCAAACATGGAGGTTGTCGGCGGTGGGGTGTTCTGGCCGACGACGGACGATCCGCTCTACGCGCTGATCGGCCCGGACGATTCGCAGACCTCAGACCATCGGCTGGTGTGGGTCGACGTCATCGTCGACTAGTCGGCCGCGGTTCACCTGACTGTCGGCGCCGCGCGGGCTTCCGCGCGGCGCTTTTCTTATGCCTCCACGGTTTGACCTCGGCCAAGGAACATGTCCCCATGCTCGCGTGTTAGAACGGGCGTGAACCATTGACGTGAAACGGATTTTTCGATGCCGGGCCTCAAGATACCTCGCAACGCCACCATCCTCGTCTGTGATGCCAGGAAGGCGTTGTTCCTGACCAATCATGGCGATGAGGATCTCACCGACATCCGCATCGTCGAGACCTTCGAGGCGGAGGAGAATCCGCCGACATCGGAGCAGGGGACAGACAAGCCCGGTCGACGATCCGACGGTGCTGCGGGCCACCGTAGCGCAATGGAGCCGACCGACTGGCATGCCCGCGCCGAGACGGCGTTCGCGGGCCAGGTCGCAGAGCTACTCGCCTCGCGCCATGAGGGCGAGCGCCACCCGATCATCATCGCCGCGCCGCCGCAAATGCTGGGCGACCTTCGCAAGAAGCTCGCGCCGCAGGTCGCAAGCGCGATCATCGCCGAGATCGACAAGGACCTCGTCCATCAGCCGCTCGACCGCATCGAGCGCTCGCTGACGGCGGACTGAGGCGTTGAGCGCGGAGGAGGGGGATACGGGCGGCAATCGCAAGGGGCCGCTACCGCCGCCGGACAAGCGGCGCCGCGAGCCGCTGCCGGACGAGCAGCCGAAGCCGCTTGAGGATGATCCGGAGGCTGCAGCGCGGCTGGAACGCATCCTCGCCAGCCCGACCTATCTGCCTGCAACAGAGGACGCTGCGTTCCTGCAGAGCGATGCGGTTCGCGGCCAGCGGCTCGGCATTGAGTATCTGAAGCCGGAACTGGCGCTCGCTGCCCATGGCGTCACCGACACGGTTGTCGTTTTCGGATCGAGCCGTATTCCGGAGCCCGCCGCGGCGCGCCGGGAACTGGCTCAGCTGGAGCGAGAACGGGAGAAGTCAGGCGGAAGCGGCGAGCTCGAGAAACGGGTCGCCATTGCCGAACGCGTGCTCGACAAGAGCCGATTCTACGACGTCGCGCGGCGTTTCGGCCATATCGTCGGCAGTGCCGAGTGGGCGCCCGGTCGCCGCGTTTCCCTGATGACCGGCGGTGGGCCGGGCATGATGGAGGCGGCCAATCGCGGTGCCTACGACGCCGGCGCCGACACGATCGGCCTCAATATCGAACTGCCCTACGAGCAGTTCCCGAACCCCTATGTGTCGCCCGATCTGTCGTTCCGGATGCACTATTTTGCCATCCGCAAGCTCCATCTGGTCAAACGAGCTTGCGCGCTCGTCGTGTTTCCGGGAGGCTATGGCACGCTCGACGAGCTGTTCGAGACGCTGACGCTGGTGCAGACTCGCACCATCGAGCCGATTCCGGTGGTGCTTGTCGGGGAAGGCTACTGGCGGCGCGTGATCGACTTCCAGTTCCTCGTCGATGAGGGCGTGATCGATCCGGAGGACGCCGAGCTCTTCGGATTTGCCGAGACGGCCGAGGAGATCTGGAGACTGATCCTGGAGTGGCACGAGGCCGCCGGCCGACCGCTTGTCAGAGCCTGAGCGAGCAGTCGGCGTCTGCCGGAAGGAGTGGAGTAGAGATCGATGCCGTGTTTCCGCGTCACCTTCATCAAGGAAGTCACCAGCGATGATGGTCGCGACATCCTGACGACGCAGGCCGCGTTCGATGTGAATGCATTAGACGGAGAGCAGGCCGCTGCTTTGGCGCAGGAACGCTTCTGCGGCGATCGCGGCCTTGCCCGCTGGGAACTCAATGCCGATCGCTGCGAGGTCGAACTGCACGAACCGCATCGCGACCCGTGCGAGGAAGCCTGGGTGGTGCGGCCCGCCGTCGACTAGCGTCGCGGGGCACGCTGCTTGCAGTTGTTTGTGAACCGGGTTTCCTCTACCCGCCTCGCCATCTCATACCCTTCGCCGGGACCGCCGCCATGCGCGTTGCCGTGTTCAGCACGAAACCCTACGACCGCACCTTCCTCGAACGGGCGAACCGTCATGCAGGCCACGAGTTCGTGTTCCTGGAGGCGCATTTGGCGCCGGAGACAGCGCAGCTCGCTGCCGGCTGCAACGCGGTCTGCCTCTTCGTCAACGACAATGCCGATGCGGCGACGATCGCCGCGCTGGCCGGGTCAGGCGTCCACGCGATCGTCCTTCGCTGCGCCGGCTTCAATCGCGTCGACCTTGCCGCCGCGCGGGACAATGGCATCGTCGTCGGCCGCGTGCCGGACTATTCACCCTACGCAATCGCCGAGCACGCGCTGGCGCTGATCCTTTCGCTGAGCCGCAAGATCCACAAGGCCTATGCCCGCGTGCGCGAAGGCAATTTCGCGCTCGACGGACTGCTTGGGTCGGAAGTCCACGGCCGCACGATCGGCGTGATCGGGACAGGTCGCATCGGGCTCGCCTTCGCCCGCATCATGACCGGCTTCGGCTGTCCGATCCTTGCCATGGACCCCTATCCCAACCCGCAGATCGATGCCCTTGGCGGGCGCTATGTCGACCTCGATACCCTGCTTGGCTCGTCCGATATCGTGTCGATCCACTGCCCGCTGACGCCGGAAACGCGCCACCTTATCGACGACAAGGCGGTGGCGGCGCTG
>Ga0180431_10008338_pt1 | contig 11891 bp, 12 predicted proteins | sample SS_ome_11_FD_132459 | JGI IMG/M metagenome (GOLD analysis project Ga0180431, IMG submission 132459) | Hypersaline lake sediment archaeal communities from the Salton Sea, California, USA - SS_1_MS_1 metaG | ecosystem: Environmental > Aquatic > Non-marine Saline and Alkaline > Hypersaline >... | reverse complement strand
TGTCCGATTGCTTTCCCGATGGTCATTCGGGGGCTTAGGGATGCGTAGGGGTCTTGGAAGATGATTTGCATCTTTAACCGCATCTTTTCCATGTCTTTCTTCGAATAGGAAAAAATGGATCTTCCCGAGTAGAAAACATCCCCCGAAGTGGGTTCGAGAAGTCGCAAGATGAGCCTCCCGGTGGTTGTTTTGCCGCATCCGCTCTCACCCACCAATCCCAGGACCTCACCCTTTGCGATGGAGAAAGACACGCCGTCCACGGCTTTCACAACCCCTTTTTCTTTTGCGAGAAGGTTGTCGATGAACCCTTTCTGGAGAGGGAAATGCTTTATCAGGTTTTGAACTTCTATCAGCGTGTCCACTTCCTATTTCATCCGTACAGCCAGCAGTAAACCCGACGGCCGTCTTTGCGAATCTCCTTCGGTCGCTCAGCCTTGCAAATATCCATTGCCTTTGGACACCGGGGGTGAAAAACGCACCCTGGAGGAGGGTTTACCAAATCGGGGGGGCTCCCCGGCATGGTGGCCAGTTTGGGTTGATCCAGCTTGATATTGGGGATGGAGGCCAGAAGGCCCTGAGAGTAGGGATGGAGCGGATTATCAAAGATGGATTGAGCCGGTCCCACCTCAGCGATGGTGCCTCCATACATCACGGTGATCCGATCTGCCAACTGCGCAACATTTCCGAGGTTGTGGGTAATGAGAATTATTGTCAAATTGTACTTCCTGCACAAATCAGCCAAGAGGTCAAGAAACTGAGCTTCCACGACCACATCCAGGGAAGTGGTCGGTTCGTCTGCAATCAACAGGTCGGGATCAAGAATGAGTCCCATGCCGATCATAATGCGCTGGCGCATGCCACCGGACATCTGATGCGGGTATTCCGAGAGCCTCTCGGAAGAAATGCCCAGGCTTTCAAGCATCCTTTCCGCGCGATTCAAGGCTGATTTCCTGTTCATCTTTTTCTCGTGGGTGAGGATCGTCTCGATAAACTGATCGCCTATTCTGAAAAGCGGGTTCAGAGATGTCAACGGATCCTGAAAAATCATGGCGATTTCTCTGCCTCGAATGGATAAGACCTCCTTTGTGCTCATTCGGACAATGTCCCGATCATTGAAAAGGATCCGCCCCCCGGTGATCATGCCCGGGGGGCGTAGCAGCCTCAGGATCGAAAAACCCAAGGTCGATTTCCCGCATCCCGATTCCCCGACAAGGCCCATCACTTCCCCTCGCTCCAGATCCAGACTCACACCATCAACGGCACGAACCGTTCCGATGTTTATGGGAAATTGAACGTTGAGGTCCTTAATCTCTAAAATGTTTTCCACCGTATCAGCGCTCCAGGAGCCTGGGGTTCAGGATTTCCGCCAGTCCTTCCCCCAACATGGTGAAACCGAGGGCGAGTAAGGAAATCATCGCCCCGGGGAATGTGATCAACCACCACTGGCCGGAGGGCAGAAATTTCTTGCCCATGGCAAGGTCCATACCCCAATCGACAATAGAAGGGGGCAGTCCGAGGCCAAGATATGTCAATGCCGCCTCGATCATGATTGCATCCGCCACATTCAGGGTGAAGACAACCACCGTGGTTGCAATCACGTTGGGAAAAATATACTTCCACAAAATGGTGCTGCTCGAGGCGCCGATGGCTTTGGCTGCCTCCACATAGAGTTCCTCCTTAATGGAGAGGGTCTGACCGCGGACCAAGCGAAAATACGTTGGGATGTAAATCACGGCGACCGCCAGGGTAATATTGATGACGCCCGGTCCGAACATGGCTGCGAAGGCGATGGCCAGAATAAGCCCGGGGAAAACGTAGAGGGAATCCATGACGAGCGAGAGGGTTCTGTCGAGGAGGCCACCCCAGAAGCCTGAGATCAAGCCCAGGATAATGCCCGTAAAAGAGGAGATGACGGCAGCCAGGACAGCAACCCGGAGAATTGTCTGAGATCCATAGACAATGCGCGACCAGACATCCCGCTGCAGGTTATCCGTGCCCATCAGGTGCGGGTCGCCCGGCGGCGCGAGCTGGGGGCCGGTATTTTGATCATAGGGGCTGAAAGGGGCAAAAAATCCGGGAAACATTGCCATAACGACGATTGCAAGAATAATCAGGGCGCCGAAGACCAGGATCCACCACTCCAGGCCATATTTTCTTCCCATTCGCATGAAGGGTGTAAGTCCTTGAGCCAGGGCGTGTGCCGGTGAAAACCGCATGCCGTCTCCTAATATCGAATCCGGGGGTCTATGATGGCGTAAATGATATCCACGATCAGCGAAACTGTCGCCACGATCAGGGCAAATACGATAATCGTTCCCTGGATGGTGGGATAATCCCGGAGGTAAATGCGCTCCAAGAGCAAGCGACCCATTCCCGGCCAGGAAAATGTCGTTTCCGTCAAGACGGCACCGGCCATGAGGAGCGCAACCTGAAGCCCCATCATTGTCAGCACGGGGATGAAGGCGTTTTTGAGGGCGTGCTTGTAAACGATTCTGCGGTGCCGAATGCCCCTTGCTTCCGCCGCGATGATGTAGTCCGACCTGAGAACATCCAGCATATTCGCGCGGGTAAGGCGCACAAAAATACCCGAAAGTACCAGCCCGAGTGTGAACGCCGGAAGGGTCAGATGGACAAGGACATCTCCCAGGGCGGAAAAATCCTTTACCAGGATTGTGTCGAGCACATAAAACCCGGTTTTTTCGAACAAGGACGCAAAGACCCTCGGCCCTGTGCGGCCGGCAATGGGGAGCAGGTCCAGCCAGATGCCGAAGATGAGTTGCAACATGAGACCCATCCAATAGACCGGAATACAATAGACAACGATCCCGTAAAGACGAATCGCGGAATCCCGGGTCTGTCGCCGATGATCGGCGGCATAGGCTCCCATAAAAACACCTAAAAACAAGGTGATAACCAGCCCGAAAAAGGTCAGCTCAATGGTTGCGGGTAGCTTTTCGCCAATGGCTGTGGTAACCCGCTGTTTCAATACCATGGATTCGCCGAAGTCCAGCCGGCAAACCTGCCAGAGGTAATCGAGGTATTGAATGACCATGGGGCGGTTGAGGCCCAGTTCTTCTTTTTTTTGCTCGATGACTTTCTCAGGCGCATGTCCGCCGAGCATGGAAGATACAGGGTCTCCGGGCATCAACCGAAGCACGACGAAGAGGATGCTCAAGAGAATCAAGACCATGGGAATGGTCAGGAGAATTCGGGTGATGATGTACCGGGTAAGGTTCCTCATTGAATTCCGATGGGAGAATGAGCGGTTGACGTTTAAGTTGAATAGAGCCGGGCTTAAAGCCCGGCTCTTGGTCAATCAGCAATCACTTGGCACGATGGATCGGGCCATAGTTGAACTGCAGGGTTGGGGAAAGGAGGATGCCGCGGATGTCCGTCTTTGCGAACAGGAAGAGTGTGCCTTGAAAAATGGTTGCGGTGGGAACCTCATCGGCCCACATTCGCTGGATCTCTTCGTAGATCTCGGTTCTCTTTCCCATGTCCGGGGTGGTTTGGCCTTCCAGGAGCTTCGCATCCCACTCGGGGTCTGAGAAGTAAATCCCCAGACCTTTCGAGCCGGCAGTCCCGGCGAAGGCTGCGGTATAGTTGTCCGGGTCAATGTAGTCCGGATACCAGCCCAGAAGGAAGGTGGGCATGACCTTGTTTTTCCAGTTGTCCCTGTAGGTGGCCCATTCGGCGGATTTGACGGTGACTTTCATCACCCCGGTGGCTTCGAGCTGATCTTTGAGAACAGCGGCCAGGTCCACCTCCGTGTCGCCATAATGACTGGGCGTGTACCACAGCTCAAATTCAAACTTATTGTTCTCGTTGTACCCCCTGGATGCCAAAAGTTCTTTGGACTTGGTAATGTTTCCATCTCCGAATGCGTCTTTGAAGGCGTCGATATGAGACCACATGCCCATGGGGACCATCGAATACAGTGGGGCGTTTTGTCCCAGAAACACCTTATCCAGAAGCGGCGGCCGGTTAACGGCGGCGGCGACTGCTTGTCTCAGCACTTTGTCCTTGAAGGGCGGGGAATCACAAACAAAGCAGAGATAGCGAATGTAGGGCCCTTGAGCCTTTATGGTCTGAACTTTGTCGGATTTTTCAAGATCCTTGATGTCGGACGGGTTGAGTGTCTTAAAGACAAAGTCCACTTCCCCTTTTTCAATGGCAAGGCGCATGGTGGTGGCATCCGCAAAGTATCGAATCACGACGCGGTCATTCTTCGGTTTTTCACCATAGAAATTCGAATTTGCATCCATGATGATCTCCTGATCTCTCTTGAAAGAGACGACCTCATACGGTCCTAGGCCCACCAGCTTGCCGCCTTTCAGCTCGGAGGGATCACGGATGATTTTGTCTTTCGGGTAGATGTTTGGATTTACGGGATAGTAAGGCACTGAGGCGACCAAAGAAGGGAAGTACGCCACAGGATTCTTGAGAACGAATTTCACGGCATGGATGTCCACGACATCCACGTGGTCTACAAAATCGGTGACCAACCACGATGGATCCCCCTTCAAGGTCATCACGCGGTCTATGGACCATTTCACTGCATTGGCGTCAAACGGCGTGCCGTCGGTGAACTTCAGGCCTTCTCTCAGCTTAAAGGTGTATTCCTTGCCGTCGGCGCTGATGTCATAGGATTCAGCCAACCCGGGAATGAGGTTGGTTTCTCCCGGAGGATACCTCAAAAGGCCCTGGTAAATGTTATAAAAGATTTCCCAGGTGTGAAAGTCGTAGGCGTTGGCCGGATCCAGATCTATCACCTTTTCGGTGGTCCCGTAAACCAGGGTTTCCTTGGCGACACTCTGGGCCGGTAAACATGCCAGAACAGCGACCACCGTACAAAACAGAAAAAGTCTCGAGATTTTCATAGGTCAGACCTCCTTTTTTCCCGGAAAAGTGGTTAATGAGTTTTTTTGGGAGCCCGGGCTCCCCCAATGCTACCCACACAACCGTTCAACGAACCTTCTCACCTCCTTTCTTAAAAAAACGTTTGCCTCAGGGTTCTCCCAAAGGGCTCCCGTTCCTCCGCTAAGAGGGGGACAAAGCGCTAAGTTTATACCAATATTTAGACCTATTATTGCAACATATGTCAATAGAAATAGAACACTTTGCAAAAGCGGGTCGCTCACCAGCGTGTCGAAATCTTTGGGTGGGTATCGATTCGAGACAGCCTTCCAATCGCCGAACCGTATGTTAAGGCTCCCACCCCCCCGGCGTTTTCACTTCTGTCTGTACTGCGCTCTCAGGGGACAAGGCAACGCACATTTTTTTGGATGTATTCTCGTTGACACACAAACTGGGGTCTTTTATACTCTACCTCGTTCGTGAGCCGAGCCCATCGGGTATCGCGCCGAGACAGGATCGCCTGTTTCGAAACAAACGGAAACCAAGAAAAGGAGGAAAAGATGAGAAAGCTATTTGTGTTGTGTTTGGCGTTTGTCGTGCTGTTATCACTGGGGACCTTCGCAAGTGGAAAGACCCTGAAGCTGGCACTGGATGCCGGTCCGGTATCGCAGGATCCCCAGGTTCAGTTGTCTGGTGGAATGCTTCAATACTCACACTGGGTCTTTGATCCCCTGGTACGGTACGCTCAGGACATGCATTTTGAACCCCGCCTGGCCGAAAAGTGGGAGCGTCTGGATGACCTGACCATGCGATTCTATTTGCGAAAAGGTGTCAAATTTCATAGCGGCAACCCCTTCACGGCCAAAGATGTAAAATTTACGTTTGATCGCTTCTACAAGAGCCCGGATTTTAAAGGACTTTTCGAGCCATTTGAAGGGTGCCATATCGTCGATGATTACACGGTTGATATCAAGACCAAAAAGCCCTATGCGCTCCTGATAAACATGGCCACCTATATCTTTCCCCTGGACAGCGAATTCTACACCGGCACGGATGACACCGGCCAGCCGAAAGACGCGGTCGTAAAGATCGGCCCGTCATTCGCGCTGAAGAATGAATCCGGCACGGGCGCTTACAGGGTTACCCATTGGGAACAGGGTGCGAAGTATGTCTTTGAAAGATTCGCCGACTATTGGGATAAGAATTCCCCCGGAAATGTCGACGAGATCATTCTGACGCCCATCAAGGAGGATGCCACCCGTGTGGCGGCGTTGCTGTCCGGGGATGTCGATATGATTACGCCGGTGCCGCCCCAGGATTTTCAAAGAATCCGAAAGGATGCCAATGTCAAGCTGGTGACCTATCCCGGCGGCCGGATCATCACGGTTCAGTTAAACCAGAAACGGCGATCCGAGTTCAAGGATGTGCGAGTGCGGCAAGCCATTGTCCACGCCGTCAATAATGTGGGCATTGCCAAAATGATCATGAAAGGAACGGCTACGCCAGCCGGTCAGCAGAGCCCCAAGGGATATATGGGACACGATCCTGCGTTGGTACCCCGTTATGACCTGGAAAAGGCCAAGGCCCTGATGAAAGAGGCCGGGCTGGAAAATGGGTTTGAGTGCACCATGATCGCCCCGAACAACCGCTATGTCAATGACGAAAAAATTGCCGAAGCCGTGGTGTCGATGCTGTCAAAGATCAAAATAAAGGTGAACCTTAAGACAATGCCAAAGGCCCAGTACTGGGATGAGTTTGACGCCCAGGTCGCCGATATGCAATTGATCGGTTGGCATTCGGACACGGAAGATTCCGGTAATTTTAGTGAATTTTTGATGATGTGTCCGAACAAGGAAACGGGCTATGGACAGTATAACAGCGGCAATTACTGCAACCCTAAAATCGACGAACTGACACTTGCGGCTCAGTCCGAGACGGATCTAAAGAAACGCACGCAGATGCTCCTGGAGATCGAAAAGATACTCTATGACGATGCAGCCTTTGTGCCGTTTCACTGGCAGAACCATTCCTACGCAGGCAAAAATAAGGTGGGTATCAAGCCCATCGTTAACACGATGAACTTCCCGTATTTGGGAGATCTGGTGTACAAGTAGTACATAGAGCAGTCATTGGTGGTTTGTTGTCGGTTGAAAAAAGTATTTCTTGGCAACAATTCATTGTGTCTCAACGCACAAAGAAATCGGATTCACAGGCATCATGCCGAAAAGCGGGGCAGGCGGGCGTTATGAAATGCGACGCCCCTGCCCCAAATTTATGGGTTGCGGGCATCCGTTCGTGCTTGAAATGCATTGCCACTAAGCCGCGAGACGGAAGTGGAAAGTTGCTTGCCGGCCTGCGTTTCGTGTGCAGAGAAAAAACCGGGCACAAAATGTAAAACGTTGATTACGGAATCATAAGACCCATGTTCGCGTTCATCGTAAGACGTATCATTCAAGCCGTGATTGTGATGCTGGTGATCAGCCTGGTGGGGTTTCTGATCCAGCACCAAATCGGCGATCCGGTCAGGGATCTGGTCGGGGAGAGGGTTACGCCGGCCGAGCGAGAGGTCATTCGAGATCGGTTGGGGCTGAACGACCCTTTCTATATCCAATATTTTCGCTTCGTGAAAAAGGCGTGTCAAGGTGATCTGGGGTTGTCTTTTTTCTATAAGAAACCGGCCCTGGAGGTGATCGTATCCAAGGCGCCCGCCACCCTTGAACTGGTCATTTGTACCTCCCTTATCCTCATTGTGGTCTCCATACCAGCGGGTATCTATTGCGCCATTTATCCGAAAAGGTGGCTTTCACGGTTCGCAATGGCGTTCAGTACGGTTGGGGTGGCCATTCCGGTATTTCTTACGGCCATCGCGCTCATCTATTTGTTTGGAGTGGAGCTAAACTGGCTGCCGTCCTACGGCCGGGGTGAGACCGTTAAGATTGGAGGATGGTGGGATACCGGTTTCCTGACTTGGGATGGGCTGGCGCACCTGATTCTCCCCAGTTTTTCCCTGTCATCCATCATGTTGCCGCTCTTTATCCGGCTGATCCGTGCTGAAATGATGGAAGTCCTGGAAACGGAGTATATCAAGTTCGCATGGGCCAAGGGGCTTTACCGCCGGCGCGTCTGGTTCGTTCATGCCTTTAAAAACACGCTCCTTCCGGTCATCACCGTATTCGGTGTTCAGCTGGGAATTATGTTCGCCTTTACGATTTTGACGGAAACCGTGTTTCAATGGCAGGGAATGGGCTTTATGTTTCTGGAAGCTGTGGAACGCTCGGACACATCCTTACTGGTCGCTTACTTGGTCGTTGTGGGGGTGATTTTCGTAGTCGTCAATACACTGGTTGATATTATTTATGGAATCGTCAACCCCATGGTGCGAATTGCAGGAACAAGATGAAAACCTGGGAGCGATTTAGAAAATCATATCTGCTTTACAGTTTCAAAAGAGATCCCATCGCCGTCGTCAGCTCGGTGGTTCTCGCACTGCTGGTGGGGGTCAGCCTTCTGGCCCCTGTGGTAGCACCGTATAATACGTATGACACATCGACGTTTGACATCATGGATGCTGAAACCCCGCCGTCATGGATGGAAGGGGGCAACACGGATTTTATCCTGGGGACCGACATCCAGGGTCGATGTCTGTTGAGCACCATGATTTTTGGACTGAGGGTTTCATTGCTCATTGGATGCGGTGCCGTTTTGCTTCAAGCGTTTATCGGAATTCTTTTCGGTCTGTTTTCCGGTTATCTCGGGGGAAAACTCGATTCTTTCCTCATGCGGATTACCGATATCCAGTTTTCCATCCCTTATCTGATTGTTGCGATCTTCACCAGCGCCATTTTCAAGCTGGCGTTCGGCGTGGGGCGGTATGAAGATCTGGCCATACCGTTATTGATCATCATTATCGGAGTGGCCCACTGGCCCATATATGCCAGGACCGTTCGGGCATCGGTGTTGGGGGAAAAGAACAAGGAGTATGTGGAGGCCGCAAGAGTCATCGGCTTGAGTCGCTGGCCGATCATGTATCGACATATATTGCCCAATACGATGACATCCGTCCTGGTGATTTCCACTATTCAGGTGGCAGAGGCGGTTATGAGTGAAGCGGCACTCTCATTTTTGGGTTTGGGCATGCCCATTACCAAGCCCTCTCTGGGTTCCCTCATACGGTCCGGTTTTGAATACATATTCAGTGGTTCCTGGTGGATCACCTTTTTCCCCGGCGTTCTCCTGGTCGTTTTTATTTTGGTAATCCTCCTGCTTGGGGATTGGTTGCGGGATGTCCTCAATCCCAAGCTGTATAAGGGGTGAAATGGCGCATTTGCTGGAAGTGAAAGACCTCGAAGTCAAGTTTGCCCTGAGATTCGGTGATTTGACAGCCATCGACGGGGTAAGTTTCACCCTCGACAAGCGGGAGAAGCTCGGGTTGGTCGGCGAAAGTGGAGCCGGGAAGTCCGTGACGGGATTTGCGATTATCAATCTGCTGAGCAAACCCGGCTACATTTCAGGAGGGAAAATTCTTTTTGAGGAGGAGGAGATCACACGACTGTCTCAGGAGGAATTGCGGGATCTTCGCGGAAACCGTATCAGTATGATTTTCCAGGACCCCATGATGACCTTGAATCCGGTTCTCACCATCGGCACTCAGATGGTCGAAACCTTAATGGCACATCAAAACATCAGCCAGACCGATGCCATGGCTGTTGCCGTCGAAAAGCTCAGGAAGGTTTACATACCGTCTCCTGAGAAAAGGCTGAGCCAATATCCCCATGAGTTTTCAGGTGGGATGCGACAGAGGATCGTCATCGCAATCGCCATGCTGGCCAATCCCTCTCTCATCATCGCCGATGAGCCTTCTACGGCACTGGACGTAACCATCCAGGCAGGAATCATGGATCTTCTCATCGAACTGTGTGAAACAGAGAACATGGGGCTGATCCTCATTACGCATGATCTCGCCGTTGTTTCACAGGTTACAGAAAAGATCGCCGTCATGTATGCAGGCAAAATAATAGAAATAGGGCCTACCGAAATCATTATCAACAAGCCGAAGCATCCCTATACCCAAGGACTGTTGAAATCCATACCCGGTGGATTTCAATCCGGGACCCGGCTGAATCAAATCCCCGGAATGATGCCCACCTTGACGGACATCCCCCCGGGATGCGCGTTTCACCCTCGTTGCGGCGTGAGCACCGCAGTCTGTGAAATGGAAACGCCTCTTCTCGTGAGTACCGGTGAGCGCGATCAAATGATCGCCTGCCACATGCTCGGGAAAGTGTAGAACCATGCCCAGTGCAAATGGACTCCTGGATATACGGAATCTCGTGAAACACTTTGATATTTCGGGTGGTCTGTTGGATCAGTTTCGTTTTGAAAACGGGAAGCTCGTCCGGCGGCGCACGACGGTGAAGGCAGTGAACAACGTCACCTTCAACGTGAAACCGGGTGAAACTTTCAGCGTGGTCGGGGAGAGTGGGTGCGGAAAGTCAACGCTTGCAAGGACAATTCTCCGTCTTTACCCACCCAATGCGGGAGAAATCTATTACCGCGGCAAGCGCATAGACAAATTGACACAGGAAAAGATGCTGCCTTATCGCGCCAAAATGCAAATGATTTTTCAGGATCCATACGCATCCTTGAATCCACGTATGACCGTTCAAAAAACCCTGGAAGAGCCTGTGTACTTTCACAATAAATCCATTTCCTCCACGGAGGTAAAGGAGCGGGTCGCCACCGTCATGGAACTCGTGGGCGTGGATCCCAAGTGGGCGGGACGCTATCCCCATGAATTTTCCGGTGGACAGCGTCAGCGGATCAGCATTGCCAGGGCGTTGACGGTGGATCCGGAATTCATTGTGGCGGATGAGCCGGTTTCCGCCCTCGACGTCTCGATTCAGGCGCAGATACTCAACCTGCTTATGGATGCGCAACAAGAACGGGGGTTGACCTATATGTTCATCACCCATGATTTGGGCGTGGTGAAGCACATCAGCAGCCGCGTTGCGGTGATGTATCTCGGCATGGTTTGTGAACTGGCGCCGGCGGCGGAACTCTTCCAGACCCCCATGCACCCTTACACGCAAGCGCTCCTGAGCGCTATACCCGTAATCGGCAAGCTCAAACCCAAACATATCCAACTTCGAGGCGAGGTGCCAACCCCCATCAACCTCCCGTCAGGATGCGTTTTTCACGGTCGCTGTTTATATGCAAAGGAAGAATGCAGGGAACACGTGCCCCCACTGAGAGAAGTGAACACAGATCACTTTGCGGCATGCTTTTTATTGTAGTGTCTTTAGACTATCCTAAATCTCCCTCTGTCAATGGAGATCCAATTTCCTCTTTATTTTTCTCCAGTAGATCCGGCTTGACAATAATAATAAGAGCGTCTAATTTAGGTTAAATCCTGGTCGACCAAAATGGAGGTCTATTAAATGGAGACATTATCGCTTTCTGAGGCAAAGATGAAGCTCAGTCGGCTTGTGGATAAGGTCAACACGACGGATGAGGAGATCGTCATCACAAAAAACGGTCGCCCCGCCGCAGTTCTTGTCAGCCCGGATGAGTTTGAAGGTTGGAAGGAGACCCTGGTCATCCGGTCCGATTTCGGCTTTTTGAAGGAAATCAAAAAAGGTCTCAGGGAGTTTAAGCATAACAGGACAAAAGTTTACACCCTTGATGAGCTCTTTGAGGAATAGGTCGCTCTCCCATGTATACGCTGAGGGTGCCCGATTACATAGCTGAACTCATTCGGGGTCTCCATCCCGAAATCAAGCGAAAGGTTAAGGGCTCACTCAAGCATATTGCCTGTGATCCCAACTCCGGGAAACCCCTGAAAGATGAATTGGAAGGGCTGAGAAGCTTCCGCGTGAGGGGGTTTCGAATCGTTTATCGAGTGGCCGAGTCAAGAGAGATTCAGATTATTGCAATCGGACCCCGTGAGCGAATCTATGAAAATACTTATCGCCTTGTGAAAAAAGAAAGTCGGGGTCTTTCGAGAAAGTCGTAAAAAAAACAAGGGACAAAACGTG
>Ga0180431_10008336_pt1 | contig 11892 bp, 21 predicted proteins | sample SS_ome_11_FD_132459 | JGI IMG/M metagenome (GOLD analysis project Ga0180431, IMG submission 132459) | Hypersaline lake sediment archaeal communities from the Salton Sea, California, USA - SS_1_MS_1 metaG | ecosystem: Environmental > Aquatic > Non-marine Saline and Alkaline > Hypersaline >... | reverse complement strand
TTATTACCTGATAGATAAGGTAAGTATATCCGCGTCCATAGATGAAGGCGTATTCCTGGAATCTTACAACACAATTCCGGAATTCAATTTTAAATATGCTTTGACGCCTTATCCGGTTTATCCTTTTCCGCTTCCGGCGATTAACTATATAGACGGCCTGGACTGGAATTTTTTCTTCCACAGCACGAAGGAAGGCGACCAGTTATTAATATCACTCAGCGGAATACTTAACCAGGTGGCGGCTACCGTCGGAGTGCCTACTATTAATATTCTGGCGTCGTTTGTTATTTACATGGAAGAAAATATAGCGGCCGTTAAGACGCTACGGGAAACACATAACAAAGCGGTTATTTGCTTCAATGAATAAGGTAAAAATATGATCGGTGGCAATGGGTGGTGTGGGTGGCCTGCAACCGGCGGCGGCGGCGGCCTTGAATATATGGAGCATTTTATACATGCTAACAATTTGTTTCTGATTCCTGGGCAGGATTCTTTTCGGATAAATCTATGGTACAACAATGTTCTGAACGGCGATAAAGACGTAATTTGCCTGGAAAAAGAAACCGAATTTAATTCCGATTTAGTGATCTGGGATTCTTTAGATATCGCCGATCCGCAATGGGAATTACATCTTGTATGGGAAGAAGAAAATGGAAGCCACGGCACGAACCACGAACACGCCGCCGGAATTATCGTATATCAGCACAAGCAACAGCAAACCTTATCGCGGAACATGGCCGCCGCATTAACGCCGGACGGCGCACCGAATGACGAAGATATAATAATCACCGATATGACGGCGAATCTTGATATTCAAACAAAGCCGAATCCATTAACCGCGCCGCCTTATTATTTACATATTTGGGGATATCGCGGAAGCGATCAGGCTTCCGGTGTTTCCTGCATTCATGGTATCAGACTACGCTATAAGGTGTCTACATAATGGGAAATATTGCTTTCGAACATAAGATTAAATATCAAGATTCCTGGGGATTGATGTATCTGAATACATCGTTCACTTTGACCGGAATCACGGCCGCCTGGACGGACGTCGCCGCCCTGGGCAATGTTTGGATTCCGGCTCATGTTATGGCCGGAGTTTCGGTAACTTCGCAAACCACCGGTATTATTTCGCTTGATAGGGCTCCGCACAATTGGAAGGTATTCGGAGCCTTAAATATAAAAACACAAGAGGACGGTTTCGCAACCTGGGAATTTGGATTAGCTGTAAATGGAAATCCGCCCTTATCGGAAACTCATGCAAAGCAAAACACCGCGCCGAACACGCAAGAAAAAGAAATTACAAGCCATACCAATTTAGCATTAGCTAATAAATGGACTTGGATAAAATGGCAAGTTCGGCGATTAGGCGGAACCGAAACAAGCCTAAATATTGAAAATGGATGGATTCACGTCCAGGCGGATTAATCATGGCAGTATCATTGATCGACAGAGGCAAGGCGGTATTGTTTCAGCAATGGATAAAATCCATTATCGGCCAGACGCCGCCAATGTATGAATATGAAGATCATATCGAAATTGATTTCACGCCGGAGCAAATCCAACTAATAAAGGATTATTTGAATAGACAAGTTCGGAGTGCTTTTACGCCGTCGGACGCGCCGCCGCCAAAAGTGCAAATTCGCTTCGGGAAATTTCTTATTCCCTGGAGCATTGAAAATGCCGTTCCTTTTCTGGCGGCTTCGTTTGGCCTGGGATATCTCACAAAGCATGTAATAAGCGGAAAATGATCACAATAACGCAGGAACAATACAACGCGGTTAAATCCGTCGCCGCCGATATCGGAACGACGCCGGAAGAACTTGCACAATTGATAGCTTTCGAATCCGGCTTTAATCCGACAATAAAAAATCCGCTGCCGGATTCGACGGCCAGGGGATTAATTCAATTTATAGATTCGACGGCGCAAGATTTAGGGTTTAATAATTCGCTTGACCTGGTAACAAAATATCCGACGGTTACAACTCAATTAAATACGCCGGTTCGAAACTATCTAAAAAAATATGCGCCTTATCCGACGCGCCAGGCTTTATACATGGCGGTATTCTATCCGGCCGCGCAATATTGGCCGTCAGATAAGGAATTTCCGGAACGGGTTCAATCCTGGAATCCTGGAATTAAAACACCGGCGGACTATCTTAGACTAGCCACGAGAAAAGCGCAAACTATACAAATTCAAGGCGGCGGAACCATAAAGCCGAAAAGAAATTACTGGCCGATTGTGGCAATAGTTGCGGCTTCGGCCGCCGCTCTATATTTTATCAATAGGGAGTAACTTCAATGAGCCTGGACAACTCACAAGAAAACAGACCAGATAAAACCGACGCCGCATTAATGTATGATGCCGTCCTGGAAGATTTTATTAATCAAACGGGCAAGGCAAACACATCATACAAGTGCAATCTATTCCGCAAGATTGAACGCAAAGGCGCAAGCGGCCGCCAGAAACACGAATTTTTAAAAGCCTATGAAGATTTTATTCCAGGCTTTGAGGATATCGGGGAAGATTTCGGAGCCGGACAATATCGCCTGAATGTATCGTTCACTCAAAAAGACGGCAAGCGCGGATATAAAACGCAGGAAGTAACAATTTCTGAACGGTTCAACAAACAGCCGGAAGCCGCCGCCGCACCGGCCGCCATGCATGGAGCCGCACAACCGGCGGACGCCGCTTACATGCAATTGCTTCAAACCCAAAATAACATGATGTTTCAAACCATGCTTACCATGATGGACAAGGTATTGACGGCCGGAGCCGAAAAGCCGAAGGAAAGCGCATCGGTTGAAAAACTTCAGACATCTATAAATTCAATCCTTATTAATTCAGCCAAACAGCAACAGGAGTTAATTGCTAACATGACAAAGCGATCATTATCTGAAATTGCGCCCGATCTCGATGATGACCAGGAAGGCGACGGGGGATCGGAAATCTTCGATCTATTAAAAATGCTTTGGGATAATTTCGGCCAGAAAATATTGAAGGGGAACAAGGCTTTTCAATCCCTGGCAAAACAGCAAATACAAGGCAATGATCAACTAAAGGCGATCCTGGCAAATCCGGAAGCCTATGCGGAAGCATACGATCAACTAATTGAGGAAGCACCACCAAGCCAGGTAAATAAGCTTTTGAAAATCCTGGAAGTGCCGACGCCGGATGAATTGATTAATACCGTTCCTTATCAGCAACAAGCGAACGAATAACTATATAAAAACGGGCGGCGGATTTCAGTCCGCCGCCCTTTTTGCGGCCAAGAACCTGGACAGTTTGAAAGCCGCAAAATTCAACATACCACTATGGACAATATACCATACATGGCCGAAGCTTGCAACTGTGAAGCGGCCGCCTTCCTGGACTTCCTGGGGAACCTGGCGGCAACCAGGCACAAGAAAACCGGCCGATATTATAAGCTTAATAACCGCGCAATAAATACTCTTTCAATTCCGAATCTTCATTTTTATTTACGAACCGTCAAAATAGCGAACTTCAAAACCGGCGGCAATGTATCGAAACAATTCCAATATTTTGGCGGCCGGTGGAACCGCGCCGCGATATATAAAAACCTGGCAAAGCTTCGCCGCCTGGGATTTATCCGCCAGGACGGCCGCCGATCCTTCCGGCCGGTACCTGGGGGGAAGCGGACATATATCAACGCCGCCGCCCTGGAAAACGTCCGGAGCCGCCAGGATTCCCTTTATTTTAAAATGGCCTTATTCCTGGTTAATTATCGCGGCGACTTCGGAGAATTGACACAAAGAGCCATTAAGGCGGCCGGATTCGCCTCAAATACGGCGGAATTCCTGCACCGGTGGATCGGGGAGCATCTCAATAAAACCAGGCTTAATAAGCTTTATAATGCCCTTATGTGGACTTTTCGCAAGGTAACAAGAGCCGGACGCAAGGTAATCCATTGGATTAGGGGAATTGCGCCGTCGTTCCAATTGCGGAAAATTGTTCCAAACTGGAGAAAAAGCCGCGCAACGTTCAATATAGTACAAAAGCAAGTATCTAATGCCCCCCCCTGGAACGGGGGAAGCATCGGAAAGCAATGCGGAACCGGCGGCCATGCCGCCGGACTTCCGGCGAATTCCGCCGCGCGGCACTTCGGCTCAGATTTTCCCTGGCGATCCGATGCCTGGCCGCGCAATGATGCCGCGAACTTGGCGGCGGTATTCGCCGGAATTGAAAAACTGCAAAAAAGCCGCCGGAATGGCGGCGATATCAGATCGGCAAGTGCCGAAGCTTCCAGGCGGACGGCTCAGGAACCGGAGATCGCAACTCCGGAAGATTTTGCGGCCATGTTTGCGAACTTTCCGCCGCATTTAAGACCAAAAAAAAGGCGGTAAAAATGAAATTTACTCCTGATATGTACTTACTAATAGCCGCCGCCATTACCGGAATTATAGCGTTCCTGGCGGCCTTGATTCGATGAAAATTGAAAAAAGTTATCCACAATTTTATGGTGGAATTTATCCACAATTTGACCTGGCGAAAACGGCCAGGAATCCGCATTTTTTAATTGACACGATAGAACTGGCGGCGCAAAATGGCCATTATGTAAACTTAACCGGTAAAGGGGTAAAAAATGAAGGTATCAAGGCAGGTTCATTTTCCGGCCGGAACGTCGGAAGAAACTAAAAAGAAAATTCTGGCGGAACGCGGAATAAAATCCGATCCGCTTCCTAGAAAAAAGGCGGCAAAAAAAAAGGCGGCAAAGAAAAAAGCCAAACCGAAGCCTGAGCCGCCAAAAAAATCAAAAGATGAACCAATAGCCAAATTTGAAGATTATCCTTGGCTACATGATGATTCTGTAAATACAGACGAGGAACCGGCCGCCGCCGATCCTGGGGAAGTCCAGAAAGCGGAAACCGGCGAAGGAATGAAGGAAATATTTCCAGGATTTCGAACCGACGAAAAAGGAAATTCGGAAATTGTAGGATGAAAATAAAAACGATGGGATGGACGACCGGCCGCCGGTGCAATGTGCTCGATGAGTGCGGCCGCGTCGTTATTTATGATACAGAAGTAATCTCCGATCCATTTGAATTTCACGGAAATGGAAAATTAGAAATCGCGATCATGGTTCGAGGCGTTCCGCATGCAATTCCGATCACCATGATATCGGAACCCATCCGGCAACTAGAAATCAATTTTTAAAGTGCTAAATAATGGCAAAATTACCCTATTTTGACCGTTTTATAATGGATATTCATATCTGAATAACCGAAATCAATTTTTTTTCTTGACTATTTTTGTATTATTAATAAGATTATAAGCAGATTTCGCCCATCTATACATTTACCAGGTAGCAAAAAAAATGAATTGTCGGTTCAATGCCGCTTATGGCCTTGAGCCTGACCCATCGGGCGAAGCATCAGCGAATAACAACGCGGCCAGGATTCAAGAACTTCAAAATTTTATCTCGCAATACGAAGCCCTTCCGGAAGGAAGCGCAAAGTATTCCCTCAAATCGCGTTACCTGGCATCTAAAGAAGAACTAGAACTTTTATTAGAGCAACAACAGCCGCCGCCGTCGGAAAATATTCCAGGCGTTCCGGTTCGCCCTTCTTATTCTCCCGGACTAATTGACAAAGCGGAAAATTGGATTGAAGAAAATCCAATTCCGGCCGCCCTGGTAGGTGGTGCCGTCGGAATTCTTTTGATAAGGAAATTATTTCGATGATTAGATACAACCGGCTAACCGACAAAAGCCAAACCGGCAACGCAATGACTAAAATGGTTTCCAGGTTTTCCGGTGACTTGAATAATTTCTATATCGGCCAGGCTCCGCTTTCAAAAATTCCCCTAAATCAATTCTATGATATTGTAAAAAACTTACCTTATCAGCAAGACACAAAAGGCGTTGAAATAATAACGCGGCCGATCCATTTATTGACTTCGCCCTTTAAAGGATATGACTGCAAAAAAAAGGCAATTCTCATTGCTTCCTGGTTACATGAAAATAAAATTCCTTATGAATTTATCGCGGTATCATCACGATCAGACGGCCGCGTTCATCATGTAATTATCCGCGCCTTAATCAATGGTCAATGGGTTCAAATCGATCCAACATATCCGCGAAATCAGTTATTCGAAAAAAAGACCTGGACAGCGGCCGAACAATTAACCGGATTTAAGTCCGGCCAGGCTCCGGTATTAGTAGAACTATACGGCGAAGGAAATAATCTGTATTCAATGGCAAATGAATTTTTTAGCTTTCGCCGTCGTTACCTGGGGGAACCGGAATTTCTAGGGGATGGCGGAATATCAGCCGCCGGAATTGTTGCGATAGTTGTCGCCGCTATATCGGCGGCGGCTACTGTCACGGTTTCCATAGTTTCGGCCGTTCAAAGCCGAAAAGAGGATGAACGCGCCGCCGAAGCGGCGAAGCAATCCCAAGCCTTTACGCTTAAAAAATTAGAATCCGATCAAGCTTTCGCGGAAAAACAAACCGAAAAAGCGCAGCAAATTCAAGACGAACAGATTAAAAAATATGGTTTAATCGGCGCGGCTGTTTTAGGCGCATTTTTCCTTTTGCGATAGGGGATATAATGAAAAGAAATTTCACGCCGATCTATATCGGCCAGGACACCACCGGCGCGGAAGATATCGACGAACTGGAGCGGCTTTCACAGATTGAACAAGCGGAAAAGGATGCACGCGCCGAAAGAATAACCGGTTCAATATCCGATCTACTTGTTACCGGCTTCGGGCTTTTCAAATCAGATAGCAAAGATTCCACAAAAGCCGCCGCATCCGGAAGCGGAACGGCCGCCGCGCCGTCGGTGAATGTAACAGTACCAGGAACCAATATAAACGCCGGAATGCTTATTGTTCCGGCCGCCATTATTGGCGGAATCATGCTTCTGACTTCCAGACGGCGGCGGCGATAATGTACAACTATACCGGCCGAAACCAGGCGGCACAATATAATCGGTATGGGAATCCTGCATACCTGGGAAAAGGAATAGATTTTTCTGATCAAAAATTCCTTATTACGTCGGCGGCCGTCGCGGCCGGAACAATTGCGATCATGGTTTATCTAAAAAAACGCAAAAGGCGGAAAAAATGATTCAATATTTCGGACAAGTTCCGGCCAGGCCGGAACGCTTTCCGCGCCGTCCGGCGCAAACCTGGCCGGAAGGTAAACAGCAAATACGCCGCGAATGGAATAGACTTCGCGCCGCCTTTAATCAGCTAAAACGGGAACTTTCGCCGCGTCCGGCTTCCCTGGGAACAAGTTCCGAAGATTGGGAGCAAGTCCGCAATGCCAGAAATGAAGCTTCCAGGCTTCGCGGTTTATGGCGTTCCTGGATGGGAACCGATCCGGTGATGCCCTGGGGAACGCGCCCCTATGATAACCGCGATCATCCTTCAAGCGGACAATTGCAGGCGCGGACAAATTGGTATAATGACAAGGCGCGGCGATATCGGATTATTTATAACGGGCTTTTTAAAGATTGGGGATTGACTTTTGAAAGCCTGACAAACACCGAACAAGCGTATTATGTGGATGAAATCGCTGTCAGAATTGCGCAGGCGGAAAACCCTACGGACGGCGCACCGGTGACGGCCGCAAATCCGGAAGGGGTAAACCGGACGCATGCCACAAGCATCAGCGATCCAACTATTGACGCGGCGGCGAAAGCAAAATATTCCAACGCTTCAGCAACCGGAACCGGTGAAACGATGGACAATGTTATTAAATATCTTCCGGCCGTCGGCGTCGGATTGACGGCGTTCAAACTGTTTTTTAATAAATGAACCTTCTGCATAAGGCGGAAATATGAATACCTATTTAAACGCATCCGAAACCGGCAAGGAATGGACGCTTGACGATGTTTGGAATCTTCAGCCAGGCGAAAATCCGCCCTGGAATCCGGAAGGAATTGCGCTGAATCCGGCGGACTTTCCAAGCCGCCAGGCTTTCGAAGCGGAACGCGACAGAATGATCGACGCTTCAGGATATCGCGATCTATATGAAGCCTGGAAGCGCGCCCGCCCTGGCACATACCAGTATTATCAAACCGAAGTAGCCGAAAAGAAAATCCGAAACCGGAACCTATTAATTGCGGCGGCGGCGGCCGTCGCGGCTCTTTTTGCATTTGGCGGATAAAAAAATGGTTAATTACCTGGGGCAAGCCTGGACAATACCAGGCGACTATGAAACCTATAAAGACCGAATGGGGCTTTTTGCGCTTGGGCAAAAGGCGACGGTCAACCAGGAAGTAACGCTATTGTATTACGATAAGTTCGGCGGCTCTATGGACTTTTCAGAGCGCGAAAAGATGGGCGATATCGTTTTGCCGCTCTATCAGGAACTAGTAGCCGCCGGAACTTATCCGCCTTTTGAATATCACGAAGGAAAGCGAACCGGAATTTTTCCAACCGAATCAAGTAAACTATGCCGCACCATTGAAGCGGAAACCGGATTTAAATACCTGTTTATTTGGAATTATCTCGCATGCCTGGAAGCCCTGGCAAAGTCCGGTATCATTGATTATAAGCATTACGATCCCAAAAAGGAAGATTTAAAAACGATAACGGAGCCGCATATTTGGGATGAAATAACGGAGCGAATACCGTCCATTCTGGAAGCCGCACCGGCGGCCGCAAAAGGTGCCCTTGAATTTCAGAAAAATATGGCACTCCTGGCCGGACTCGCGTTAGGCGGCTATTTGCTATATACAGCTAACAAGGTAATAAGAAAAAGATAACCATTTACAAAGGGGTTAAGCATGGCCGGACTTCCGAAAAAATATGCAAAGATGGGATTCAAAAAAGGATGGGCGGAATATAAAAAAGCGAAAGCGAAGCGCAAAACCGGAACGAAAAAGCGCACCACCAAGAAAAAAGCCGCCGCCAGGAAACCGGCCGCCAAAAAAGCCGCTCCGAAGCGTCGCCGCACAACAGCAACCGCCGCCAGGAAACCGGCCGCCAGGCGTTCAACCACTACCAGAAAAACAGCGCCGAAGCGCACAACGCGCCGCCGCCGGACTTCGAATAAAATCCGCATGCCGAAGCTTAAAACGCTTCTCAAGGATTCACAGCAAAACCTTTTGACAGCAGGCGCAGGCGTCGCCGGTGCCGCAGGCGGAGCCATTGCCGTCAATATGCTACCAATTAGCAACCAGGCAAAAGGAATTACAAGTCTGGGGATCGGATTGGTGGCGGCTTCCATGATTCCGAAAAGCCGGAAACTTGCTCAGGCGGCCGCAATGGGAATTGTATTCGCCGGAAGCATGAAAATCATAAAAGAAATGATTCCGGCCGTTCCCCTGGTAGCCGGTGACGATACAGCAAGCCGGAGAATTCCCTATTATGGCGCACCGTCGCCGGTGCCTATGCGCGATGGAGATTTAGCCGGAATTGTTGATTTCAAATTGTCCGGAAACCGCATGGCCGGAACGGAGAATTTCGCCGGAACGGAGAATTTCGCCGGAACGGAAGATTTCGCCGGAGTAGAACGCTTCGGCTGTGATAATCCTTTACTGGGGGAATGTTCATACTGAAACCAGGCGCAAGCCGATAACATAAAACGAATGAAATCAAAACCATTTACCATTTACAAAAGGGGTTAAGCATGAATCAGGCACAGGAAAGAAAGCAGTTTATGGCCGCCCTGGCAAACCTGGGAACCGGAACTTATTCCAATTACGGCGATATGTTTGACTGGTCGTCCTATGATTCGATCCGCCTAGCGGCGTTAACTCCGGAATACCGGCTTTTTTCCGTCGGACTTGGGGAAGTCGATCCGGTGTCCGGCCTTAACAAGACGCTTGCCGATACTAACATGAGAGGCCGCACAATCACGCCGAAGGGTTCAAAATTGCTCGTTCAATCGATCAGAATGTTTTTCAATCTGACAGCATCAGGCGACGAAGGCGTATTGCAGGCTTATTATGATATGCTTTCAAATCTTGTTCTCAATATCTCCATTTTCGGAAAAGATACCTATGGACAATGGGGACTTGATGAACTTTTCACAACTCCGGTATCCCTGATCACTATTCCGGCCAATGCCGGAGATAATGATCAGATTGCTACCAGGCTCACCGGAACGGCGATCACCAATTTGAAAGTTCCTATCGTCCTGGCGTCGCAAACCACCTTTGATATTATTATCACTCCTAGCGGCGGCGCAACCGATGAAACATTGGACGATGCAAAATTGAAGGTATCACTTCGCGGCGTCCAGGCAAGGCTTTCCTAATTCACCGGCCAGGCGGCGGCGCAGCTTGCCGCCTGGTTTCACTTCGCCAGGTAAAGAGGCAACACAATGATCAATCCTTATCATTCCCGAATTGATATGAAGAAAGTCCTGGAAAACCAGGCTTACCAATATCAAACAACGCTATACCTTGAACGGGAAGTTCCGGCGAATAGTTCAATAGATGCCGCCTTGGAAATTACAAGCCTGGGGCATTTTATGTTGCTATTTATGACCGGCGACTTTACCACCAAGATCGACGATGAACAAGATCCGGACGATGGAATTTGCCGCCAGTATTTACAGCTAATCGACGGCTCCAACTCGCGGCCGCTATTCACGGAGCCAATCCCGGCAAATATCATTCTTAGCCCTGGCCGCTCGCGTGCAATTGCCGGTGCCGGTGACGCTTCGGAACCGCTCCGGACGTTTTACCCGTTTATTTATACTTTTCCGCTCAATGGTCAATTGATAATGCGCATTCAGAATTCGGCGGACTTTTTGAACCGCGTCCGGATTGCTTTTACTGGAATTCGCATTTTCGGCGACAACCGGCAAGGGGTATAGATGGAATTCCTTTCGCAATTATCGAACCTATCTTTTCCGGCCGGTATCTACCAGGATTTATTGACGGATAAAATCCGGCCAGGTAGCCAACAGAATCAAACAAGTTCCTTTATTTTTGCGCGGACTATTGATTTAGGCGCGGCGGCCGGACAAGTGATAATTCCGATAGTATTTAAGGTGTGGGAAGATTATCATTTTCATGTTGATACTATTCGGGTTCATTATCCGAAATTGCTAAACGGAAACGACGCGCCGGAGCTCCGGTTAAGAATTGAACAAGTAGAACTTGGGCGACAAATAACGCCGGAGCCTGACGCGTTACTTGTCCGGCTTATATCGACGCCAGGACAGGAACAAATATTAAGGACGGCGCAAAAAATCAATCTGACTTGCTCCGCCGCTTCATTGATAAAGTTCGAATTATCAAATTTCGCAACCGAAGCAGGCACAGAATTGAATTTCACGGCCGCCGGTTTAAGGATTCCAAAAATCAATTATAGCTATGTTTAAGGCGGAACACTATGCGCATTGATGTAATGTATTTAAGCCCTGGATTGGATTTTACCGTAGATACAACGGTGACTAAAATCCAAGTAATATATCCTGGCGTGCCTGGCGCGGTTTTAGGGGAATACATAAGTTCCGCCGGGCCGCTCCGGCGTTATTTCGAACCGCAAGATCATTTCACCATCATGGAATATGGGATCAAGCTTCCTTTTTGCTTCACCTTTGCCGAAGGAATTCCTTATTTCCAGTTTGTATGGTGGCAAAATCCGAATGAAAAAATAGTTGAAGAAATCGCCGATCCAACCGGTCAGCTTAATCATATTTTGCCAAACGTCGAAAGCCGCTTAGATACTTACATTAATTACGATCCAACCGATCCGACGGCGCGGACTAGCTTAGCACTCAGGCAAGGAATAATGGAATTATCTATGGTAGGCGTTCCGGACGATCTTCACGGTGAAACAATGCAGGCTTATCCCTGGATAAAAGTCCGCCATAATATCGAACTAGGAATTTAAAAAATGATAATTCAACGGATATCTAAAACCGGATTACCGATATTAACGCGGAATGTATTCGCCGGAAATTT
>Ga0180431_10008328_pt1 | contig 11905 bp, 11 predicted proteins | sample SS_ome_11_FD_132459 | JGI IMG/M metagenome (GOLD analysis project Ga0180431, IMG submission 132459) | Hypersaline lake sediment archaeal communities from the Salton Sea, California, USA - SS_1_MS_1 metaG | ecosystem: Environmental > Aquatic > Non-marine Saline and Alkaline > Hypersaline >... | reverse complement strand
GACGTAGCTGTCTCCAAGATGTACTCTAACTACATGAACGTGACGTACCAAGATTGGTGGGGCATCTATTATCAGTGGAACTTCTTAAAGACTTCCATAAATGTGGGCCTGTATTTTGATAAAGACGAAGACGAGCGGCCTTTCTTTGATGAGATTCGCGGGAGCATGGACAACATTGGGAACCACGCAGATTATCCTATCGAGCTAATTGACCGTAGAAAACGCTGCGGTCTTCGATTCCAAGTAAGAACAAGTGACGGCGACGACGAGGGCAAAGCAGCGGTTTTGGCAGCTGACTTAATGCACAAACTGATAGAATACACATGGGACATCATAAAACCCTATTTTGACGAAGAGGACACCGAAGAATAGCACGAAACCAAGAACGCGGTCTCTTCAGAAAGGAAAGCAATGTCTAAAGCACATGTTTATGATCGGGATCATATCAATACGGACGAGATTATACCGGCGCGGTATTTGAATACGGATGCCGAGGCTGAGTTGGCCAAGCATGCGATGGAGGACATCGACGCGGAGTTCGTCAAAAAGGTCGAGCCGGGCGACGTGATCGTGGCCGGCGAGGATTTTGGGTGCGGCTCGTCGCGGGAGCACGCGGTGTGGGCGCTGCGCGGGGCGAAGGTCTCAGCGGTGGTGGCCCAGTCGTTCGCGCGGATATTCTATCGTAATGCGATCAACTGCGGGTTTCTGGTGGTCGAGCTGCCCGGAGCGACCGAGAAGGTGCAGACGGGCGATGAGCTGACGATCGACGCGGCGGCAGGTAAGATTACGAACGTGACACAGGGCAAGACGTACGAGATCACCCCCTTGCCGGACTTTGCGTTGGAGAATATCGAGGCGGGCGGGCTGCTCAAGAAGCTGGCGAGGCGGTGAGGTTGACGGCGGCGCGGCCAACCTGTAGACTGGAGAAAGATATGTCGGCGGAAACACTGAACAAGCAGGCGGTATTGGCTGCCATCAAAGGGGTTGGCAGTCAGCTCAGGGCTATGGGGGTGTGCTCGATCGGTTTGTTCGGATCCTTTCAGCGGGAACAAGCGGGGCCGGCCAGCGACGTGGATCTGTTGGTGGAGTTTGATCCGCCCGTGAAGACGTATGACAATTTTATCGAGACGTGTTTTGTGTTGGAGGACCTGCTGGGGCGCAAAGTCGAGCTTGTGACACGGGAGTCGTTGAGCCCATATCTCTCAGGACATATCATGAAGGATGTGGAATATGTCACACTCGGCACTTGAGTATCTCAGGCATATGCTGGTGTGAGAAGCCTTGAGATCATTGGTGAAGCAACAAAGAAGGTCTCCAAGGAGTTTACGGAAGAACACCCTGAGATTCCTTGGCGAAAGATGGCGGGTATGCGTGACCGTTTGATCCATGATTACTTCGGCGTGGACTACCTGCTGGTTTAGGACGTAGTGAACCAGAACCTGCCCTCGCTTCGCCGTCAATTGGAAGTCTTGGTACATGATCTGAAGAAGAGATGAGCGATGTACACCAGGAAAGCGACTCTCGGTTTATCCCAAGGGCAGGCAGGAGAAGTGGATTACCAGGAACGTGAAAAAGAATAGTGTCAGCTGGATGACGACGTGTTGTCCGGCGTTGGGAAACCATTAGAAAGGGAAAAGAACGTGTATAAGATTGCGGTAATGCCAGGGGACGGGACGGGTCCGGAAGTAACGGTCGAGGCTGTCAAGGTGTTGAGGGCGGCGGCGGCGAAGTTCAATTTCAAGGTGGACACCACCGATTTTGATTTTGGCGGCGAGCGGTATATGCGTACGGGTGAGACGCTGCCCGATTCAGCGGTGGAGGAGCTGCGGGGGTTTGACTCGATCTTGCTGGGGGCGATCGGGCATCCGGACGTGACGCCGGGGATCCTGGAGAAGGGGATTCTGTTGAAGGCGCGGTTTGATCTGGATCAATATATCAACTTACGGCCTGTACGGCTTTATCCGGGTGTCGAGACCCCGCTGAAAGACAAGGGGCCGGAGCAGATTGATTATGTGGTAGTCCGGGAGAACACGGGCGATCAGTATACCGGCGCGGGCGGGTTCACGCTCAAGGGTACGCCTAATGAGGTGGCGGTGCAGACGGCGGTGTACAATCGGTTTCAGGTGGATCGCTGTTTGCGGTATGCGTTTGAGTATGCACGCAAGCACGGCAGAAAGGCGCGGGGCGTGGGCGTGGAGAACACACTGGGACTGGTGGGCAAGACGAACGTGCTCACATACGTGTACGATCTGTGGGAACGGGCCTTTCATGAAATGGGCGAGGCGGAGTACCCGGACGTGCGGCGTGACTACTACCATGTGGACGCAACGTGCATGTGGATGGTCAAGAGTCCCGAGTGGTTCGACGTGCTCGTCACCGGCAATATGTTCGGCGATATCATCACCGACCTGGGTGCGATTACGCAGGGCGGCATGGGGCTCGCCGCGGGCGGCAACATTAACCCGAACGGGGTGTCGATGTTTGAGCCTATTGGCGGGTCGGCGCCGGAGTACACGGGCATGGGCGTGATCAATCCGCTGGCAGCCATTTGTGCGGCAGGGATGATGCTCGAGACACTCGGTGAAGAGAAAGCGGCAGCGGGTATCGAAAATGCCGTCAAGTTCGTCACCGCCAACAAGCTTAAGAGCATGGCCGCGGGCAAGATGGGCTATTCCACGAGCGAGGTGGGCGATCTGGTCGCCGAGCGTCTCGCAGAGATCGGCTAGGGCAAGCCAGGAGCTTGCCTCAAGGTGCAGCGCGGTATAATCAGAGGACCCCGGCAACCGTGCCGGGGTTACGGACAGAGGCGTAAATCTAGCCGCAGTGCGACCGGCCGCAAGCGAGGGCCACTCGCGGCGATTCCCCATATATAGCGAGGTACGCATGAGAAAGAGAGCGGAAGGCCCTGCGGCCATACATCGTCCTAGCTTGTCGTTCCTGCTGTACGTTTGTGTCGTTTCGTCTCTCGGGGGATTTCTTTGGGGATTCGACGCGATCGTCATCTCGGGCACCATTGAACAGGTCAAAGAACAATTTCTCCTCAACTCGTTTATGGAAGGGGCCTTCGTAAGCTCCGGACTGCTCGGTGCCGTTATCGGGGCGGCGTTGGCGGGCCTCTTGAGCGACCGTTTCGGCAGGAGCCGCAACCTGGTCCTGGCGGCGGCCCTGCTGCTGCTATCGGCGGCGGCGAGTGGATGGGCACGAAGCATTGAGTTTCTGATTCTGGCTCGCTGGACAGGCGGCCTGGGGGTGGGCATCGCCGCTATGGTGTGTCCTGTTTATATTTCCGAATTGTCCCCGGCGCATCTTCGCGGGCGCATGGTGACGCTGTTCCAGTTCGCCATCACGCTGGGTATCCTGACGGCGCTTCTGAGTAACGCGTGGCTGCACAGCCTGAGCGCGTCACTGGCAGGACGGATCGATGCGGGTTTTTGGCAATGGCTCCTGATCGACGAAAACTGGCGGGCCATGTTCGCCACCGAGCTTATACCCGGCGTGGCCTTTCTGGGGCTGAGCCTGACGCTGCCCGAGAGCCCACGCTGGCTCGCCAAAGCGGGCAGCTGGAAGCAGGCCCACCTGGTGTTACAGCGTATTCTGCGAGAGGGAGCGCAGGACGAATTGCAGGACATCCGCAGCGCCGTGGAAGCGGAGAGCAAGAGCAAAGCTCGCTATATCGACGTCTTCAAGCCTAGTTACCGTAAGCCGCTGGCAATTTCCGTGCTGTTGTCAGTTTTTGCCCAGTTGAGCGGGATAAACGTCGTATTCTATTATGGTCCGTCAATATTGGAGCAGGCGGGATTCGAAATCGGCGGAGCGTTGAGCGGCTTTGCGACGATCGGTTTTTTCAACATGTTGTTCACCCTGGTGGCGATATGGATGGTTGACAACCTCGGCAGGCGTCCGCTTATGCTTTGGGGCACCATCGGCTGCATAGGGTGCCTCTGCGGGATCGGGCTGCTCATTGACAAGACCGACGGCCTGGGGGTGTTGATTGCCTTGATCTGCGGCTTTGTCGCCTGTTTTGCTTTTTCACTGGGGCCCATCAAGTTCGTCTTTGCCTCTGAGATATTCCCCACCAACATACGATCACACGCTGTCAGCGTAGCCATCCTGGCGATGTGGGCAACCGACACGCTGGTAGGGCAGTGTTTCCCCCTGTTGCGCGAAGGGGTGGGGCCTGCAACAACCTTCTTCATCTTCGCAGCCATTCTCGTGCCACAGATATGGCTGGTCCTGAAGTACATGCCGGAAACCGCAGGGCGTTCACTGGAAGAAATTGAAGGGTGGTGGCATAAGCAACAGTGAACAGCGTTTTTCGTAGAAAGAGACACGTTACATGAAAAGTCGTGACAGGGTCATACGAGCCATAAACTTCAAGCAGCCCGACCGCGTGCCTATCTCCCACGCCATCCTGCCGGCAACGCAAATCAAGTACGGGCGAGCCCTTGATGACATTCTGGCGTGTGTTCATGAAGATTTCGGCTGGAGCGAACTGCCCGAGCGGCCCAGCGATGAGTTGCCCGCGATATACCGTGCGGGCAGACATTACGACGACTTTGGCACCCTTTGGGACGTCAGCCAGGAGGGCATCTGCGGCATACCGATTGAGCACCCTCTAGCGGACTGGCGTACCTATGCGAAATTTCGCTGGCCCGAAGTTGCAGCAGGGCCTCCAAACCACCGATTCTATAGCGGGCACATGGTTGGCCACGCTGGGAACCATTACGCGCGCGGCGGCTGGTTTACCTTCTTTGAGGTCATGCAGCAACTGCGAGGCATGGAAGACCTCTTGATGGACCTGGCTTGCGGCGATCAGCGTGTGTATCGACTGCGGGACGATCTGCTTGAGTTCAACATGAAGTCGCTCGACGCGTGGTGCGCGATGGAATATGACGGATTGCACTTCGCGGACGACTGGGGCACGCAAAGCAGCCTGATGGTGTCCCCGGAATGTTGGCGGAGGTTTTTCAAGCCGGCTTATCAAGCGATGTTCGACAAAGTCCTCGCTGCGGGCATGGATGTGCATTTTCACTCGGACGGATACATTCCTGAGATTATTCCTGACTTGATTGACATGGGAGTAAAGGTAATCAACTGCCAGGTGGCGTTAATCGGCCTGGAGAAGATTAAACGCGATTTTGCCGGCAGGGTTTGCTTTCGTACCGAACTGGATCGCCAGAACATATTGCCCTTTGCCTCGCCAGCGCAAGTGCGCGACCACATACTAGAGGTATTCTCTCATGTAGGCACAGCGGACGGCGGCATTATCGCCTGTGGCGAGATCGGCCCGGACGTGCCGTTGGAGAACATCAGAGCTATGTATGAGACTTTTGGCAGTTACAAATACTAAGCCTGCTGTCTTCGGGTACGTTCAGAACGGAACACTTCTATAAGATGGTCGTGCAAGAGCACGCTTGGCAATCACGAAGCGTAACTTTTCAGGAGTTGATAACATGTCGGAATGTGCTGGAGTGAGCAGCGGAGAGCATCATCATCGCGGCCGATCGTCGGAGGCCCTGGTGGACAAGCACGCGATTGTGGGAGCATTGGCGGTCAAGGCGGGGGAGGTGGTGTTGGACGCGGGGTGTGGCAATGGCTATATGGCCAAGGAATTGGCCAAGTTGGTGGGGCCTGGGGGTAACGTGTATGCGCTGGATCCGGACGAGGTGGCTGTTGAGACGCTACGGAAGGAGACAGCCGGATCAGTCATCGAGGCGTTTGTGGGGGATATCACGGCAGAGACCAAGCTGGCCGCGGCGAGCGTAGATTTGATTTACTTGTGTACGGTGGTGCACGGGTTTGGGCAGGAGCAGATGGAGGGGTTTGTTAAGGAGGCCAAGCGATTGTTGAGGAATGGGGGACGGCTGGCGGTGGTGGAGATCAAGAAGGAGGAGACGGGGTTTGGGCCAGCGATGGCGTTGCGGTTTTCGCCGGAGGAATTGCAAGCGGCCGTCGGTATGAACCCAGCGCAGTTGTTCGAGGTGAGGCAGTATTTCTATATGCAGGTTTTTGCGAAGTAGAGGGCAGCGAGGGCGTGCGGGGGCGATGAGCTGGATGTAGCCACGGGGAAGCAATGCACTCGAAGGGCTGACCCCGCGATGAGATCGCGAGGCTTTACGGGGCTGGTTGTTCGGCAGGTGTATCCCTGGATTCTTCGGCGGCTGTTTCTTCCGGTTCGGGTTTGGGTTTGTCTTCGAGGAGGTCGCCTTGTTTCTTGGTGAGGTTGCCGGCCTGATAGGAGGCAAGTTCGTACAGCCAGGGCTTGTGTTTCTGCGAGAAGATAGCAGCAGCTTCCTGAGCGAGCAGTTTTGCTTCCTTCTTCTTGAGTTCTTCTTCGGATTCGTTGCCGCCTCGTTCAACAGTGACGGGGGTGGTGTCCATAAATTCGGCGTCGATGCTCAGGTAGGATTTGCCATCTTTTTCAGCAATGCGGGCGGTGTAGATGGTCGAATCTTTGAGTTCGCAGGCGTAGGCAGCGTCGAAGGCGAGATCCTGAAGCTCGCTGTCCTGGGCCGACTTGACGTCGCTGAAGGAGAGGCTGCTAAGCGCTTCGAAAACACGATCGACGTCGTATTCTTTCTGCTTTTTGTCAGCAGGGATTTCCGTAAGGCAGGTGACGCCGGCGCCGTCCTTCTGCAGAGTGTAGGCGTCATCGGCACTCTTGACGCTGACGCGAAGGATGTTGTTCTTGTCGACCTTGGTGAGCTGTTTGTCGATGTAGTCGGTGGCGGCGGACTGCAGGTAGGGCACGTCGAGGGCGAGGTACACCTTGTTGCTGTCGATGAGCCGGACATAGGAGCCGCCGGCCTCAGCATTTCGCTCGCCAATGACAAGACCGGTAATGAGCTGGTAGGGGTCTTTCGCGTTTTCGCCGTCGGCACGTTTGAGGAAACGAACGACGTTGCGAGCTTGTGCTTCCGTGACGCCCAAGTCTTCATGGTTGGCAGGGTTTTCCGTAACGAGACGGCCGGAAACCTGGACTTCAAGACATTTGCGGAAGAGCTCGTTGATCTTGTCGGTCTGGGCGGGGTAGTCGTTGCGATTGCTGGCAACGAAACTCTTGCCCTTACGCGTGAGGGCGGAGGCATCGTTGGCCTTGCCGAGCTGGATCTGGGCGACGGCGTCGGTGTCGAGCCCCTGAATAAGGTAACTGGGTCCACCAGCCTGCGGAGAACGCCGGTGGGACAGTTGGGTCTGGATGATGGCCCATGCCAATGCGAGGGCGGCTACGATACCGAGGGTCGTCAGTTGACGGTTGCTCATGTGAAGACTCCGTATCACCTACAGAAGGCAAAAATCAAAGTGCAAAATGTAAACTTTTTTCAGCATGGGCAGCAAGGTGCCCATCCTACGTTGGCAGCTCTCAGGCGTCGCTGGCGTGGCTTATGTAGTGTCGTCGTCGCGCACCACGTCGGATGCCGAGCAGAATGGCAATGACCAGGATGATAGCAGGGGTAAGGAGCATGTTCATGTTGGCGAGTCGGCCGCCAAGGTGCTCGATATCGACAAGGCGGTCACGGTTGACCTGTCGGAGCTGGGCCTGCGTTTTCCGTTGTTCGATTTGGATGTCTTGTATCTTCTTGAGGGTGGCGGACTGGAGGACACCCTCTTCGCCCTGCTTGGCCGAGGCCTGCAGAGTCTGGAGTTCCTGAGCAAACCCGTTGATCTTGGCTTGAATTTCGTTGACGCGGTCAGCGGTGGCTTTTTCGGCCTTTGCTTCGATTTCATCAACGACGTGAAAGGGGCGCTGGTAGTTGCCGCGGGAGCGGATGGCGATCAGGTCGCTGGAACCGGAGATGTCTTCGATCGCGTTCATGAGCATGGCGCTGTTGTCACCGACGACGGCCGAGCCAAACATGCTGCGTTCGTAGGCGACGATGTCCGTGATGAAGTCCACATCGGCAAAGACAACCACCATGCAATCCTTTTCGGCCGCGGCCAGCCCCGTGAGATGGGTGGCGTTGGGGTCGGCGTCGCTTTTGACATCGATACCGTTGGGAAAGGCCGAGGGCAGCTTGCCCGTGACCATGTAGGCCATCGGGACGGGCTCGGAACCGGGGATGAATTTCTTCATGGCCTCGGAGGGGTCGGTCATCTGCAGTTCAAACGGAGCAGCGTTCCAGGTGTTGCCTCGGTTGGTGGTCTGGAGCAAGGCGGTACGCTGGAAGGCACCAGCTGCGGGGGCGTCGGCCGACTCATCGGTGGCGGCAGGCTGCTCGAGGTCGAGTTCCTTGAGAACACCGGGGAAGAGCAGCCGGACACGATGGAGGTCGCCGGTCATAACGCGGTCCTGGTTGAAGCAGGAGTCACGCAGCTCCATGAAGCCGATGATCTTCTGCATGCGTTGCCCCTGGCGCATGGCGGCTTTGAGGGCAAGAGAGAGGTCGCCGGCAAAGGTGTCGGCGGGCATTTCGAGGCCCCAGGTTGTCAGCAGCGGTTCGAGATTGGAGCTGGTGGAGCTCATCTGTTGCGTCATGCGTTGCTGGGGGCTGGGCATATCGACAACCGCGTAGGGGTCGACCAGGACAATGGTCGGCCCGCCGTTGAGAACAAACTGGTCGATGGCCCACAGGGTCTTTTCGGGGAGATCCTTCGGGTGGACGACGAGGAGGATGTCAATATTGTCGGGGACCTGCTGAATGTCGGTTTGGACGGTTTCGACTTCGTACTGCTGGCGAAGCTGTCCGATGACGGTCCAGGCGGGCTTGGGGCGCTTGCCTTGGGCAAGCATCATCTGCTGCATGTAGGGGCTGGCGGCATCACCCATCACCGGCAGGGAGCTCAAGACGCCGATGCGGCTCTTGGTGCGCCGGATGGCGGTATCAACAAGATAGCTGATGTCGTATTCGACAAAGTTCTGCCGGTCGGGCGAGAAAAAGGGAATGCTCTTGACGACGCCAAACTGCGTCTTGAGCACGAGGCCGAAGAAAAAGTTCTCGTCTTCGGTGATGGGAAACGAACGGAGGTTGGCACGAAGGGCTTCGGCTTCGTCCTCGGAAAAGGGACGCGGGTCGACGACAGTAAGTTTGACCATGCCGTTGGCGGCGCGTTCGTACTCTTCGAGCAGAGCCTTGACGAAGTAGTAGTAATTGTTGAAGAACTTGATTTGGTCAGGGGCCTTGGTGGCAGCGGTCTTGCCATAGAAGAGTTGAATCTCGAGCGGTTGCTGCAGGCGGGCGAGGATGTTTCTGGTGCCGTCGGAGAGGGTGTAGATTTTTTGTTCGGTGATGTCGGCACGTACAGACTTGCCGATGCTCTGGGTGATGACGATGCCACTGAAGGTGATAATGCCGACGAAGATGACGGCGAGGGAAGCACGGAATGTACGGTTCATCAGGCGGCCTTCCTTTCGGTGAGCATGATACCAGAGGCGACGATCCAGCCAACGATGAGCAGGATGAAGTAAGCAATGTCGGCAAGGGCGATCACGCCACGTTGCATGGAATCAAAATGAGATTGGAAGCTGAGGGTTTCGAGCCCCGTGGTCAGGGAAGCGGGCAGGAAATTGGCGAAGTAGTTCATCGTGCTGGGCAGGCCCAGAGAGACGAGAATGGAGCAGCCGACGACTGCAAGGATGAAGCTGATAACCTGGTTCTTCGAGAGGGCCGAAAAGAACATGCCCACAGCAAGGTAAGCACCAGCCATGAGAAAGCTGGCGAGGTAGCCTGCGATGATCAGGCCCGTGTCGGGGTTGCCCAGGTAGGCAACGGTAAGGGGCATGGGAAAGGTCAGGGCCAGGGCGATGCCAAGGAAGATCCAGGCAGCGGCGAATTTGCCGAGGACTGCCTGGGTAACGGTGATAGGCAGGGTGAAAAGCAGTTCGATGGAGCCCGAGCGTCGTTCCTCCGACCAGAGTCGCATCGCTGCTGCGGGGACCATGAAGACGAAGAGCATAGGCAGGTAGTTGAAGAAGACACGCATGTCGGCTTGCCTTGCTTCGAAAAATCGTCCACGGCTGAAGGTGAGGTAGCCTGCGGCGAAGAGGAAGATGACCAGGAATACGTAGGCCACGGGTGTGACGAAGTATCCTTTCAGTTCACGTTTACAGACGGCCCAGAAACCGTTCATAGGGTGGCGCTCCTCGAGGTTTGGAGATCAGGTTTGTGTTGTTTGGTCTGAGTGAGGCGGCGAAAGACCTCATCCAGGGAGGCATTGTATTTTTCTTTGAGTTTTTGCGGGGTGGAGTCGACGAGGATGGTGCCTTTGGCGATGATGATGATGCGAGAGCAGACGGCTTCGACTTCTTCAAGAATGTGAGTAGAGAGAATGATGCACTTGTCCTTGGCCATCTTCTTGATGAGCTGGCGGACGTCATGCTTCTGGTTGGGATCGAGGCCGTCCGTGGGTTCGTCAAGGATAAGGACGTCAGGGTCGTGGATGATGGCCTGGGCAAGGCCGACCCGGCGCCGGTAGCCCTTGGAGAGTGTTTCGATGGACTGGTGGTAGACGGATTCGATGGAGCAGAGGCGGACAGCACGGTCAATGGCGTCGCGTCGAGGCTTGCCCTTCTTGATGTTGCGCGCATCACAGATGAACTTGAGGAAGGAAGCGACGGTCATTTCGTCGTAGGCGGGTGCGTTTTCGGCGAGGTAGCCGATGGATTTCCGCACGGCGAGGGGGTTTTCGAGGATGTCGTGGCCACAAATGGCGGCGGTACCGGCGTCGGGGGTGAGGAAGCAGGCGAGCATTTTCATGGCGGTGCTTTTTCCGGCGCCGTTGGGGCCGAGGAAGCCGAGGACCTCGCCTTTTTCGACCTGGAAGGAGATGCCGTCGACGGCGGTAATGGGGCCGAAACTGCGGCGGAGGTCGTTTACCTGGATGGCAGCATTTTGCATCGGGTTATCCCTTAGCTGTTATAAGTACTTAACTAGCAACACTTTGCATTCAACGTCAACCCACCGCTCCCTTGGTATAAGCCCCCACCCTGCGGCGTGGTACAATTATGATGAAGGTGGAGGCATAGTCAATACACAATTTTTTGGTTTTGGTCGTGGATGCGTGTTGCTGGGTTAGGACAGCCCTGAGGGCGGCCATGAAGAGTGCGGGCGCTTGAGGCAGCAGCAGGCGGGTGGCGTGGTAATGACAGAACGGGTGAGCGCGATCGTGTCAGTGGAGATTTCTGAAAACGTGGTAAGGTAGGCAAGATAGGGAAGCTGGGGTGAGCGCATTTTGGTCAGCGGGGGGTAAAAAGTGGCAAAAAGTTGGAAGAAGTTGGCCGGTTTTGGGGAGAAGTTGGGACGTTTTGGGTCACTTTTGGGCGTTTTCAGGGGGTTTTTGAGGGGTGATTTTCAGGAGTGCGCACGGACCCAGATTGCCTGGCTTGCCTATTTTAACACGGACAAAACTCACCGCAGAACCGTTGAGGACCGGGAGAAGAGAAGAAAAGGCAACTGCAGCTTGCGCAAGTTTCGCAGATTTCAGGAGAAGATTTCGGGACGGGATTCACAGGGTCTTTTTGGGTGAGGGATAAGTGGTCAGGCTTAAGACATAAGGGCAGGTGTCGTCTGCGGCGAGGGATTGTTATGCAAGGGCAAGATGCCTTCGCCACGCGGATGGGCGGGAATAGGGCGGTTAGAAGAGGTTGCCCGGTTGGGCACCGGGGACGGGCTTTCTTTGCGATGTGGGTGGCGGATGGGGAGTTGTTGTGTAGGGCTTAGGGGCTACGGGGGCGTGGGGTGGGCGGAGGACTGTCCCACAGCAGTGCTGTGGGCTTGTGGAGGTGGGGTATCGGGTGTGGAGTGTGGGTCGGGAGTCTGCCGCGGGGATGAGATCGCGGGGCTTCATTTGGTGTGGGGGTGGTGGGAGCACAGGGTGTCTGGCGGGACCCCCTACTGACGTAGGGGGCTTCAACATCCAGATATGACAGGATTGATGGTTGCGTGGCTTGGGTCGGGCGGCTAGAGTG
>Ga0180431_10008327_pt1 | contig 11906 bp, 13 predicted proteins | sample SS_ome_11_FD_132459 | JGI IMG/M metagenome (GOLD analysis project Ga0180431, IMG submission 132459) | Hypersaline lake sediment archaeal communities from the Salton Sea, California, USA - SS_1_MS_1 metaG | ecosystem: Environmental > Aquatic > Non-marine Saline and Alkaline > Hypersaline >... | reverse complement strand
GTCTACGGCACCATCGCCATCATCCAGGAGATCATCGAGAACAGCAAGAGCGCGCTCCTGCTCGGACGGCCCGGCGTGGGCAAGACAACAATGCTGCGAGAGGCCGCCCGCGTCCTGGCGGAGAAGAAACGGGTCATCATCGTGGACACCTCGAACGAAATCGGCGGAGATGGGGACATCCCCCACCCCGCCGTCGGTCGTGCTCGCCGCATGCAGGTGGAGATGCCCTCACTCCAGCACGAGGTGATGATTGAGGCAGTCGAGAATCACAATCCCGAAGTCATCATCATCGACGAGATCGGGCGGGAGCTGGAGGCCATGGCGGCGCGCACGATCGCGGAGCGCGGTGTGCAATTGATCGCCACCGCCCACGGCAATACGCTGGACAACCTGTTGCTCAACCCCACCCTATCCGACCTGGTAGGGGGCATTGAAAGCGTGACCCTCTCCGACGAAGAGGCACGCCGCCGGGGAACCCAGAAGACGATCCTGGAGCGGCGCGCACCGCCGACCTTCGACGTGCTGATCGAGATCCAGGACCGGCAACGGCTCCTCATCCACCACAGCATAGCGGAGTCCGTAGATGGGTTGCTACGAGGCCGTCCCCCGCAGGCAGAACTCCGTTACCGGGATTCCGGCGGGGAGATCCGCACGGAGCGAGCCACCCCGCCATCCCTGGAACAGAGAGAGAGCGGACGGCCTGGCACTCCGCCCCCCAGCCATGAGCCCGTCATACCAGAAACACACGAGACGATGCGCGTCTTCTCATACGGAATCGCTCGCAACCGGCTGGAGCGGGCTGCCCGCCGCATGCGCGTGCCGGTGTACATGGCGAAAGACCTGGGGGAGGCAGAGATGGTGATCACGACGAAGAGCTTCTACCACAAGCGTCCTCGCCTGATCGTGGATGCTGAACGACGGGGATTGCCCATTTATGTCCTGCGAGCCAACACCGTCGCCCAAATGGAGGCTTGCCTGAGAGACGTCTTCGACCTGGAAAGCGAACCTACTGACTCAGTGCGACAGGCGCTCCGGGAGGCAGAGGATGCCATTCGGCAAGTGCAAGCAGGCGTGCCGGAGGTAGAGCTTTCCCCCCAGAACGCCTACATCCGCCGCCGCCAACACGAAATGGCCCACGCCGCCAACCTGAGTTCCTACTCAGTGGGCGGGGGGGAAAACCGGCGCGTGCGGGTCTGCCAGGAGCAGGAGGAGTAGCTTCACCGTGTTCATCACCCTGGAGGGCCCTGATGGCAGTGGCAAGACCACCCAGGCTCGCCTGCTGGCAGAATGGTTGTGCGAGCGGGACTACGAAGTAGTGCTGACCCGGGAGCCCGGTGGCACCGACATCGGTGACCAGATCCGCAAGGTGCTGCACGATCCGCACAACACCGCGATGGATGCCCGGACCGAGATCCTGCTCTATTCCGCCTCGCGCGCCCAGCACGTGGCCCAACGTATCCGACCGGCCTTGGAAGCCGGCCAGATTGTCATCAGTGATCGCTATGCCGACAGCACACTGGCCTACCAGGGATACGGGCGAGGGCTCGATCTGAATACATTGTGGACGATCACGGTCTTCGCCACTGGCGGCCTGACCCCCGACCTGACGCTGTATCTGGACATCATGTCTCAGAAAGGTCTGCAGCGCCGGCGGCTGAGTGGAGACGAGTGGAACCGCCTGGACGCGGAGGCACTGGAGTTCCACCAGCGAGTGCGAGACGGCTATCTGGAGCTGGTCACGCAGGACCCGGAGCGCTGGGTGGTGGTGGATGCCGTCCGTTCAGTGCGGGAGGTGCAATTCCAAATCAGAGCGCTGGTACAGGCAAGATTGGGAGACGGGAACTAGATGCTGGATGTGGAGAATCACATGCCCAAGTCGCCACCGAAATCCTCGCCGCCTTCGCCCAACAATTCTGGCATGGACGATTCGATCGATTCGGGGCTCTCGCCAGCCTCCAGCCGCCCAACGACCTCGCCGAACTCCGGCCCCAGGTCCTCGCCCACCTCGTCGCTCATCTTGCGCATCCAGCGCCCCAAACTTCGGGGGTCGCTTTCATCCAGGTCAGGCAAGTCGCCCACGGATGTCTGCCATCCGCAGTCATCCAGATCATCCATGCGCCCACCCTCGGAACGAACGACTCGCACGCGAGAGATCAGACGCGTGAGATCAGTACCGGCGCAGCGTGGGCAGACCGGCATGCCTGTCTCGGCTTCGGAAAAACTGCGCCAAAAGATCGAGACGCGGCGATTACAGCCCTGACAATGATACTCGTAAATCGGCACATCACCCTCCGGTCGTTGTATAGTTGACACATTCCAGTATACCAATTTACCGCCATACCGCAAGTGGGAGCTACTATATGCAAGAATCGCACACCCTGACGCACCAGCCACTACTCGTCGTCATATCCGGCCCGGCGGGAGTCGGAAAAGACAGCTTGATACAATGTATGAAGGAGCGGGATCATCCGTTCCACTTCGTCGTCACCGCCACCGATCGCCCGCCGCGTTCGGGTGAGATCCACGCCGTGGACTACTTCTTTCTCACCACCGAGGAATTCTTGCAGATGGAACGGGAGGGAGAACTGCTGGAACACGCCATCGTCTACGGCCAGCACAAAGGCATACCCAAGCAGCAGGTACGCGAGGCACTGGCCTCCGGAAAGGACGTCATCATGCGGGTAGACGTCCAGGGGGCAGCGACCGTCCGCCGCCTGGTGCCGGAGGCCGTGCTGATCTTCCTGGTCGCTTCCTCGGCGGAAGAACTGGAACACCGCCTGTGTACCCGAGGGTGCGATTCCCCCAGGCAACTCCAGGAGCGCATCGCCGCCGCTCACGAGGAGATGAATCGGATTTCCGAGTTCGACTACGCCGTCGTCAACCGGGACCAGGAACTGGATCGAGCCGTGGACGACGTGATCGCGATTATCCAGGCTGAACATTGCCGCGTCGAGCCACGCGTGGTGAAGTTATGAACAGACAGATACCCCTTGAGATACACATCGGGGACCGGGTGCGCATGCGCAAGCCCCATCCCTGTGGCGGATACGAGTGGGAAGTGGTCCGAGTGGGCGCCGACATCGGCGTGCGCTGCCTGACTTGTGGCCGACGGGTGATGCTCCCGCGCAGCAAGTTCGAGAAGCGGGTCAAGACAATCCTGAACAAAGAAAAGCATGGACAAACACGCTAGGCGTCTGTTGCTCTTGTTCTCCGACACAGGGGGTGGACACCGCAGCGCAGCGTACGCGGTGGCAAAGACGCTGCAGCAACTCTACGGTGAACGCGCCCAGATCGAACTGGTGGACCCCCTGGCCGAATACGCGACCCGGCCCTTCAACCGTCTGGACAAGCTCTACCCCCACATGGTTCGACTGAGAGGATGGCCGTGGGCCGCTGGCTACCACCTATCTGATGGACCCCGCCGGACCGCGCTGCTCATGAGAAGCTGCTGTCCGTTGTTGCACACCGCCATGCTTCAGCTCCTGCGGGACCACCCAGCCGACGTCATCGTCTGTTGCCACGCGCTGTTCAGCGACCCGCTCCTGCGTACTCTGACCGAGACCGGGGCCGCGACGCCGCTGGTCACGCTGGTGACCGACCTGATCGCCACCCACGCCCTCTGGTACGTGCCAGGGGTAAATCGCTGCCTGGTACCAACGCAGCACGCTCGCCAACAGGCGCTGGCCCGTGGGATGCCCGCGGAGCACATCCTGGTGACCGGGCTGCCGGTGGGGCCCCATTTCACCCAGGCCGCACAGGAAGATCCGCGTGCCATGCGCCAGCGACTGGGGCTGGAACCAGACCAGCCGGTGGTGCTCCTGGTCGCCGGTGCAGAGGGTATGGGGCCGTTACATCGCCTGTGTAGAAGAGTGGCATATTGCGGCGAGCAGGCCCAGTTGGTAATCATCGCGGGCCGCAACGAGCGCCTGCGGGCCAGGCTGGCGGCCGAGACGTGGCCCACGCCGGTGCGGGTGGATGGCTTCGTGCACAACATGCACGAGTGGATGCGCGCGGCGGATCTACTGGTGACCAAGGCGGGCCCCGGCACAATCAGCGAGGCATTGGTGATGGCTCTGCCCATGGTGCTGATCGACGCCCTGCCAGGCCAGGAGCAGCCCAACGTGGACTACGTCGTGCAGGCCGGGGCCGGCGTCTGGGCACCGACACCCGGCCAGGCAGCGATGGCAGTGTATGAACTCCTGTCCTCCGACCGATCGAGTCTAGAACGTATGCGTACCCGTGCTCGGGCACTGGCCCAACCCAACGCAGCCCAGCGCGTGGCCGAGGCAGTGTGGGCCACCGCCAACGAAGAATTGGCTCGCTAGATTGCTGTACGGATTCTGATCCGCCTAGATCGTTATTGCTTGCTCTCGCTCAGGCCCCACGCCGATCAGAGTCACCGGCACGCCCACCTGCTCCTCGATCAGCCTCACGTACTCACGGGCAGCGGGAGGCAGGTCCTCGCGGTGACGCACGCCGGTGATGTCCTCCGACCATCCAGGCAGTTCCTCGTAAACCGGCGACCACTGAACCAACGCATCCATCCCAAACTCGGCCGGGAAGACGTCAATCGGATTCTGATCCGCCCACGGATTCTGATCCGCACGCTCCCCATCCCGCTCGTAGGCCACCGCCACCTTGAGCCGCTCCAGTCCGCTCAACACGTCCAGCTTGGTCAGCGCTATCTCGTCCAGGCCGTTGATCCGAGCGGCATAGCGCAGGATGACCAGGTCAAGCCAGCCGCAGCGGCGTGGCCGTCCCGTCGTCGTTCCATACTCGCCGCCCACATCCCGAATCCGGTCGCCCACCGCGTCCAGCAGTTCGGTCGGGAACGGGCCTGCGCCCACCCGGGTGGTGTAAGCCTTGGCGACACCGACGACACGAGAGACATGCCGAGGGCCAAACCCCAGCCCCGTCAGCGCACCACCCGCCACGGTCGAGGAACTGGTGACGTAAGGATAGGTCCCGTGGTCCAAATCCAGCAACAACCCCTGAGCTCCTTCGCAGAGCACCACCTCACCTGCCGCCAGCATCTCCCCCACCAGCGCCGCCCCATCGGTCAAGTGCGGAGCCAGTCGCTGGGCATAAGCGCAGTACTCGGCCGCGACCTGTGCCGGTGGGAGCGGCTCCGCGCCATACCGCTCCTGCAGGCGACGGTTGTGCGTCCGAACGGCCTCAGCCACGCGTTCAGCGAAGTGCTCGGGGCTGGCCATGTCACCCGCGCGCAGGTTGACCCGGGCCGCCTTGTCGGCGTAGGCAGGGCCGATACCCCGCCCCGTCGTCCCGATGGCCTCCTTACCCCGGGCTGCATCGCGGGCGCGGTCAAGGGCGCGATGTGTGGACAGGACGATGTGGGCCGCCGCGCTGATCTTCAGATGCTCCGGCCCCACGTCGACGCCGAGCGCCGCTAGCTCGTCCATCTCGGCCACCAGTTGCGCCGGGTTGACCACCACTCCCGCACCGATGAGAGAAACCAGTTCCGGGTAGAGGATACCCGAAGGCACCAGATGCAACTTGAGGGTGTGTCCTTGGGCAACGACGGTGTGACCGGCGTTGTCACCCCCGTTGAAACGAGCGACGAGCCGGGCCTCGCGTGCCAGCCAGTCCACCACACGGCCCTTGCCCTCGTCCCCCCACTGAGCCCCCACCACGATGATTGCAGGCATTCCACTTCCTCCATCGGATTCTGATCCGCCGGATTCTGATCCGCACTCTGACACAATACAAGGCGGTCCGGGGAATCCGGCACCGCCCTCCCCTTCAATCATACACGAGAATGAGACAGATGTCAATCAATGGTAGGTTCGCGCAACCAAGTGGGGACTAGTGTGTTCTAACTCGTGCGGGTAATTGTGGAGGAGGCAGATGTGAAGATCTTTCTAAGCACGCTCGTAATCTTGGTCGCCTACATAGTGGGATCAATCCCGGTGGGGTTGCTGCTTGCACGCGTGACGACAGGAAAAGACGTACGCGATGTCGGCAGTGGGCGCACCGGCGGCGCCAACGTCCTGCGAGTTGCCGGGTCCGGGGTTGCACTATTGACAGTGCTGATTGATGGCGCAAAAGGGCTGTTGGCCGTGTGGCTGGCCCGGGCCGTCGTGCATAGCCCCTTCGTCGAAGCGATGGCCGGCCTACTGGCCGTGGTTGGCCACAACTACTCGATCTTCATCGGATTCAAGGGAGGAGCCGGGACCATCTGCACCGTCGGCGGGGCCATCGGTCTATGGCCCTGGAACGGCGTCATTCTGACAGGCGCGGGAGCCGCCGCCGTCGCGGCCACGCGACACACCTCGATGGGGTCCATCACCATCGCACTGCTGCTCCCCATCATCCTCGCGCTGCGGATCTGGCTGGCAGATGCACCGTGGGCGCACCTGATTCACGGGCTTGGTGCATCAGCACTGACGCTGTGGGCGCTGCGGCCCAACATCCGAAGGCTACTGAAGGGACAGGAGCGGCAACTGACACTGCACAGAAGCTCGTAGATCACGCGCTCTCTACATCCATCTCCAACACCTCCCCTGTGACGGTGAAGACGACGCGCTCGCAAATATTGGTCACCCGATCGGCGGCACGCTCAAGATTGTGCGCCACCCACAGGAGATAATTGGCCTGCTCGATGACACGAGGATCGGCCAGGATGTAGGTAATCAACTCGCGGTAGACCTGATCATAGAGGGAATCCACCTCATCATCCTCCGTGGGAATGGCCCACGCCAGATCCGTGTCTCCCTGCGCGAAAGCTTCCAGCGCCCGATGCAGCATGTCGCGCGCCTTCTCTGCCATGCGAGGCACGTCTATGAGCGGCTTCATCAGGGGACCTTCCCCGATCAACAGATTGATCTTGGCGATACCCTTGGCATAATCCCCGATCCGCTCCAACTCAGAGGCAATGTCCAGAATGGCGGCCAGGGTACGCAGGTCGCTCGCCATCGGCTGCTGCGTGGCGATGAGGATCAGCACATCAGCCTCGATGGAGAAACGCTTCGCGTTGATGTCGCGGTCCTGAGCAATCAAACGCCGGGAACCCACCATATCCCGCCGCTTGAGGATCTCTACTGAGTCTATGATGGCGTTCTCCACCATGCTCCCCAACACCAGCGTCTCATCCTGAAGACGTTGTAATTCTCGATCGAAAGTCTCCCGCACCATCAGTTTCCCTCCTCATAAATGCAGACGAGGTAAGATGGAGGAGGCCGTACGCCATTACCCCGCTCGCCCTGTGATGTAGTCCTCCGTCAGTTGCTGGCCTGGACGGGTGAAGATAACTTGAGTATCGTTGAACTCCACCAGCTTACCCAACCAGAAAAACCCAGTCCGATCCGAAACACGCGCTGCTTGCTGCATGTTGTGGGTGACAATGACAATGCAGTAGTTCTCCTTGAGCCGATTCATCAATTCTTCAATCTCTAACGTGGCAATGGGATCCAGGGCCGAACATGGCTCATCCATCAAGATGATCTCTGGCTCGACGGCAATGGTACGAGCGATACACAGGCGCTGCTGCTGGCCCAAGGAGAGGCCCAATGCCTCCTGTTTGAGATTGTCCTTCACCTCATCCCATAGCGCGGCCCCCCGCAGACTCTTTTCCACCAAATCGATCAGATTCTTTCGTTTGTGCATTCCCAAGACAAGTGGACCGAAAGCCACGTTGTCAAAGATGGATTGAGGAAAAGGGTTAGGACGCTGAAACACCATACCCACTCGCCGACGCAGGTCGACCACATCGGTACCAGAGGTGTAGATATCCTGGCCATCGAGCAACACCTGCCCCTCCATCCGGACACCGGGGATTGTATCGTTCATCCGGTTCAGGCAGCGTAGAAAAGTGGATTTGCCGCACCCTGAAGGTCCGATGAGCGCCGTGATTTGCCGATCCTGGACATCCATCGAGATGTCGGACAGCGCGAGCGTGCTTCCATAGTAGAAATCGAGATGTTCCACCCTAATCTTGGCCATACGCCTACACCAGAGCTACCCAAATCGACCGGTGACGTAGCCTTCGGTTCGCTCGTCACGGGGAGCAGTGAAAATCTCACTACCCGGTCCGTGTTCGACCAATTCCCCCATCAGAAAGAATGCCGCATGGTCAGACACGCGGGCGGCCTGCTGAACACTATGTGGGACGATAACGATCGTGTAGTCCCGTTTCAATTCAAAGATGGACGCCTCCACCTTGCCTGTGGATATCGGGTCCAGTCCCGAGGTAGGCTCATCAAGGAGCAGCACATCAGGCTCCAGAGCCAGACTGCGGGCAATGCACAATCGCTGTTGCTGGCCGCCTGACAGCGCACTGGCCGGGCTCTCCAGGCGGTCCTTCACCTCATCCCACAGGGCAGCCTGGGTGAGACTGCGCACCAGGATTTCATCCTGGCGCGCGGGGTGCTGCACACCGGCCAGTTTAGGACCATAGAGGACGTTCTCTCGGATGGTACCAGGCAACGGCAACGGCAGGGCGAAGACCATGCCTACACGCCGGCGCAGGCCGGAGATGTTGGTGCCAGGGGCATAGATATCCTGCCCATCAAGCAGAATCCGCCCCGACATCTGGGTTCCATCAACCAGATCGTTCAGGCGGTTGATGAGCCGCAGTAGCGTCGTCTTGCCTCCCCCGGCCGGGCCAAAGAAAGCAGTGACAGCGTTAGCTGGCACGTCGAGCGTCACATTGCGCAGGGCTGAATTGCCACCGGATTCCGATCCGCTGTAGGCATAGCTCACGTCTTCAATGCAGATTTTCGGGGCCGGATTCTGATCTACCGGATTCTGATCCGCCGGATTCCGATCCACCGGATTCCGATCCGCCCACGGATTCTGATCCGCCCGCACTACCATTCCCTCCGCCTCCGGTAATAACTGCGGATGACCGTTGCGAGAACACTCATCGACAGGACCAGCGTCAGCAGCACCAACGCGGTGGCGTATTGGATTTCCACCGGCATACCCGGCACCTGCGTGCTGATGACATATAGATGGTAGGGCAATGCCATCGTTTGATCGAAGAGAGAGTGAGGTAAACGCGGCAGGAAGAAAGCAGCTACGGTGAAGAGAATGGGCGCAGTCTCGCCAGCCGCCCGCAGTAACCCCAAGATGACACCGGTGATAATACCCGGCAATGCTTGCGGGAGCACGATATGGCGAATACCCTGCCAGCGAGTTCCACCCAGACTGGCACTGACCGTGCGGAACTCGGTCGGAACGGCCAGCAGCGCCTCCTCAGCGGCGCTGATAATGATGGGCAGCGTCATGATCGCCAGTGTCAACGATCCGGCCAGGATAGACGTGCCAAACTGAAGAAAAAGCACGAACAGCCCCAGACCAAACAGGCCATACACGACCGAGGGGATACCAGCCAGGTTAATGATGGCCAGCCGAATGGCGCGGGTGAGCCACGTATCGCGGGAATATTCGGCCAGGTAGATAGCGCCTCCCACCCCGACAGGAATGGCGGTCAGCGCAGTGCCCAGGGTGAGTATGAGCGTGCCGACGATAGCGGGAAAGATGCCGCCAGCTTTCATCCCGTCGCGGGGCATGGCGACGAGGAAATCCCAGTTGATCGCTCGGACACCCCGCGCGACGATGGTGCCAACGACCAGCAAAATGGGAAACACCACGAGGAGCGCGACCAGCCCCAGCAAGGCGAAGCCCACGCGTTGCACTCGATGGCGGTTCATCAGCGAAGCCCTCCCCGTCGTCGTTTTCTGAAAATCGTCGAGGCGGCCGCGAGATTGATGACGAAGGTCATGAGAAACAGAACGATGCCAATGCCAAAGAGGGCATGATAGTGAACACCGCCTTGGGCCACCTCGCCCATCTCCGCAGCGATGGTGGCAGTCATCGTACGAATAGGACGAAACAGGGAATCAAGGCTGAGAGGCATGCGAGCCGCGTTCCCCGTCACCATCATGACCGCCATGGTCTCACCGATGGCGCGCCCCATACCCAACATCACGGCTGTGACGATGCCGGAGCGCGCGGCTGGCACGACCACCCGCCAGATGGTCTGCCATCGGGTTGCCCCCATCGCCAGGCCAGCATCCCGGTAGCTCTTGGGCACTGCGTCGAGCGCATCTTCGGCCACGCTGATGATGGTGGGCAGGGCCATGTAGGCCAAGATGAGCGCACCGGTAAAGGCGGTCAGTCCGGTCGGTGCTCCCAGCGTCTGGCGGATGAAGGGAGCAACGAACGTCATGCCAAAGAAGCCCAACACCACCGATGGAATGCCAGCCAACACCTCGATCATCGGTTTGAGAACCTCGCGCACCCAGCCCGGTGCCACCTCTCGCACAAAGACAGCCGTTGCCACCCCCAACGGCAGGGCGATGACCATGGCGATCACCGTGACAAGAGCAGATCCCAGAATTAGCGGTAGCGTACCGAATAGATCGAACGTGGGATACCAACGCGTGCCGAACAGGTTGCCCGGCGGCACTTCCCAGAAAACAGGCAAGCCCTCTCGCATCAGAAAGAGAAAAATGAGAACCACGAAGCCAATGCTTGAGAAGCCGATCACCCGGATGAGGGTCTCGACCACAAACTCCGTCCAGCGAACCCGGGACCCAGTCAGAGAACTCTTTTGCTCCATCACCCTGTGCTTTCCACTCAAAACCCACGAAACGTCACTGCACCAGCACCTGTCTTCAGCCCCTCCCCGGGACGGAGAGGGGAGCAGGCTTCAGCGCAGCGGCACAAAGCCCAACTTCGACACCAGAGACTGTCCTTCGCTCAGTATCCAGTCCAGGTAAGCCTTCACCGCCCCGGCCGGCTCGCCTGCAGTGTACACGTAGAGCGGGCGTGAGATCGGATAGGAGCCATCGTTGACCGTTTCAACTGCGGGAAGTACGTAGGGCTTGTCCGCATCGCGGGCAACGGCCAACATCTTCTGATCAGACGTTACGTAGCCGAGGCCATCGTAGCCAATCGCGTTGGGGTTCTGGCGCACCTCAGCGCTGATGCCTTCCGAGGAAGGCATCAACAACGTATCGGGTGAAAAAAGCAGGTCGCTCTCCTGCTCCAGGTCGCTCTCCTGCTCTCCCAGTCGAATCACGTTTTCCAGGAAGTAGACGTAGGTGCCGGAGTTCGACTCGCGGGAGAGGAGGACGATGGGACGATCTGCGCCAGCCACCTGGCTCCAGTTGGTGATCTTCCCCGTGTAGATATCGGAGATCTGCTGCAGTGTGAGCCCATCCACCGGGTTGGACGGATGGACGACGACCGCAATAGCGTCGCGAGCGACCGTGAATTCCACCGGCGTGATCCCATTTGCCTCAGCGGCGGCGATCTCCTCCGACTTCATCGCCCGCGAGGCATTGGCCAGATCAACTGTGCCATTGATCATTGCCGCGATACCGGTTCCCGACCCGCCGCCGGTGACAGAGATACGCACCTCGGGATGCCATTCCATGTACGCCTCGGCCCAGGCCAGCGCCAGATTGACCAGCGTGTCGGAACCCCTGTTCTCGATAGTCTGGGCCGATGGAGATACGTCTCCACTGTGACTCGTCTGCCGAGACCCGCATGCCGCCAACAGCCCGACCAGGCCGAAAAACAGCAGGGCAAGAGCCAGTCGCGAGAGGAGCACGGGACAAGCAAACGGCCCCCAAAGAGGGGGCGGCCCCCAGTCGAAGAGGGGGCTGATCCGCCGGGCGCGGCGCGACGCCCACGAGGTACGGGAGAGACGATGTAATGCGATTCGTATCACAGCCCTGAATCTACCTGACGCAAGCGGACGTCCAGTAGCCCAGAGCCAATTTTAGCAGACAGGCCAATAACGTCAAGTCCGACGAGATGGACGGGTATAGTTCAGAATATTGGGGAGCCTCGGGCCTCAGAGTGATATGCCTGCTGCCAAGCCCACCGGAAGCGCGCGCTATGCAGCTCGCCCAGTGCTGCAAGCATTGCCTGAGCAT
>Ga0180431_10008324_pt1 | contig 11910 bp, 5 predicted proteins | sample SS_ome_11_FD_132459 | JGI IMG/M metagenome (GOLD analysis project Ga0180431, IMG submission 132459) | Hypersaline lake sediment archaeal communities from the Salton Sea, California, USA - SS_1_MS_1 metaG | ecosystem: Environmental > Aquatic > Non-marine Saline and Alkaline > Hypersaline >... | reverse complement strand
TCTCACCAATGCGACAGGCGTCTGGGAGAAGGAACTGATTCACACCTATGACATGCCCTATACATATGACCATCATATCAAGGTTTCCTCTCGCCAGGACATCAAGGTGGATCGGGATGGCATGGTACATGTCATCTTCGGAGAGCAGATCAACGGCAATAGACTGCCTGATCCCTCCCGATTGCAGTATGCGACCAACAGAACGGGAATATGGGTTATCGAGACGGCTCTGAATTATGACAGCGGTTCAAGGGATGAAGCAGGTTGGCTTGCTTCGTTGTGCCTGGATAACAATGGCATACCCCATGTCTCCTGCATGTACAAAAAGAGGGTCAGTACGGGATCAGCCGTTTTCTGCAAGTTGCTCCTGCTCAAGAGACTGAGTAGCAGAAATTGGCACACCGAAGTCGTCGCAGATCATGATGACGGCTATTTTGCCAGTGATGGCAGGACCTATACCGGTGCCCTGTCTCATCTGGTCTTCGACCGGAACAACGCACCTCACATAGTCTTCTCGGACGTTGCCTCAGCTCACTGGGGTGAAGGCGGTACAAACCGCCTCAGCGTCGGCAATATCCGCTATGCATATCGTGAGCATGGACTCTGGGAGATCACGACGATCTATCGACAGCCGTTGCCCAGCGGCTTCTTCAACGCCACGGAGATGCACGGATTGTGCCTGATTGTGTCTGATGAAAATGACACCATACACCTGTTTGGACAGGAGATGGTGATAGAGGGAGAGCATCGATACTCTACTGAACTCATCAGCTTTTCAGGGACAGACGTTGATGACATCACAGAAAGTGCCTCTGTCTGTGATTGCCGACTGTATCAGAATTACCCCAATCCCTTTTACCCTTCAACAACCATCACGTACTCGTTCGCTCAGAGAAGTTTTGTATCACTTGCTGTGTATGATGTTCGGGGAAGTGAAGTGGCAACACTTGTCAGTCACACACAACCAGCAGGCAGGTATGAAGTCAGTTTTGATGGGGCGGGGCTATCAAGTGGCATATACCTCTGCAGATTGCATGTTGGAGGGAGCGTACAAACGATCAAGATGTTGTTACTCAAATGAGATGTACTCAACATGTATTGGTGCCGGGGGCGGGAGTCGAACCCGCACGCCACCATACCTGTTGTGAGCTACTTGGGGCGTAGATTGGGGCGCAGATTATAGGTACTATCGCCCGTATTTATCAGGGAGTTGATCCGGATCCCGAAATGGATGCATCCATCCGCTCTATGAATAGATCACGGCTTTCTATCTTTCCCCTCGCACCACACCTTCTGCCAGGTCTCGAACCCTGCAGGAGTGACCCTGTATCGCGCGAAGTTCCCTTCGTGCAAGCCCAGGATTGCTTCCTCTGCCATTTCTCGAAACTGCTCCCTGTCAGAGGGATCCAGACATTCCTCCGCGAAGGATACGATCCTTTTGAGTGCGGACTGCCGGCCGAGAGCACTACGAACAATCTCGCTGACAACGTCGCGGATCTGGTTTCCGTGCTTCAGCTTGAAGGGATCGGGCTCGCCCAGTGACTGCCTGACTGCTACATACTTTTTCGCTGAACGCTCGTACGCCCAGATGAACACGTCCTTCAATAGAGTGATATCGTTCTGTTCGTAGATTCCAAGTGCGGCATCGGTGTAGAGGTCTCGCGGCACATCGGTGAACGACAGGGGTAACAGATTCTCACGGATGAGCGGGATATTCGCCGCGATCCGGGACACACGCTTGTTGACGTCGTCGAACGGCTGAAGGTAAGGAATCTGGATCATGAAGAAGATCGCTTGTTCGAATGGATCGTTGATCGAGGCCGCATGCCGCAATACCGTGTCGAAACACTCCTCGATGAGCTGTGGGACTTCCAGGGGATGGAATGTCGATCCCTCTATCGCGACTGCGATGTGTCGCAGCCTACCGGCAGCCTCAGGATCCGACAGGAGGTTATTGGCAAGCATGGCGTGCAGATTCAGAATGGTGTATCGATTGAATCCGATGCCTTCAGCTCCACTGACGAGGAATTCAATCGCATCCTTGTGGTTCAGGATCATCTGCGTCTCAATCTGTTCCTTGCCTTCGGCCTCCTCCCCGAATTCGATTAACCGCTTTGTGTCGAGCAGAGAATAGGTGTTCCCCTCCAGGCGGCTCGAATTCCAGGAGAGGTCTATCAGGAGTCGGTTCAGGAGCTGTCGAGCATAGGTGCTTCCCGGCAGTGGGGGTGACTGTGTCCGGCCGATTCCCGCAAGATGCTTGCGCTCATTTTCGGATAGATACGCACTACTGCCCGGGTGGTAGGAATCGAGGAAGTTCCGGTTGTACCCGATAGGATCACGGTCTGCCAGAGGTCTACGGAGATATTCCCTGACCAGTATACCGCCCGTAGACAGAGGAATCGGTATATCCTCGACAGGTATCTGACTGCCTGGCTCTCCTTCAACTTTCTGCAATCGTTCAGCTGGCCCGATGCTGTATCTCGTCCCTCGTCCTGCCCCTTCTTTACGAAGGCGCCCCTCCATCACGAGGTGCTTTAACCGGTACTGCAGAGTTCTCATTGGCAGACTGATCGGCAGGGCGTCAGCGATTTGTTGAGCTGATACTTTCCCGGCCCTGTCGGCCACCACTTCAATAATTGCCTTCAGTTCATCTTCCGGAATGTGCCTGGGCAAGCTATGATCCTTTCGTTACGAGGGTCATTAATGCGCAATTATAGTATTTATATGCGCAACAATCAATCGGAAGGATAATTTGTTTTTACGCAATTCACTGATAATTGCGCAAATATGATCATCGCGCAACTATGATCCTGCAATGAATCGGGTGGCGGCATTTTTACTCTAGATGGGTGCGCTCATATCAAGAGAGAAGCTAAGCGGGAGGCGGTTCAGTATTACTCCCGCCGAGCAGAACGCGGCAGAAAAGCGGCAAGCACAGAATATGCCCCCAGGTCATGGAGGGCCGATTCCGCGCAAACGCTTGAATTTATCCTGGTGCCGGGGGTGGGAGTCGAACCTGCACGCCCCTTTCCCTGAGCCATTTGGATCCCAATCCAGGCCCCAAATCGGGCTTCACCGAGCCACTCATCTACGGTTACAATCACGGCATTATGATCGGCAAGACTATCGACCGTTATAAGATCATCGACAAGCTCGGTGAGGGTGGTATGGGCTCGGTCTGGAAGGCTGAGGACACCAAATTAAACCGTCTCGTTGCTCTGAAGACTCTCTCTCCACATCTGGTTGAGAACGAAGAAGCCTGTGAGCGCTTCACTCGTGAAGCCCAGGCCGCTTCAGCCCTGAACCATTCCAATATCACCACAGTCTACGATCTCCTCGATACCGACGATCAGCACTTCATCTGTATGGAGTACGTTGAGGGTAAGACCGTCCGGGACATCCTCGAGACCGGTCATGTCTCGGTGCGTAAGGCCGTCGATATCGTTCTTCAGGCTGCTGCCGCTCTCGAAGCCGCTCACCGCAGGGGTATCCTCCATCGGGACGTCAAGAGCGCCAATATCATGGTCTCGATGGAGGGGAACGTAAAGGTGATGGACTTCGGGTTGGCTCATCTGGAGGACAAGAGTCAGCTGACCCGCACCGGCACGACCATGGGCACCCTGGCCTATTCCAGTCCCGAACAGCTGACCGGTAGGCCCTATGACGAACGAAGCGAGATCTGGTCGCTGGGGGTGGTGTTCTACGAATTGCTCACCGGGCAGCTGCCCTTCAGGAGTTCCTCGGAGGGCGAACTCGTCTTCGCCATCATCAACAACGAGCAGGACCGGCCCTCGAAGCTGCGCGACGATATCCCGCCTTCGGTCGAGGCGGTCGCCACCCGGATGCTGGACAAAGATCCCACCCTGCGCTACGCCTCGATGGGGGAGCTGATCAGCGATCTGCAGAGTCTCCGGCGGGAGCTGGAGACGAGTACCGTCCAGCCCATCCCCGCCAGCGGGAAGAGGGGATTCGCCGGGCGCCCCATGGCGGTGAAGCTGGTACTGATTCTGGTCCCTGTTCTTATTGTTACGGCTGGTATCGTATCGCTGCTCTCGCGGAAACCGCGTCTCGACCCGAATTACATTCTGGTAACAATTCTCGAAAATCGAAGCAGGGATCAGGATCTGGAAAATATCGGTCAGGTGGCCTATCTGCAGCTCATGGAATGGATCAATAACAAGACGGGTCCGGCAAGGGCTGTCGACATCTACGGATCACTGGGATTTCAGAACGGGCAGTCTGCAAATCCCGAGGAATCTTTCGAGCGATACCGGGCACAGGCGTTGAAACTGGGAGCAGGTACGATCGTTACCGGACATTATCTGGCCGTGGGGAGTGATTCCCTCTATTTCCAGCTCTACCTGCATGATGCCTCGAAAAACCGGACAATCGCGTCCCTGCCCCTCATGCGGATGGAGCAGGGGCACGAGTCTGCTATGGCGGAATCGGTTGTCACACAGGTCATGACAGCTCTCGGACGCGAAATCGATCCCCGCTTCGCCATACTGGAAGGTGAAACCGGTCCGACCCGCTCGTATGAAGCGTACCGGGCTTTTGCCGCCGGATTGGAGATGTTCTTCACGACGAATGACTGGGAAGGAGCCTGGAATCTCTTCAACCGGGCGATCGAGCACGATCCGCACTACCTCTCTCCGCGCGTCTGGATTGCGCGCCTGCTGACCCGGGGAACACGTCTGGTGACCTATCACACCATTGTTGACAGTCTCGTTGAATACCTGACCCCACGACGAGATGCCCTCACCCAGGATGAGCAGTACATGCTCGACATCAGTGCCTCATCCCTGACCGTGGATCATGACGCCTGGTATCGATTCACCGGCGAGGCAGCTCGGGAGATCGGCGGCGATTACTGGTATTTCGAAGCCGGTCAGGCCGCCCGCTGGCAGAACCGGCCCCGCGAGGCGTTACGGTTTTTCAATCAGATCGATCCTCGTGAGGCTCTCATGGTCGATTGGGTCGGGTTTATCAACCAGAAATCCTCCGCTCTCCACATGCTCTCCCGTTATCGCAAGGAACTCCATCTTATCAGAACCTGGCAGAACACAATTGGCTCACCAACACCAATATCTCTCATCTATCAAATTCGTGCATTAGCAGGTCTGGGACAACTGGATGAGATCAGGGAATTGCTCCAGTCCAATCGCGACAGAATGGACCTGCGAAATGTCTACTACTGGTGTGTCAATGTCCTCCCCGGCCAGGTTGAGGAGGATGTGTACCGGGCTTTTGTCGCTGAGGCCATCGACTATTTGCAGTCCCTGCCACAGGAGGAGCAGGGAAGTACTCAGGTCCAGTACTATCTGGCCCATTTCTACCTGCTTGCAGGTCATCTGAATCGGGCGAAAGAAATCTATGAAGAGCTCTTTTCCCGGTACAATGATGCAGGGCGGAATCCGCCCAGTAATTGTCAAGCGGACTATGGCATCATTCTCGCCCGTCAGGGGGATACCGAAGGTGCCCGGGAAATCATGGAGTGGCTCAGGCAGAACGAAGTGAGATATGCGGAATCGCACTGGATTCTGGCCCGGGCGGCGATCGCAGTCGCACTGGGCGATACCGATGGTGCTCTCGATCTCCTGCGTCAGTCCAGAGGGGATCCGTTGAATATCTCACACTGGAGCAAAGACTGGTTCTCTCCGCTCTCCTCCAGTTCTCAGCGACGCAGATTTCAACCCTGACCAGATTGGGCGAGTTCTGCGGGAAACAGGATCTCTATCGCCAACAGATGCCCGAGTTCCTCGAGACTCTCAAGAGAGCAGCCATTATAGAATCGAGTGAATCATCAAACAGAATGGAAGGAGTGACTGCTCCACCGGAGAGGATTCGAAAGCTCATACTGAAATCGGCTGATCCCAGAAACAGATCGGAACAGGAGATTGCCGGATACAGGGATGCGTTGGCTCTGCTCCATGAGTCAGCCACGGACATGGGCTTCCGGGTGAACATCGTTCTGCAACTCCATCAGATATTGTACAGATATCTTCCCGGTGAGGGTGGGAAATGGAAGATGACGGATAATGAGATAGTTGAGAAAAATCTTGATGGAACTGTCAAACGTATCCGGTTCCGTCCGGTGAGTGCAGTCGGGACACCGCATGCCATGGAGGATCTGGTTCGGTTATACCACGAAGGCGCCAATATCCAATCCAGAGAATCACTGGTTCTTATTCCACTCACTATTCTGGATTTTCTTTGTATTCACCCTTTCACAGATGGAAATGGTCGTACAGCCCGTCTCCTTACCCTCATGCTGCTTTATCAATCCAACTACGAAGTAGGTCGTTTCATCAGCCTGGAACGCATCATCGAGGAATCGAAGGATACGTATTACGATACCCTCGAGGCGAGTTCGCAGCACTGGCACGAAGGCGAACATGATGTCCATCCGTGGCTCAACTACTTCTGGGGTGTACTTATCAGAGCATACAAGGAGTTCGAGGAGCGAGTAGGTACTGTGAAGGGTGGGAAAGGCTCCAAGACGAGATTGATCCGGAACACGGTGAATCGAAAACTGCTGCCCTTCGCAATATCTGAGATAGAGGCTGATTGCCCGGGTGTGAGTCGGGAAATGATTCGTCTCGTTCTACGGCAGATGAGGGATGAAGGTCTTCTTGAACTTCATGGACAGGGACGTGGCTCAAAATGGTCGCGGATCGAAACCTGAGCCTGCGTCCTTGTTCTATCAGGGCCCATGAGCGAGATATGTTTACCCGAGTTGGAGTCCTGAAGGGGTAAATCGAACCCTCTATTCCCCCTTCAGTGCGATGGTCGGTTCCACCCGGGTCGCCCGGAGAGCGGGTGCGAGGCTGGCCAGGGGGGCGAGGAGACAGAGCCCGATACCTACCAGGGCGTAGGTTGGAATGTCCACCGGGGAGACCTCGAAGAGAAGTGCGCTCAGCAGGCGGGAGGCGCCCGCAGCCAGAACCAGACCCGCTCCCACCCCTGCAATAACCATTACCAGGCTTCGCCGTATGACCGTCCAGAGCACCTGCCCTGACCGGGCGCCGAGAGCCATGCGCAGGCTCACTTCCCTGGTCCGGGCGTTGACCCAGCAGGACATGAGCCCGAAGATCGCCGCCAGGGTGAGAATGAGTGAGGTCAGAGAGAACGCCGAACCCAGGAACACGAAGAAACGGGGAGTCTGCAGATTGTCAGTGACCTGGTCCTCTGCGGAGGAGATGGAGGAAACGATCACCATCCCGTCCTGTTCCCAGGCGGCGGCTCGAAAAGTCTCAGCCGCCTCTGCTACAGGAATCTCTGAACGGATAACCACTGATGTCGTCGGAAAGTAGAACGGGGCCTGGAAGGCAGAGATGTAGATTTCAGGTTCTGCCTCTCCACTCAGCTCCGTCTGGTGAACCCGGCCGGCAACGCCCACTACGGTCCATCTCTCGTCACGAAGTATCAACTCCCTGCCGATGGGATCCTGGGACGGCCAGAGTCTTTCAGCGGCCCCTTCATCTACTACCACGACCGGTCGGTTTTGATCATTATCGATCCGGGTTATCCCGCGACCCTGCAGGATGGGAATACCCATGGTGGAGAAATAATCGGGACCGACAGGATGAGTTCCGATACGAGGCAGCTGTTCTTCGGGCAGATCCAGCGTCTCCTGGGTTCCGATGCGCATGACCCAGTACCGCCAGTACATCGGTGGATCGGGCGTCCAACTGGCCGATACGACCCCCGGTACAGCGGTGAGGCGATTGACGATGTCGCTGAGCAGGACGCCCTTGGACTGATTCGTCTCATAGGAGACCGGGAAGCGGATGCTCATGACCGAGAGGTTCTCGGCTTCGAATCCGGGATCGATCTGGCGGAGTTTCGCGAGACTTGTTGACAGGAGCGCGGCTCCCACCAGGAGGATGACGACCAGGGATACCTGGGCTGCTACCAGGAGCCCTCTGAGTTTCTCCGTACCCCGATTGGCGCCGGTGCGATCCGATTCCCTCAGAAATGCATCCAGGCCTCCGCCCCGACGGGAGGGGAAGGATGCCAGGGCACTGATGAGACCGCTCACCAGGGCGACGATGGTGGTGAAGAGTACTACTCCCAGGTCCGGCCCGATGTTGTCAAGTCGAGGGAGGTCGGCGGGTGCAAGAGTTCGCAGGATCGCCAGGCATCCAACAGCGAGAAGGAACCCCACCACGCCGCCCAGCAGAGAGAGGGCCGTCGTCTCGGTCGCCAGGTGACGGAAGATGTGGAAGCGTCCCCCGCCGATGGCCGTCCGGACGGCGAGTTCCTGTTTCCGATCCAGCGCCCGGGCCAGGAAGAGTCCGGTCAGGTTCAGGATCGCAATGGCAAGCAACAGGAAAGCGCCGGCCGAGAGCAGGAGTATCCCGGCCCGGTGACTTCCCACGGTCCGGTCCAGGAGTGAAACCGCTCTAATGCTCCGGCCGTCGTTGGACTCACCGCTGAAGTATCGGGGATGCTCTGTGGCGAGGCGGGCAACAAGTTTGTCCGCCTCGCTCTGGAATGCCGACAGGCTGCTCCCGCTGGCCAGCTTTCCAACCGACGCCAGGATCCAGTTCTCGAACTGCCACTCCTGACTCCACCATCCGGTATCGAGGTGCATCGGCACCCAGAGGTCGGTACGTTCGTCTACCGATGAGGGCATGACACCGATGATCGTTGCCGCAGCGAAGGGCACAGCGGGGGAGTGTTCTTCCGTGTTCTCGATGGTTGCGCCGAGAACATCGGGGTCACCACCCCAGTGACGCTGCCACGTGTTATGGCTCAGCAGTGCAACAGGCGGGGCCCCGGGACGGAAGTCATCGTCAGTGAACGCTCGCCCCAGAAAGGGATTGGCACCGAAAACATCGAAATAGTCACGTGTCACACCGACCACCATGAACTCTTCCGGTCGATCGTCGAGAAGGATGCCGTAATTTTCCCGGAAATAGGCGGCGTATTTTTCCAGCGTACGGGACTCCCTCTTGAGGGCGAGGAATTCGAGTGCGCTGGTCCCCTGAGGTTCGCCATCCAGCGTGTTGCCTACCCATACCAGGCGCTCTGAGTTGGGGTAGGGCAGGGGATCCAGGAGTACACCATTGACCACGCTCAACATGGCGGTGCTGGCGCCGATTCCCAGGGCCAGGGTCAGAACGGCGAGCAGCGATGCCAGGGGACTCTTCCGGAGGATGCGCAGACCGAATTTCAGGTCACTGCCCAGATTATCCATGGCGAGTCGCCTCTTTTCCCGACGTACCGCCGGCTCGGTGATCTCACGGCAGGTCGATTTGACCCGGGCCAGGTTGCCGAAGACCTCCCGGGCCCGACGTTGTGCCAGCTCGGGTTCCATTCCCTCGGCCATGAACTCCCGGGCCCTCATCTCGAGATAGAACTCGATCTCGTCGCGGATATCGCGCTCGGGATCGGACCGGAAGCGGGTGATCCGGAAAAGGCGTCGGAATGGCTTCGATGTCGGCATAGTGTCAATAATCCCGGTTCCTGTCCACGCAGGCACCTTCACCGATGTGAAGGGGTGCGCCGGCAGTTGCATCAATCGCGAGGCTGATACCTCAGTGGTTTAGGTATCACATAATACGCATCTCCCCGGATCGAGGTTTCATGATCGTACCGGGAATAGTTGCAACCCTGTCCCCACAGTTGATTGATACACCTCCTTTTTCCCATTGGCTGGAGATCCAGAGAGATAACGATGACGTTTCCGTCCATTTTTCCCGAGGCTCTCGAAGGCATATCGGTAATCCACTGCCAACTCTCTCGTCAAAACTCCAGTCAGGGCTCAACTGGCCTCACCGGCTTTTCCCAATTGCCTCCCTGTGAAATAGCTTTAATACGATCACAGGGTGAAACAGAAAGTGATGTTATTGGGCAGATGGATTTATTCGGGGGGACAGCCCTTCTTCACCCCTCTTGACCCGGATATGCATGATTGCTCGGTCAATGAGTTCGCCCAGATTATCGGGGATCCAGTGGCCCACATTCGGTGTGACCACGAACTCGTGGGGGAACTGTGTTTCTTTCAGCAATTCCACCATTTCCCGCTGCGATTCGACATTCGGATCCATCTCGGTGGTCAGGATCGTCCCACGAACTCCACGATCTCTGATAACAGCTACGGTCTCGGCACTGAGTCCTTCCGGTTGTACCGGGCATAAAGCGACAAATCCAGCTATCGGGAAATTGTTCCCAAGAACCACCTCCAATGCTGCCGTACCCCCGGCCGAAAAACCGCCCACTACGACTTCGTCGCTGTTGATTGCATAGTCATCCACGATTTCGTGGTACGCATCGGCAACCTCTTGTCTCGATATCGCGAAATCCTCAGACCAGCTGTAACCGGTCATCGACACCATCAGGGAGGACTGCACGTAGGCAACGATGTACTCCTCGGTCAGCAAGTCTGATTTCCAGGCCATGCTGAAATCCTCCATGTTCCCACCCCCACCATGTAGAGCGAGAAACAGGGGGTACTCGCGATCAGCCGAGTATCCATCGGGCAGTACCACTTTCAGGTCTGGAGCCGATGTCGATTGGGCCACGAGACGAAGAGAATCATTCCTCGCCACGACCGCATCGAACTCGTTCAGGGCACGGTATGGATTGAATAGAGGACTGCGAAAGCCGTAGATATTGAACCACACGCCGCGATCATGCGCAAACTTCAATACCTTCATGCCGTTTTCCGGCTCTCCCAACTGACTATACACGATAGCCAGATTGAACGCATTGGCCTCCAGGTGGTCCGGAAAACGGGGCAGGGCGGCCTCCATCAATTCAGCGGCCTCCTGAAGGCTCCCGTTCTGATACAGTTCTCCGAAATGCGTCCGCATGCTCAGGTAATCATCAAACGGAAACGTACTCTGCGGACCGGCACAGGCGACTAATCCCACGGCCAACAACGCCATTACGCTGAACAGCTTGTTCATTGTATTCCTTTCCCTATGCTCATTCTGAGATGATGTCACTCCGGATTTTCGACAACTGAACTCACGGATGATGATATTCAGGTGATGAATTTGTGTTCGGTGAAGACTCCGGAATCGGTCCTCCTCCTCTCCGCCAGAGGATGAAGGCGATCAGCCCATATGCGACGGCCAGGCCAATCCCGAATTCCGACGTGATCCTGGTGGTGATGCCACGATCGATGGTGATCGGATTGAAGACTTCCTGAACGAAGATGTTGTGGCTCAGGTGCAGCCAGACTCCGGTCCAGAGGCTGCCAGACTTTACTACAAACCACACACGGAGGAAGGAGAGCGTAGTGAGAACCAGGGTGTAGAGAGGAATTAAGTCCTTTCCTCAAATTGGCGGCCAATACGGTGAACAGGCTGAGCTTGTCTTCTGAGGGTCTGGATATTCTCCTTGGGCATTTCATTTTATTGGCCGATCTGTTGTGTTCATGTATTCGAGTAATGAGATTCCCTGTAACTTCCACGCCTATACTGCACAGTAATGTCTACTGTACAATAGTAACGAGATTGGACGAGAGAAGATTCACACAGCTACACGAAAAATTGATACGACCTGGATTCGGAGTCAGATCGCTGGCATGAGCATGCAGCAGCGATGGGCACCGTCCTGGCAAATTCGAGGAGTTGAACGGCCCTGCTCCCCCATACTTGGTCCAAGCCGACTCTCATTTTGACAGCTGAGGCTCTTGCCCCCGGATTGTGTCATATCGCTAAGTGCCCTTTATTGGAGCAGACGGCAGTATTTAGGGCGCAAAGGATAATAACACACTTAGGTGGCAGAATGCCGATTGGACGCAAACCCTTATAAACATTGGTGCCGGGGGCAGGAGTCGAACCCGCACGACACTACACCTATTGTGAGCTATTTAGGGCGCAATCTGGGGCGCAAACCTCCACGAGCGATCCCCGGTTCGAGGCGGTACCCGGACCTGAGCCATATACAGATTCG
>Ga0180431_10008322_pt1 | contig 11912 bp, 9 predicted proteins | sample SS_ome_11_FD_132459 | JGI IMG/M metagenome (GOLD analysis project Ga0180431, IMG submission 132459) | Hypersaline lake sediment archaeal communities from the Salton Sea, California, USA - SS_1_MS_1 metaG | ecosystem: Environmental > Aquatic > Non-marine Saline and Alkaline > Hypersaline >... | reverse complement strand
TGTGTGGCGGATGAATTGAGACGATTTTTCCTTTGTCGGGAGGTAGGTTTTCATCGAGACAAGGCGCCGTGAAAGGATTCGTGTTGTTGGCGATCATTCTTTTGACGCCGGCCATGGCGTATTTCAACATACTGCATTTCAAGCGGGTGATGCAGCCGGCCTTGCGAGCGGAGGTGGAGGAGGTCCTGCGGGCGGGGGGCGTCGAGGAGCCGGCGGTCCGGATGGATTACCTTGACGCCATCATCCGTGGGAAGGTGGAAAGCGAGGAGGACCGGAGGCGGATCGCCGGAAGGGTGGAGCGGCTTCCCGGCGTGAGGCTGCTTCCGTCGGGAAACCGGCTTGCGCCTCTCGGATGGTTGAGGATCGCCCGCCGCGGGGGAGTGATCACGGCGGAGGGGATTCTGCCGGAGGAGATCGCGCTTGGGATCCCGGCAAGCCTCGATGTGAAGGAGGGGTGGGATGCCGGGGTGATGCGGCGGGCCGGGGTGCGGGTTCCTCCGGGGCTGACCGGCTGGAACGGGTTGCTCGAGGGGTTCTTCGACGTGCCGGGGGAGCGCAGCATCGAGTTGCGGCGGGGGGGGCTTGAAATGGAGGGCTCTGCCACGGTGGGGTTGCGGGCCGACTGGCGGGCTGAAGCCTCGGGGGTGGTGGGAAAGAAGCGGGTTTCGGAGCGGTTTGCGCTCTATCCGTCAAGGTATCACTTTCCGGCCTACGAGCCGGTCACGGTGGCCGGCTCCGGTCGTCGGGCGCGGTTGTGCGCGGTGTTGGAGGAGGCCCGGATCGTATTTGACGCGGGGTCGGCGGAGGTTCCGGCCTCGGAAGTGAAAAAGGTATCGAAGGTGGCGAACGCGATTCTGACGGCTGCTCCGGAGGCCCGATTCGTGGTGGGCGGGCATCCGGGAGGGGGCGGCACGAGCGGCAATGTGGCGCTGGCGCGGCAACGGGCGGAAGTGGTGGGCGGGATGCTGCGGGAATACGGGGTGAGCGAGGCGCGGGTCGAATTGACGGCATTCGGCGCGGTTCCGGGGAGCGGGTGGGACAACCGGGTTGAAATCCTCCTCAAGTAGACGGCAGAAGATGGGCTCCTTGGATGCGATCACCTATTTTCTGGTCCACTACGGGCTTTACAGTTTGTTGCTGGTGGTCCCGGCGGCGCTTCTCGGGATACTGTTCGGGTGGCTGGTCTGGGGGAGGTTCCGGCACCTTGTCGAACAAGCGACGAACAGCGCCGCCACGGCGGAGCGCCGCGCCCAGGACGCCGAACTGATGCTCAGCAAGGAGCGGGAGCGCTTCAAGCAGTACCGCCATGTGACGGAGGGCGCCATGGAACCGCCGGCGGCGGGCCCGGCCGGGGCCGGCCCGGAAGGGTTGCGGGCCGAACGGGACGAGTTGGCGCGCCAAGTCGAGGCGCTCAGCCGGCAACACGAGGAGTCGGAATCGAGGCTCCTCGCGGCGCGGCTCGAAAAGGTCTCCTTGGAAAAGGAATTGGAGGCAAGGCCGCCGCAGCCGGAGGCGCCCGGGAGCGTGACGGACGGGGAATCGGCGGTCCGGCGGGCCGAACTCGAAGCGGAACTGCGGGAATTGAGGCGGGAACGCGACACCACGGAACGCGAGCTGCGGGAACTTCGCGAGGAGAAGCGCTCCCTCGGGGCGGAAGGAATGGCCGAAGCCGGAGCGGAGGGAGAGGGATTCGCTGCGGAACGAGATGCCTTGGTGAGGCAGTTGGAGGCGGCGCAAGCCGATCTGCGACACGTCCGCAAGGAACTTGCCTCTCTGCGGCAGGATCATGAGAAGATGCTGCACGGGGGGGGCGGTCCGGAGTTCGAAGCCAAGAGGTGGGCGGACGAGTTGCACCGGCTGCGGGAAGAAAAGAAGGAGCTGACGAGGGAGTTGGCCCTGCGCGCTCCGCAAAGCCGGGCCCTTGAGGTCGTGCAGAACGAGATGCGGGCGACGCAGAAACGGTTGGAGGTCGAACTGCGGGACGAATGCCGGGAACGCAGGCAGGCCGAGGATACCATCACCGTCCTGCGGCGCGACCTGCACGAATTGCGGCGGGAAATGAAGGAAGCGCGGCCGCACGCGGGGGAGCTTCAAGGATCGAGAGAGGACTTGCATGCCGCGGAGGAGAGGCTGAGGCGCGCGGAAACCGAGTTGAGACGGGTCCGCGAGGAGCGCAAGAACCTGCTTGAGCGCCTTGCGGTCTCCGGGGGAGAACCGGTCGAAGCGGGGGATCAGCCGTGCCTTGCGGATTCCGATGAGGAGGCGGGCGGGAAGGAACGAGATTCGAAGTGGGGGGTCGTTTACTCCGCCGCCCCGGCGGACGCCGACGAGTTGACCCGCATTCGGGGCTTGGGAAGCGTGACCGAGCAACGGCTGCACAAGGCGGGGATCTACACCTTCCGGCAGATTGCGGAGTGGAACGATGCGATGGTGGACGCCTTCGGCAAGCGCCTGTCGGTCCAGAACCGGATCAGGCGGTATGATTGGCGCGGGCAGGCGCGGGAGTTGCTTCGCGAGGAGGAAGAAGGAGGCGAGGGGGCGAAGTAGGGCGGTTTTCGTTTCTCCGGGCCATTTGACTTGCATCCCGGGGGGGGGCGATATGAACTGCCCGCGCTCCGAAGGGGAGGGAATAGGGCCCGGTGTCTGTGACTCTGCCCCGGTGGCGGACACGGTAACCGACAAGCTGGACAGACATGGATTCCCTCTCAAGCCGCGTAGCAAACGTCACGCCCTCGCTGACCCTGGCCGTTACGAACCAAGCCAAGGCGATGCGGGCGCAGGGCGAGGAAGTGTATGGCCTCGCCGGGGGCGAGCCGGAAATGGACACCCCGGACCACATCAAGGCCGCGGCGGCGAAGGCGCTGCAGGAAGGAAAGACGAAGTACACCCCGGCGGCCGGGATCCCGGAACTGAGGGAAGCCATTGCCGGGAAGCTTCTCGACGACAACAATCTGCTCTACGAGCCGAAGCAGATCTGCGTGACCTGCGGGGGGAAACAGGCCTGCTTCAACACCGTCATGGCGCTTTGTGACGAGGGGGACGAGGTGATCATTCCGGCGCCCTACTGGGTGAGTTATCCCGAGATGGTGCGCCTCGTGGGGGCGGTTCCGGTGATCGTCGAGACGCGGGAGGCGGACGACTGGAAGATGACGGCGGAGCAATTCGAGGAAGTCATGACGCCGCGGACCAAGTTGATCATCCTGAACTCGCCGGGGAACCCGACCGGATCGGTCTACACGCGGGAGGAGTTGGAGGCGATCGGGGAGGTGGCGGCTTCGGAGGAAATCATCATTCTGTCGGACGAGATCTACGAGAAGCTGGTGTACGGGGGGGCGAAACACGCGAGCATCGCGCAGATCAGCGACGAGTTCAAGAATCTCACCGTGATCTGCCACGGGTTTGCGAAGGCGTATTCGATGACGGGGTGGCGACTGGGGTATACGGCGGCGCCGCCGGACCTTGCGGCAGCCATCGCGAAGATCCAGAGTCATACCACCTCGAACGCCACGACGTTCGCGCAGTATGGCGGGTTGGCGGCCCTTGAGGGGCCGCAGACGTTCGTGGAAGACATGCGCAACGAGTATGACGTGCGGAGGCAGTTCGTGCTCGAACGGTTGCGCGGCATCAGCAACATCAGCGTCACGGAGCCGCTCGGCGCCTTTTACTTCTTCGTCAACTGCGAGACCCTTGGACTGAAGTCACAGAACCTCTGCGACAAGCTTCTGACGCGCTACAAGGTGGCCGGGGTGCCGGGCGTCGCGTTCGGAAACGACGCCGCGATTCGCCTCAGTTACTGCACGACCCTCGATGTCCTGAACGAGGGGCTGACGCGCTTTGAAGAGTTCTGCCACAGCCACTGAGCGGGTCGGAGGCATGATCGACCGGGCGCACGGAGTGGAACTGGGGCCGCTGCTGGAGACGGCGCGGGAAGCCGGGAAACGAATCCTCGGGATCTACGGGAAGGACTTCGGGGTTGACTACAAGGAGGACCGCTCGCCGCTGACGGAGGCGGACCGCGCCGCCAACGAGGTCATCATGGCATTCCTCGGCGAGTCGCACCCGGGGATTCCGGTGATCTCGGAGGAGAACCGGGAGACGCCCTACGACGAGCGGCGGGACTGGACGCGGTTCTGGCTGGTGGATCCGCTCGACGGCACCAAGGAGTTCATCAGGAGGAACGGCGAGTTCACCATCAACGTGGCGCTGGTTGAGGAGGGCCGGCCGGTGCTCGGGATCGTTTTCCGGCCGGTCACGGGGACCATGCATGTCGGGGTGGCGGAGGGAGGCGCCTGGAGGATCGACGGTGACGCGGAACCCGAGCCGATCGCGGGGGGGCCGCATTACGCGGGTCTTGATCGCGTGCGGGTGGTGGCGAGCCGGTCCCATCTCACCCCCGAAGTGGAAGCCTTCGTGGAAGGACTCCGGAAGCAGGGGAAGGACGTCGAGTTTCTCTCGGCGGGGAGTTCGCTGAAGATGTGCCTTGTGGCGGAGGGATCGGCGGACGTCTATCCGCGGTTCGGGCCCACCATGGAGTGGGACACCGGGGCGGCCCACGCGGTGGCGGTGGCGGCCGGCAAGCAGGTTCTCAACGCCGAAACCCGCCGCCCGCTGGTCTACAACAAGGAGAACCTCCTCAACCCGTTCTTCATCGTCGAGTGAGAGAGGGCCGGGCTCCTCACTCGCCGAGGCTTCACTCCTTCCGTTTGAGTTGCGGGAAGAGGACCACGTCGCGGATGGTGGGGGCGCCGGTGAGGAGCATGATGAGGCGGTCGATGCCGATGCCGATGCCGCCGGCCGGGGGCATGCCGTATTCGAGGGCTTCGAGGAAGTCGTGGTCGACCAGTTGGGTATCGCCTCCGGATTGCTCCTCGAAGCGGCGGCGCTGGGCGTCGGGGTCGTTCAGTTCGGAGTAGCCGGGGGAGATTTCCTGGCCGTTGATGAGGAGTTCGTAGACGTCGATGACCTGCGGGTTGTCGGGGTTGAGCTTGGCCAGCGGGATGAGGCGGGCGTCGACGTGGGTGACAAAGCAGGGGTCGAAGGTTCGTTCTTCGACGAGCTTCTCGAAGACCTGCTGGGTGACCTCGTGGTCTTCGAGGGCGGCGCCGATCTCGAGGCCGAATTCGGACTCGGCGCGGGCGCGGCGTTCGGCGGGGTCGAGGTCGAACCAGTCCTCGCCGGCCGCTTCCATGACGAGCTGGTGGTAGCGGGCGCGTTTCCACGGCCGGGTCAGGTCGATGGTGCGGATGAGGTTTCCCTCGTCGTCGCGGTGCTCGATCTGGAGGGTTCCGAGGAATTTTTCGGCGAGGGTGCAGACGAGGTCCTCGACGAGATCGGCCATCTGCTCGAAGTCGGCGAAGGCCCGGTAGGCTTCGAGCATGGTGAACTCGGGGTTGTGGCGGCGGGAGATGCCCTCGTTGCGGAAGTTGCGGTTGAGTTCGTAGACCTTCGTGAAGCCGCCGACGAGGAGGCGTTTCAGGTAGAGTTCGGGAGCGATGCGCAGCGTGAGGGGCATGCCGAGGGCATTGTGGTAGGTCTCGAACGGCCGGGCGGCCGCCCCCCCGGCGACATCCTGCAACATCGGGGTTTCCACTTCGATGAACCCGCGGGCATGGAAAAAAGCGCGCACTTCCGCCATCATCCGCGACCGCAGCACAAAGAGCGCGGCGCTGGCGGGATTGGCGATCAGGTCGAGGTGGCGCTTGCGATATTTCAGTTCACGATCGGCAAGCCCGTGCCACTTGTCAGGCAACGGCCGGAGCGACTTCGAGAGCATCGTGAGGGACTCCGCCTTGACGGTGGGTTCGCCCATCCTTGTCGTGAAGGTTTCGCCCGCGAGCCCGATCCAATCGCCGCGGTCGAGCGTTTCCGCGAGTTCCCAATCCCGCTCGGGGAGCCCCTTCTTGTTGAGGTAGACCTGGATCTTCCCGTGGACGTCGCCGATTTCGAGAAACTTGGATTTTCCCATGTCGCGGAGGGCGAGGATCCGCCCCGCCAGCTTCGCTTGCCGTCCGTCGGCGAAGTCGGCTTTCAGGGCGCCGGCGGTGGTGTCGGTTTCGAAGCGTCCTCCGAACGGATCGATGCCCATGCTCCGCAGCTTGGCCAGCTTCTCGCGGCGCACGGCGATCAGATCGGATTCGGTCGAACCGGACGGCTCGGGCCCGGCGGAAGGCTTGGGATGCTCGTCAGAACTCATCGGACAGGAAAATTCGGAGATCGGCGAATGATCGGAACGGAGGCCGACGTAACGTTTTCCACAGGCACTGCCAAGCCGGAGTAAAACTTTGGTCTACAGCCGCAAATAATCTTGTCGGAAGCGGGCGAGACGCCAAAAATGAGACGAAGTTTTGGGGGGGAATAACAGCCCCGTGGTCATCCTTGCGGAGCCGCGGGGCTGTTGCATTCGGGGGAGTTCGCCAATCCGGAGTCCGCGCAACTCGGACTTCGTCAGCAACGAGTCACGGTTTCCCAAGGAATAATTTGGTTCCCTTAACGGTCAACTTGAATCACCGCGGGAGCCGGAGGGGTCCGGGTCGACCTCGGGATGGGTGGAGGGTGGCGGGGGATCCTCGAGGCCTCTTACTTCCAGAGCGCGGCGTCGGAGAGGAGGACGAGGCGTGAGACCTCGGTCCAAAGGGAGAGTTCGGGGGAGGCGGGGCTGGTGTTTTGGGGCTCCGGGGCGGTGATGCGGGTTCGGAGCCGCGTGACGAGGGTGGCGTAGGCGGTTTGCTCTTGTGGGCTGGGAGGGCGGGAGGCCACCCGCAGAAAGATCGAGTGGAGTCTGTCGGGGACGGTCTGGCTGGGCTGACGAAGAGCGGAGGCGGCGAGGGCTTCGGCGGCCTCGCCGAGCAGAGGGGATTCGTCCGGCAACGCCGGGGCGCCGGGAGGCGGGAAAGGCGTCGCGCCCGTCACGGGACAAGCAGATGCGCCCTCGGGGGACGGCGGCGGCCGGTGTCGCCATGAACAATAGAGGGAACGGTGGCGCGGGGCCTCGGACGAGACCGCTGGATTTCCGGAGAAGGGCTCGAGAAGGCCGGAGACGGTGAGAAGCAAATCGCGGCGTTGGGAGGCGGAAAGGAGTGAGGAGGGGCCGCGGGCCAGGAGGCGGTTGTGAGGATCGCGCGCGGAGGAGGGGGGGCGCAGGGCGGATTCCTGGCGGTAGGTGGCGGAGAGGACGAGGGTCCGGCAGAGATGCTTGAGGTCCCAGTCATGGTCGAGGAAGGAGCGCGTCAGCCAGTCGAGGAGGCCGGGGTGACTGGGGATTGATCCATGGGGGCCGAAGCCGGAGAGATTGCCGGTCAGCCCCGCATCGAAGAAGTTCGCCCAGAGGCGATCCACCGCGACCCGCGCCACGAGTGGGCGGGCCGGTCCGGTGAGCCATCGCCCCAGTCCGAGCCGGTCGCGGGGCGCGTCGTCGGGGAAGGGCGGAAGAATCATGCTGAACGGCGCGGGGGCGGGCGGGCCGGAGCGAAACGATCCCGGGACGGCGGAGGGGCTGTCGCGCATGACGGCGGTCTCGGTGAGATCCGATTCGAGGGCGACGAAGGCGGCGCGGGCGGCGGCCAGAGCGGCCGTCAACCGGCGGCCCTCCGGGTCGAGAGCGGAGAAGTAGTAGTCGCGCAGACCGGGGAGGCGGGGGGAGCCGGGGTCATGGGCGGCTTCGAAGAGGGTCCGGCCGTCGAAGAGATGCGCCGCCTCGAGCGGGGTGAGGGCGCGGGTGTGGATGTGGATGTCGTCCATGACGGCGGCCGAAGGGCCGTCCCGGCCGGCGAGGCTCCCGAACCGGAGGGGCGGCGGGTCTTCCGCGGCGGGGGCGGTCGTCTTTCGGAGGTTGTCGGCGACGGTCGCCGCGGCGGCCGGTGCTCCGTCGAGGTAAAGGCGCAGGCCCCCTGGTTTACTAGATCCATCGTAGGTGCAGGTGAGGAAGCTCCATCGGCCGGGGGTGACGGACTTGGCTGGGGAGCGGACGGCGAGGGCGTTGCCCGGCCACTCGCGGTAGAGGCGGGCTTCGAGGCGGCCGGCGGGATCGAGGAGCAGTTCGAGACCGTGCCGCCGGGGTCCGGCGCCGGCGGCGAGTTCGACCATGAGGCCCGAGGGTGCGGGTTCCGGTTCGGGCCGGAACCAGAACGAGATCGACCATGGGGAGGAGCGGTCGGCGCCGAGCAGGCCGGGGACTTCGAAAACGGCGGCGCCGTCGCAGCGGATGCCGGCTTGACGGCGGCCCGGGACGAAGGTCAGGCCGGCGGCGTTTCCGGGGCGGTTTCCGGCGAGGGCGCGGTTCGGGACGGAGGCGGATCGGGAGTCGAATGTGAAGAGGGCGGCGAGGTCCTCGATGACGGGGAGGTTGTTCGGTTCGGCGAACCGGGCTTGGGAGGCGGCTTCGGCCTCGAGGCGCCGGGCTGCGAGTTGCTGTTCGAGACGCGCGATGCGGCGCCGGGCTTCCTGCAGCTCGCCGGCCTGTTCCGGGGAGGGAACCAGGATGGCGGGCGCGGGAACGATGCGTTCGTCGCCGGGGTGACCGCTTTCGGGGGTGTTGCTGAAGAAGGCACGAAGCGAGGCATGGTCGCTTTGTGGGATGGGATCGCGGGGGTGGTCGTGACAGCGGGCGCAGGAGAGCGAGAGGCCGAGGGCGGAGGCGCCGAACATTTCGAGGCGGCGGGTGCGCCGGGCTTCGAGGAGGGCGGCGGGATCATCCGGGGATTCCCGCGGAGTGACCCGCAGGAAGGCGGTTGCCAGGATCTGATCGCGGGTGGGGCGGTTCATGAGGTCGCCCGCGAGCTGGGTGGCGAGGAAGCGGTCGTAGGGAAGATTCTCGTTGAAGGCCCGCACCACCCAGTCGCGGTACGGATGCTGGGAGCTTGGCTGCCCGGGGGCGGGGCCGAGGGAGTCGGTGTAGCCGATGAGGCGCAGCCATCGGGCGGCCATGTGTTCGCCGAACGCCGTGGAGGCCAGCAGGCGGTCGACGGCCCCGGCCATGGCGGAGGAAGGGTTGCGCTTTGCGGACTGTGTGAAACGCGCAATCTCCCCGGGGGCGGGAGGCAGGCCGGTGAGGTCGAGGCTGGCGCGGCGCAGCCATTCGAGGGGAGCGGCTTCCGGGGCGGGCGCCATCCCTTCCCGGTCGAGCCGGGCGAGGACGAAGTGGTCGACTCCGGTGGCGGGCCACGAGGAGAGGGAAACCTTGGGGAGAGGGACGGAGGCGGGGACGGGCCGGAACGCCCAGTGCGGCGCGGTCGGCGCGCCCTCGTCGAGCCAGCGGCCGAGAAGGCAGCGTTCCGAGGGGGTCAGGCTGAACCGGCACCCGTCGGCGGGGCTGGCGGAAGTGAGGTGGGCCCAGAGGAGCGAGCCGGCGCGTCCCCCCGCGAGGAGGGCGGGCCGCTCGGGGTTGAGTGGCGGGGCGCCGGCCGGCCGGGCGAGGTCGAGCCGCAGACCGGACCTGTTGCGTCGCGGGTCGGGACCGTGACAGGGCAGGCACTTCGCGGAGAGGATCGGCCGGACCTCGAAGTTGAAGCTGACGGGCGGGGGCGGCGGAGGGGGCCGGGACGGTCCCGAGGGCGCCGGTCCCGAGTCGCGGCAACAGACGAGGAGGCCCGCGGCGACGGCGGTCGCAACGAGGCGTGACAAGTTTGGCAGGCCGGGCATAAGGGAGGCGGAGTCAGAGTTCCTCTTCCTCTCCTCCCGGCAATGGTGGCAGGAGATCCTCCCTGTCGAGCAGGAGGGGGAGGGACAGATCATGGAGTTCGTCAGCGGGGGTTCGGGCGAGGTGAACGATGAGGGGCGCGAGGCGATCGGTCTCCGCGATCGTGCAATGCACCATCGAGGAAACGATGTCGGCGTCAAAACGCTCGCGTTCGAAGAGATTGGTGATGCGGAAGACGAGTTGACCGCGGTCGAGGTCGTATTCGAAGGCCCCGAGCGTGAGTTGTTTGTTGGCGCGCATGAGAAGCTCGAGGGCGGCGGGCTGGTGACCGGCTTCGATGTGCACCGGAGTCTCGCCCACCACCGCGAGGGCGTTCAGTTCGGGAAAGACCTGCGCGAGGAGATGGACGTGGGTGTGATGCGCTTCGAAGCCCGTCTCGACGACTTCGCGGCCCTCGACCACCTCGCATTGCCACCCCTGCCGGCCGAAGGCTTCGAGCACCGACTGCAACTGCAGGGAGGGCGGAGGCATGACGCGGAGCATCCCTTATTCGAGGCGGGGCGTCGAATCCCGATTGGCGGGGGGCTCGCCGCGGTCAGCCATGCGTCCCTCGATGGCGCGGGCCAGCAGTGGCCGCCGGCGGCGCGGAATCGGTGCCAGCGATGCCACCACGCCCGAGGACTTCGTGCGGTCGAAGTGCAGGACGAGCCGCGCGTCGTCTGTCACCTCGGCGGCCGCGATCTCGTGCCAGTAGATCACCCGCAGGTTCTTGCGCGGGCGGAAAAACGGAAAAAGCTCAATGCCAAGCGGGGTGAGGATCACGTAAGCGTGGCGGACGCAACGGTGGGCCAGCCGGAAAAACACAAACGCCACCGGGAGCGGCAGGAGCGTCCACCCCCACCCGAAGGGCGGCCGCTCCGAGACAAAAAACAGGACCGCCATGGCGGCGGCGGCGATGCAGAAGACCGCGGCCGTGACGGCGAAGCCGGCCGCTTGCGCCCCGCGCGTGAAACGCAGCTCCTTCGCAGGTTCCGCCACGCGCATCGGACCGCTCGCCACGCCGGGTTGCTAACGGGAATCCGGACGGGCATCAATTCCGATCGGGGATCCTTCGTGGCTTCTTGCCTTCGTGTGGGACTCTCGTCTCGCGGGGGGTCGATATCAGTTTTCCCCTTGGAGGTAATGGCGGGCGGCGCGGGCGGAGGATTCGAGGAGATCTTCGAGTTGGTCGGGGAGGGCGGGATCGAGGGGGGCGCCTTGGCGGGCGGCGGCTTCGGAGCGGGCGCAGAGTTCGTGGAACTCGATCAGGCCGAGAGAGCCGGAAGACCCTTTGAGTTGGTGGAGGAGGGAGCGGGAATCGGGTTCCGGGTTGCCGGCGAGGGCGCTCCGAATGGCGCCGAGAGACTCGCGGGCGGAGGATTCGAAGTCGTCGAGGATGGGCAGCAGGAGTTCCGGAGAACCGGCCGCCATTGCGGAGAGTTGCCCGGTGTCGAGGAGAGCCACGGAGGGGATCATAAACGAAATGACGAACGGTGGGGATGAGAAAACGCCGTCGGCTCGCAGGGATCATTCCATGCCGGGATGCCATGTTTTGGATGGGCAACGGCGAGCTAAAATGTTAAGGATCGTGAAATGACTCCGCGCGCTGCCCAACTCGTTCTGGCGGATGACGATCCGACGATCCGGAAGCTGCTGGTGCTGCACGGCGAGCGGGGAGGGTTCACGGTGGGGGCGGCGGCGGACGGGGCGGCGGCGCTGGAACTGGTTGGGGACGAGACGGAGGTGGTGCTGTTGGACCTGAACATGCCGCGGATGAACGGGTTTGAGACGCTGGAGCGGCTGAGCGAGCGGCATCCGGGGTTGCCGGCGGTGATTTTGAGTTCGGCGGACGAGGCCTCGGATGCGGTGCGGGCGATGAAGCTGGGGGCGATGGACTACCTGACGAAGCCGTTTGACCCGGACGAGTTGCTGGCGGTGCTTCGCAACGCGCGGCGGGTGCGGCGGGCGGAGCGGGAGAACGAGCAACTGAAGGAGGCGCTCGGCGGGACCGGGCCGGATGTGACGCCGGTGGCGGAGTCCGAGGCGATGCGGGAGGTGGTGCAGCAGGCGGTGAAGGTGGCGGTTCTGGATTCGACCATTTTGTTGACGGGGGAGAGCGGGGTGGGCAAGGGGATGCTGGCACGCCTGATTCACGCCCGGAGCCTGCGGGGCAGCCAGCCGTTTGTGACGGTGAGTTGTCCGGCCCTGCCGCGCGAGTTGTTGGAGAGTGAGATGTTCG
>Ga0180431_10008321_pt1 | contig 11915 bp, 6 predicted proteins | sample SS_ome_11_FD_132459 | JGI IMG/M metagenome (GOLD analysis project Ga0180431, IMG submission 132459) | Hypersaline lake sediment archaeal communities from the Salton Sea, California, USA - SS_1_MS_1 metaG | ecosystem: Environmental > Aquatic > Non-marine Saline and Alkaline > Hypersaline >... | reverse complement strand
TGCCGGCACAGGTCATGCTGCCGGTGCCGTTGCCACCGCCGGCGGTGTAGCCCCAGGAACCATCGCCCCGTTGGCAGGCAGTCCAGTATCGCTCGGCCTGTTTCCAGACCAGCGGTGACACCCGCACACCGGCCCGCTCGGCCTCGTGCAGGCCGAGGACCGCGAACTGAGAGTTTGAGTTATCACCGCCGCCGCGGTTCGCCCCGTAAGACCAGGCTCCCGCCGCCCGGCCATCGGCCGTCTGAGCGTCCTCGAGCCAGCGGACATTCCGCTCGAGGATCGGCAGGTCGGCTGCCGGCGAGATCATGGCCAGAGCCTGGGTCTGCAGGGAAACTGAATAGGTGTCGGTCGGCTCCTGACGGCGGATCCAGTCGAGGGCCTTCCGCATCGCCGGATCGTCGGCCGGCACCCCGGCATTGGCCAGGGCCAGCACCACCAGCGAGGTCGCCCCCACCACCGTTTCATCGGTTCGCATGGCGGCCTGCCAGGTCCCGTCGGGGTTCTGCTGCCGAATCAGCCAGTCGGCCGCCCGCTCGATCGCCCGACTGATCTGGTCTGCCGTGACCGCCTCGGCTGCCCGGGCGGCGGGGCCAGGCACCACGCTGACGGTGGCCACGGTGACCGCCGTCAGCAGTCGGCAAACGAACGGAAGGCGAGGTTTGGCGAGCATCATGTTCATTACGACTGAGGCGAGGGAAGCTCCCCGGACGCTCGGATTCTACGCGAGGCTGCAGCGGCAGACATTACCCAGAGTCTGCCAGACCACCGGCGGTTTGCCCGCGTGGTTGCCAAAGTCCGATACTATGGGGCCGAGGCGGGGCAGCCGCCCCGGTCCGCAGCACCCCGAGGAAGGAAAGCCGCCAGCGTGTCGACCGCCGCCAAGCCGAAGTCACTCGACGATGTGTTGCAAGAGTTCGCCCAGCACCGGCTGCTGATGCAGCAGGAACTGCAAAAGGTCATCGTCGGGCAAGACGAGGTGATCGAACAGCTCTTTGCCGCCATCTTCACCCGGGGCCACTGCCTGCTCGAGGGTGTGCCGGGGCTGGCCAAGACGCTGATGGTCTCGACCCTGGCCCGGATTCTCGATGTCGGCTTCAAGCGGGTGCAGTTCACCCCCGACCTGATGCCCTCCGACATCACCGGCACCAACGTGCTCGATGAGGATGAATCGGGCCGCCGCAACTTCCGGTTTGTCGAGGGGCCGATCTTTACGAACATTCTGCTCGCCGACGAAATCAACCGGACGCCGCCCAAGACCCAGGCGGCCCTGCTCCAGGCGATGCAAGAGCGGGAGGTCTCGGTCGGTCAGACGACCTACACCCTGCCAGACCCGTTCTTCACAATCGCCACCCAGAACCCGGTCGAGCAGGAGGGCACCTACCCGCTGCCCGAGGCCCAGCTCGACCGGTTCATGTTCAACATCAAGGTTGGCTACCCGACTGCTGACGAGGAGGAGCGGATCTTGATGGCGACCACCCGGGCCGAGCGGCCCGAGGTTCGCAAGGTGCTGTCGGCCAAAGCGATCTCGAACATCCAGAAGCTGGTGGGGGGCGTGGCTGTCAGCGAGTACGTCATCAAATATGTCGCGGCACTGGTGCGTTCCACCCGGCCCAAGGATCCGCAGGCACCGAAGTATGTCGCCGAGTTGGTTGACTGGGGGGCCGGACCCCGGGCGGGCCAGTTCCTGATCCAGGGCGGCAAGGCGGTGGCGGCGATGGATGGCCGGTTCAGTGTCTCGCTTGACGATGTCCGCCGGATCGCCGTGCCGGTGCTGCGGCACCGGATTTCGACCAACTTCCAAGCCCAGGCTGAGGGGCTCACCAGCGAATCGATCGTCGAGCGGCTGCTCCGCGAGGTGCCCGAGCCGGCAGTGCCGCCCCTGGTGAAGTGAGCCGCCCATGCCCCGCGCGGTCGAAGAGTATCTCAAGCCCGATGTCGTCCAGCAGATTGCCCGGCTCGACCTGCGGGCCAAGTTCATCGTCAAGGGCTTCCTGCAGGGGCTGCACTCCAGCCCGTTCCATGGCTTTTCGGTCGAGTTCAGCGAGCACCGCCGTTACGCTCCCGGCGATGATCCCAAAGACATCGACTGGTTGATATACGCCAAGACCGATAAGCACTACGTCAAGAAGTATGAGGCCGAAACCAACATCACCGGCTATCTGGTGATCGATGCCAGTGCCTCGATGGGCTACACCTACCGTCAGCAGCTGACCAAGCTCGACTATTCGATCTCGCTGGCGGCCGCCCTCTGCTGGCTGATGGTTCACCAGCAGGACCCCTGCGGCCTGATGGTCTTCGGGGAAAAGCTGCAGGCCAGCCTGCCGGCCCGGTCGCGGCGAAGCCAGATCTCGGAGGTGCTTTCCCTGCTGGCCAAGCTGAGGCCGACCGGCACTTCGGAGATTGCCAGCAGCCTGGTGCAGATCGGGGCGATGCTGCGGCACCGCTCGCTGTTGATGATCTTCAGTGACCTGTTGGCCGAGCCGGCGGCGATTCGTGACGCGCTGCTGCGGCTGCGGCACCGCAGCCATGACATCATCTTGTTTCATGTGCTCGACGAGGCGGAGGTGCGGTTTCCCTTCGAGGGCATGGTCGAGCTGACCGAACCGGAGAGCGGCCAGCGAATGGTGGTCGATGCCGACGCCGCCCGCCAGGGCTATGTCAGCGGGGTGGAGCGGTTCCGGGATGAATACCGCGACGCCTGCCAGCGGGCCGGCATCGACTATGTGCCGCTCGACACCAGCATGCCGTTCGACACCGCCCTGATGGAGTACCTGATCAGCCGCCAGCAGCGGGCGTAGGAGCTGCGGTAGACTGCGTCCATGGGCCTTTCTTTCCTTAACGGGCTGCTGCTTGGCGGCATGGCACTGGTGGCGGTGCCGGTGGTGCTGCATCTCTTGATGCGGCGGAAGCCGGTGCCGCATGCCTTTCCGGCGTTGCGGTTTCTGCAGCTGCGTGCCCGGGAGAGCCGGCGCCGGCTGCGGCTGCAGCACCTGCTGTTGCTGCTGGTGCGGATCGCCGCCCTCTGTCTGTTGGTGCTGGCCCTCGCCCGTCCCGTGCTGCGGGGGGCGGGCTGGCTGGCCGATCGGGAGGGGCCGGTGGCGGTTGCCTGCGTGATCGATACCGCGCCGCGGATGCAGCTGCGGCAGGGCAATCGTACCCGGCTGGATCAGGTTCGTGAACTGGCCGACGCTTTGTTCGCCAAGCTGCCCCGGGGCAGCAGCATCGCCATCGTTGACACCAGCGGCGGGGGGGCTGCCTTCGCGCCATCGCTGGCGGCCGCGACCGACCGGCTCGCTCGGCTTGATGCGGCGCCGCCGGCGATCGGGCTGACCACTGCCATCGCCGATGCGGCCCGGCTGTTGGAGGCGTCTCCTCTGGCTCGCCGTGAGCTCTATGTGTTCACCGATCTTTCCCAGGGAGCCTGGGAGCAGCCGCTGCCCAGTGGCTGGGATGCCGCCCACCCTGATGTCAGCCTGCTGTTTGTCGATGTGGCGGCGACCGCTCCGCAGAACTTTGCCCTCCAGCGGCTTGAGCTCTCCGCCGAGCGGGTCACCGCCGGCACGCCCCTGACCATCTCGGCAGTCACCCGCCGTGTGGGTCCCGCCGCCCAGCGGTCGGTCGCACTCGAACTCCGTGCCGCTGACGGCAGCTATACCCGACGGGGAGAAAAGCCGATCGACTGGCAGGAAGGAACGCCCGGTGAGGTCAGCTTTGAACTGGCCGGTCTCGAGCCAGGCATCAGGCAGGGCCGGGTGCTGGTTGAAGGCGGTGACGCGCTGGCAGCCGACAATGCCCTCGACTTCACCATTGAAGTGGGGCCGCCGGCCCGGGTGCTGGCCGCCGGGAATGAACCGGTCGAGACGACCGGCCTGTTCTTTGTCGAGGCGGTGGCGCCGCTGCCGCTGGTGAAGGCGGGCCGCACGAACTTCACCGTCACGCTGCTGCCGGTGGCCGAGCTGGCCGATCAGCCCTGGGATGACTTCGCCGGCATCGTGCTGCTCGATCCCCCGCCACTGCCGGCGGCGACCTGGGATCTGCTTGGCCAGTGGGTCGGGCAGGGGGGCGGGCTGCTCGTCTGGCTGGGGCCCGCGGCGGGTAATCCGGCCGGCTTCAATTCGGCCGCCAGTGAGGCGGTGCTGGGGGGGCGGCTGGAACGGGTCTGGCGGAATCCGGGCCGCGAAAACTTCCTGGCCCCGGCCGCCCTCGACCATCCGGTGTTGGCCGCCTTTCGCCGCGTGGGCGACTCGGTTCCCTGGCAGGACTTTCCGGTCTTTCGGCACTGGGAGTTCCGCCCCAGCCAGCCGGAGGAACAGCCGGCTGCCGAAAGGTCCCCTCCGGCAGTGCCGCTGCTGGCCTATCGCAACGGACTGCCTGCCGTGCTTGAGAAGCGGCTCGGGCAGGGGCGGGTGCTGGTGGCGACCACGCCTGTCTCGCAGGCCGCCGGCGACCCGGCAGCCTGGAACCTGCTGGCGACCGGCTTTGAGCCCTGGCCGTTTGTCATGCTCGCCAATGAAATGCTGACCTACGCGGTCGCTCCGGCTGACGACCTCAACATTTTTTCCGGTGCAGTGGCCCGGCTGCGGATTGAACGTCGTGATCTGCCGACCGCCACCGTACGGACGCCGCTGGGCGACACCTTTCCGGCAGCGGTCGATCAGCAGCGGGGCACGATTGCCGTCACCGCCACCCGGCACCCGGGGAGCTACGGGGTGCGATCGGGCGGGGAGGTGGGCGGCTTTGCCCGCGGGTTCAGCGTCAGGCTGCCGCCGTCGGCCACCGATTTCCGACGGCTGGCCGCTGCCGATCTGCCGGCGGTCCTCGGTGCCGGCCATCGGGTGGTGGCCGACATCGAAAGCCTCCAGCGGGATGTTGCCCTCGAGCGGGTCGGTACCGAGCTGTCGGGCTGGCTCTTACTGCTGGCGGCGGCGGTGCTGGCAGCTGACTGGGGGCTGGCCAACCGGTTTTACGCACCGCGGGAAGGGGCCGACCCAGAGGCGACGGCAGCCGTCAACTTTGCCGAGAGCCTGGAAACTGCTGGGGCACCAGCCAACGTCCGGCCACCCCCGGTACCCCGCAGCGACATTCAGACGACGCAGCCCCCCCCGCTGCCCCCCGACTTCAGTCTGCCGACGGAGCAGCAGGCATGAACCCTGGCGAGATGATCAGCGATGTGTCGATCGGCTTCGATCCGGTCGGTTCGTGGCCGGCCGTCGGCCTGGTCACGGTGCTGCTTGGGCTGGTGCTGCTGGCCCTGGCGCCTGACCGCAGCCGGCTCTCAGCTCGCGGCCGGCTGGTGCTGGTGCTGCTGCGGCTGGCTGCCTTTCTGGCCCTTGTCTTCTGCCTGTTACGGCCGAGCATCGTCGCCAGTAGTCGCACCCGCCAGCAGGCGACGCTGCTGCTGCTGGCCGACGGCTCTGAGAGCATGACGGTGGCCGATGGTCCGAATGGGCAGAGCCGCTGGGACCACCTGCGAGAAACCCTCGCGGCCGCCGCGCCGGCGGCCCGGCGGGCCATTGCCGATGAGGCGGTGACCGTTCGCACCTGGGTGTTTGATCGGGAGGCCCGCGAACTGCCAGCCGAGCCCGGCGAGCCTCCTCAGCTCGGTTCCTGGCAGCGGCAGGATTCTGCGGAAGAAACGGCGATCGGCTCGGCCATCGAAGATGCCACTCGGGCCTTGGCGGGGCAGCGGCTGGCAGGCGTGGTGCTGCTGAGTGACGGGGGGCAGCATGCCTACCCGCCCCGCGATCTGCCGCCGCAGGCCGCCGCCCGCCGGTTGGGTGAGGGGGCGGCGCCACTCTGGTCGATCACCTTTGGCCGCACCCGCGGTGCGGCCCAGGCCCGAGATGCGGCAATGGCAAGCCTGTCGGTTTCCGAGACAGTGTTTCTCGGCAACAAGGTCGAGGTGGCGGGCCGGGTTCGGCTCGATGGGCTGACCGACCGCGAGGCGACCGTCCGGCTGTCGGTCGAGCAGCCCGATGGCCGCCTGGCTGAGGTGGCTCGCCGAACCATCCGGGCCACGGAGGATGCCGCCGAAGAGCCGGTCCGGCTCGAGTGGACGCCCGACACCTTGGGCGAGCGGAAGCTGGTGCTGGCGGTCGACCCGATTGAGGGCGAGACCGTTGCCACCAACAACGAGCTTTCGACCTTCGTCGAGGTGGTCGATGGCGGCCTGCGGGTGCTCTACCTGGAGGGCAGCCCCCGCGTCGAGCAACGGTTTCTGCGGCGGACGCTTGCCGCCAGCCCCGACATCCAGCTCGACTTCCGCTGGATCGACTCGACCCGGCGGGACTTCTGGCCGGTCGATCTGGGGCAGGAACTGGCCCGCGACTACAAGGTGTTTCTGATTGGTGACCTCGATGCCTCGGCCTTCAGGCCAGCCGACCTCACCGGGTTACGAGCACGAGTGGAGGCGGGCGCCGGCATCGGCCTGCTGGGTGGCTTTCATGCCTTCGAAGCGGGGGGCTGGGGCAGTTCACCGCTGGGCCGACTGCTGCCCTATGAAAAAGATGCCCTGGCTCGGCAGCGGTTTGGGGAGCCGATTCGAGAAGACCTGCATCTGCCCGGACCGGTCCAACTGCTGCCCGATCGCCGCTTCGGGGGTGTCTCAATTCTGCGGCAGGCTGAAACGGCTGCCGAGTCGCAAGCGGTCTGGCAGCGGTTGCCCCCCCTCGACGGTGCCAACCGGCTCAAGCGGCTGCTGCCGATGGCCAAGCCCCTGGCCGTCACCGCCGCTGGAGAACCACTGTTGGTGGCCCGCGAATATGGCCTGGGGCGAGTGCTGACCTTTGCCGCCGACTCGACCTGGCGGTGGGTGATGCAGGGGAAGGAAGAGGCCCATCGGCGGTTCTGGCGACAGCTCGTGCTCTGGCTGGCTCGCCGTGACGATGCCGATGGTGAAACACTCTGGCTGAAGCTCGCCCGACGGCGGCTGGCCGTCGGCAGTCCATTGGCCTTCGATACGGGCGTCACCCGGCCCGACGGCACCCTGGTGGAAGGACTTACGCTCTCCGCGGTGGCGATTGCTCCGAGTGGAGAGAGCCGTCCGGTGCGGCTTTCCCGGCGGGGGGAGTCATACACCGGCACAATCACCGGCTGTGCCGAGCCGGGCGACTGGCGGCTGCTGGTGCGGTCGGGGCCTGACCTGAATGAGGTTTCTGCCCGGTTCACCGTCTTCCGGCAAGACTTGGAACTCGCCAACCCCCGGGCCAATGCCCTGCTGATGCGGCAGATTGCCGGCGTTACCGAGGGGGGAGTGCGGCTGCCGGAAGAGCTGCCCGACATCTTCACCGAGCTGGCCGAAGCACCAGCTGAATTCACCACCACGGAGCAGTGGTCGGCGTCACTCTGGGACAGCTGGCCACTTCTGGCGGTGCTGGCGGGCTGCCTCTGCCTGGAATGGTATCTCCGCAAACGCTGGGGCCTGGTCTAGCGAAGCGAATGGATAGCGTAGTCGATGGAGGAAAGCCGCTCGGGGGTGCCTATGTCCACTCGCTGGACGTTCACTCCGGCCCTCCTGGCCTCCGTTCACTGCACGTCCGCGGCGCTTCGCCCTCCGGGCTTCGCTTGCTGCCGTAGCTCGCTCGTGGGCATAGGCACCCCCTCGCTCATCGATTGCGTGATGCCCGCGGAAGCCGGGAGCGGGAGCGACCGGACGGACAGCACGTGTGACGCCGCTTCCCCACCGCCCAACCCGACGGCCACGCAGCGGTGGGGAAAAGCCCTTCGGTGCCTCGTAATTGTGCCTTTGAGGCGGTTTCTGTCTTTGGCCGGCCCTCAGCTCCTGCTACCGTCCGGGCACCGGTGCCTGGAATGGCGCCGCCGAATCGTCTGCCGGGAGTGCGGCCGTGCCGAAACGACGACCGATTCGCGACAAGCTGCTGGTGGTCGGGCTGCTGGTTGGCTTCATGGTCAGCCTGCTGTCGGCCAGCAGCTTTCTCGGCGTCTATTCCTATCGACGGCTCGTGCGGGCCCTGAGCAGCCGGGCGAGTGAACTGCCTCGGGCCAGTCGGCTGGCCGCCTGTGTCGGCAGGCTGCGGCTGGCCCATGCCCGGGCCGTGGCCGCGGTCGATGTCGGTGTGTGGACAGAATCACCCGTGGCCAGCGACGAAGCGGTCGCCCTGCTGGAGTCGGGCGAGCCTGAGTTTCAGCCGCCAGCGGTCAGCAGTGCCGAGGGAGCCCAAGACCCACCGGTGATCGCAGCCGATCGCGTGCCTCCTGACCTGGCCGATCCACTGCCGGTGAATGGCTCGTTGCTCAGCCAGATTGCAGAAACGGGCGAGGCGCTCGATGCCTATTGCCGCGAACTGGCGGCGGGTGAACTCGACGAGCGGCCGTTCGGTGATCGCAGCCGTGAACGCGAGACCGCCCGCCGCATCGCTGTCGAGCTGAAGGCGATCTGGTCGCTCGCCCGGCAGGCTGCTGCCGCCCCGCCCAGCCGCGATACGGCCGGCGGCAGCCCACTGATTGACGAGCGGCTCGTCAAGCTCACGGCGATCGGCCCCTCCCTTGACGCGTTGGCGGAACTCTCAGCGACCCTGCCGACCTTCCTGCAGGCCCGGATGCACGATCTGGCCCACGACGTGCGGGCCCGGTATCGCACGCTGATCATCACGACCTGGGCAGCGGCCTTGGCGGCTGCGGTCCTGCTGGTAGGGCTCGGGGCTCTCACCTATCGCTGGGTCTTCAAGCCGCTGCGGCATCTCGGCCATGGTTCCCGGCGTATTGCTGCTGGCGACTTCAACCATCGCATCGAGATCGATACCCAGGACGAGATCGCCGAACTGGCCGCCGCCCTCAACGACATGACCGTCCGGTTCCAGGAGATTCGGGATGACCTCGACCGGCAGGTCCAGCTCCGCACCAAAGAGGTGATCCGCAGCGAACAACTGGCCAGTGTCGGCTTCCTGGCTGCCGGCGTGGCCCACGAGATCAACAACCCGCTGGCCTCGATCGCCATGTGTGCCGAGTCACTCGAAGACCGGCTCAAAGGGGAGGCCGATACGGTTACCACCCGCTACCTGCAGCTCATTCAGAACGAGGCCTTCCGCTGCAAGGGCATCACCGAGCGGCTCCTTGACTTTTCCCGGGTGGGCGAAGTGCGGCGGCAGGCAACGGCGGTCAGGAGCCTGGTGACCGATGTGGTTGACATGCTGCGGCATGTGGGCCGGTTTGCCGACAAGCAGGTTTCGATCGCAGCTGGTCCCGACGTCTTGGTGATGGCCAACCCACAGGAAATCAAGCAGGTTGCCCTCAACCTGCTGGTCAATGCCTTTGATTCGATTGGCCCCGATGGCGAGGTGCGGGTGAGTGTCAGCCGCGACGGTGACGAGGCGGTGCTGGTGCTGGCCGACGATGGCTGTGGCATGGATGAGGAGGTGTTGCTGCATCTCTTCGAGCCGTTCTTTACCCGCCGGGCGTCGGGACAGGGCACCGGCCTCGGGCTGTCGATCGTCCACCGCATCATTGCCGACCATGGAGGCCGAATCGAGGTCAGCAGCCCCGGGCCGGGAGCGGGGGCGACCTTCAAGGTCATCCTGCCGGTTGCTCAGGTCGGCGGCGGGAGCCTGCCGACGGGCGGAAGCACGTCGGAATCAACCTACTCGGAGCAACAGCATGGCAACCGGGCAGCCTGATCAGCAGCAGGGCCGCAGGCGGGTGGAACGACCGCTGCGGCTGTTGTTCGCCGATGACGAACCGTCCATTCAGGAACTGATGCGGCTGGAGCTACCGCGGCTGGGCCACGAGGTGACCGTCTGCCCCGACGGCCAGACGGCGGTCGCAGCGCTGGAACGCAGCGAGTATGACTGCCTGCTGGTTGACCTCGACATGCCGGGGTTGGGCGGACTCGATGTGATCCGCCGGGCCCGGGAGCTTGCCGCCGACACCGAGGCGGTGATCATTACCGGCAAGTCATCGCTCGAGACAGCGATCGCGGCAGTTCGGCAGGGCGTCTTCGACTATCTCACGAAGCCCTGCCGGCTGGTGGAAATCGAAGCGGTCCTCGGTCGGGTCCGGCGGAAGCGCGAGCTGACCCTCAAGGTGCGGGCGCTGGAACGCCGGCTTCGGCAGGCCGAGGGCAGTCTGCAGCTGATCGGGCAGGCGACCGCCATCGAGCAGATGCAGGCACTCGTTGCCCGGGTGGCGGCCAGTGACGCCACGGTGCTGGTGCGGGGTGAAACCGGCACCGGCAAGGAACTGGTGGCCCGGTCGATTCACGACCAGAGCCCGCGGGCTGCCGGTCCACTGGTGACCATCAACTGTGGCGGGCTGCCTGAGCAGCTGGTGGAAAGTGAACTGTTTGGTCACCGGCGGGGTGCCTTCACCGGGGCGGATGAGCACCGGGCCGGCCTCTTCGAGGTGGCCGACGGCGGCACGTTGTTTCTGGACGAGATCGGTGAATTGCCGCTGGCACTCCAGTCACGGCTGCTGCGGGTACTGGAATCGGGCGAGATTCGCCGGGTCGGTGACAACCATCCGATCATGGTCGATGTACGGGTGGTCTGCGCGACGCACCGGTCGCTGGAAGCGATGGTTGCCGACGGTTCCTTTCGCGAAGACTTACTCTTTCGCATCAACACCTTTGAAATCGAGACGCCGCCGCTCCGCGAGCGGCTTGACGATCTGCCGCTGCTGGTTGACCACTTCGTGCGGCTCCGCCGCCCCCAGGCGCCACCGCAGGCTGAGGTCGTCTCGAGCACTGCCCTCGAGCTGCTGCAGAGGCATCGCTGGCCCGGCAACATCCGGGAACTGGCCAACTGCATTGAGCACGCAGTGGTGCTCTGCGATGAACTGCCGCTGCGGCCCGAGCATCTCCCCGCCCGAATCTGCCGGGCGGCCGCGTCGACTGGCGAGCGGTCCCAGCCCGCAGAGAAAACGCAGTTAGCTGCCGAGGCACCAGGCTTCCAGCCAGCGAGCGATCGGCCCCAGAGCCTTCGTGAACTTGAAATGCAGGCCATTCTGGCCGGGCTCGACCGCAACGGCGGCAACAAGTCGCGAACCGCCGAGGAACTCGGGATCAGTCTGAAAACGCTCTACAACAAGCTCAACCAGCTCAACGACGCAGCCGCTGAACAGGCGGCCGCCTGACCTGCAGGGGATGGGTCGCTCCGGCTCACGTCTTGCGGACCACGCCGGCGAGCACGCCGAGCACCTTGGCCGACCGGACATAGATCGGCTTCATCGCAGCGTTGGCAGGCTGCAGCCGAATCCGGTCCCGTTCGGGGAACCACTGCTTCAGCGTTGCCTCACCATCCTCGGTCTGCGCCACCACGATGTCACCGTTCCGGGCAGAGTTCCGCTTTTCAATGATCACCCAGTCGCCGTCGGCAATCTGGGCGTCAATCATCGAGTCGCCCATCACTTTGAGCACAAAGTGATCATCGCGGTCGAAGAGTTCTTCAAAATCGAACCGCTCACGCTGTTCCTCCGCTGCCCGCAGGGTGCCGGCGGCGACCCAGCCGGCCAGTTGCAGCCCGCGGCTGTGTGGTGACTCGGTGACCAGTTCGATCGCCCGCGACATATTGCGGCCCCGGGTGATCAGCCCCTTCTTCTCCAACGCCTTCAGATGGCAGACCACTCCGTTGGGCGAGCGAATGTCAAATGCCTGGCCGATTTCCCGAACGGTCGGCCCAAAGCCCCGCGAGTAGATCTTGTCGCGGATGAAGGCGTAAATTTCCATTTGGCGGGCGGTCGGCATGTCGCCAGTATCCTGGCTCTCCTCGCCGTTGCCCAGCAACGATGCCAGCTCTGACGTCGGCCGCTTGGCCGGCGTGTAGGCCCGAGCCCGCTTGACGGCCGGGGCTGCCCGCTTGGAGCTGCGGCTGGCGGTCTTCTTTGATCGGCGACTGACGGACGGTTTGGCGACAGTGGAACGGGGCATCAGTTTCGCTTTCTGCGGAGGGAGCTTTGGAATACGG
>Ga0180431_10008320_pt1 | contig 11916 bp, 13 predicted proteins | sample SS_ome_11_FD_132459 | JGI IMG/M metagenome (GOLD analysis project Ga0180431, IMG submission 132459) | Hypersaline lake sediment archaeal communities from the Salton Sea, California, USA - SS_1_MS_1 metaG | ecosystem: Environmental > Aquatic > Non-marine Saline and Alkaline > Hypersaline >... | reverse complement strand
GCCTATGTGCGGTTCGCCTCGGTCTACCGGAATTTCCGCGAGGCCAAGGATTTCGAAACGCTGCTTGGCGAACTGTCCAGCGAACCGCCGCCAACTCCGGCCGAGCCGGCGGACGCCGACGATGGCAACAGCTGACCAGCCCAATCCGGAGCTCGACCGCCGGATCATGGCCGCCGCGCTCCGTATCGGCCGGCGCAATCTCGGCAACACGTTTCCGAACCCGTCGGTAGGAGCGATCCTCGTCCATCCGGACATCGGCGGCGCGCGCGTGGTCGGCCTTGGCTGGACCGGCGGGGGCGGCCGGCCCCATGCCGAAACCGTCGCGATCGCCGAAGCCGGCAGCGAGGCCGAGGGCGCCACCGCCTACGTCACCCTCGAGCCCTGTTCGCATGAAGGTCAGACGCCGCCCTGCGCGGACGCGCTCATTGCCGCCGGCGTGGCCCGCGTCGTCATTCCGATCACCGACCCCGATCCGCGCGTCGCCGGCAAGGGCGTAAGCCGGCTGAAGGCAGCCGGCATCGACGTCACCACGGGCGTCCTCCAGGCCGAGGCCGAGATCGCACATGGCGGCCACATTTACCGGGTCACAAAGAACCGCCCCTGGATCACGCTGAAGCTGGCCGTTTCGGCGGACGGCATGATCGGGCGCCGCGACGGCGACCGGATGATGGTCTCCGGCAAGCCGGCCTTCGAGCGCGTCCAGGCGATTCGCGCCGATCACGACGCCATCATGGTTGGGATTGGCACGGTCGAAGTCGACAATCCAAGGCTGACGTTGCGCGGTCCCGCCGCCGGCGGCCGCGACCTCATCCGCGTCGTCCTCGACACGGAGGCCCGCATCGCGCCGTCCTCGACCCTTGTCGAAACCGCCCGCGAGGTGCCGCTGTGGCTGATGGTCGGCGAGGCCGCGGACGCAGCGCGCATTGACGCGCTCGAGGCGGAGGGGGTGCGCGTCTTCAAGGTTGGGACCGGGTCCGGCGGGCTCGATCTGCCCGCCGTGCTCGCGCGTCTCGCCGAGGAGGGCATCACCCGCGTTCTGGCCGAGGGCGGTGCCAAGGTGGCCGGCAGTCTCCTTGCCCGCGACCTGATCGACGAGGTCGTCCTCTTCCGCGCGCCGGTGGTCGTCGGCCGCGGCGGCGTCCAGGCGCTCTCTGGCCACGCGCTGTCGGCGATCGAGCGGAGCCCGCGCTACCGCATCGTTGGCGACAGCATGATTGGCGAGGACCGCATGCGTCAGTTCATCAAGGTCCGCTGAGCGTTGTTCACCGGCATCGTGACCTCCGTCGGAACGGTGAAGACGATCACCGAGCAGGGCGAAATGATGCGGCTCGCGGTGTCGATGGAGGCGGCGGGCGCGCCGCCCGAGCCCGGCGCCTCGATCGCGCTCGGCGGCATCTGCCTTACGGTCACCGGCATCGACACGCATGAAGGAAGCCGGCTGGTCTCGTTCGACATCGGCCCTGAAACGCTCGCCGCCACCACCGCCGGAAGCTGGTCGGCGGGGACGCGCGTTAACATCGAGCGGGCGCTGAAGCTTGGCGACGAACTCGGCGGACATCTCGTCTCGGGCCACGTCGATGGCGTCGCGCAAATCACGGAGCGCCGCGACGAGGGTGAAACGGTCGCCTTCGCCTTCACCGCGCCCGAGGCGTTGTCGCGCTTCATCGCGGTCAAGGGATCGGTCGCGCTCGACGGCACGTCGCTCACCGTGAACGCCGTCGAGGGCGCCGTGTTCTCCTGCCATCTCATCCCGCACACGCTGGCCGTCACGACATGGGGCGAGCGCCGCGTCGGGGACTCCGTCAACCTCGAGGTCGATCAGCTGGCGCGTTATGTCGAGCGCATGGTCGCACCGGACTGAGAGGCATTGGCTGGACAACCGGCAGGGCGCATGATTGATCACCGCGCCTTGAGCTGCAGCCGATTATGACCACGAAGCCGCAAATCCTCATCATCGACGCTCGCTTCTACGAGCCGATCGCCGACGAACTCGTCGCCGGAGCACACGCCGTGCTCGAGGCCGTCGGCGCCGAGGTTGATCGTGTTTCCGTGCCGGGCGTCCTGGAGATCCCCGCTGCGCTGGCGATGGCGCTTTCCGGCGGCAAACGCCATGGCGGCTATGTGCTTCTCGGCTGCGTCATCCGCGGCGAGACCACGCATTACGACATCGTCGCCGAGCAGTCGGCGCGCGCCGTGATGGACCTCGCGGTCGCACATGGCCTTGCCGTCGGCAACGGCATTCTCACGGTCGAGAATGACGAGCAGGCCTGGGCGCGGGCACGGCGTAGCGGCAAGGACAAGGGCGGCGGCGCGGCGCGTGCGGCGCTGGAGATGATTGCCGTCCGCAACCGACTGAAGTCGGGTGGCGGCGATGACTGAGGCGAGCAAGGCCCGGCCGGCCAATGCAAGGGGCGCCGCGCGGCTTGCGGCCGTGCAGGCGCTCTACCAGATGGACGTCGGCGGCGTGTCGCTCGACGACGTGGTCGGCGAGTTCGAGGAATGGCGCCTCGGCAAGGAACTCGACGGCGTTCGCTATCGTGATGCCGACGCCGCCTTCTTCCGTAGCCTCGTCACCGGCGTGGTCGGGCATCAGCGGGAGCTCGACCCGAAGATTCATCTGGCACTTGCAAAGGGCTGGCCGCTCGGCCGCCTGGACGTGACGCTCCGTGCGATCCTGCGGACGGCGACCTGGGAGCTGACTTCGCATCGCGATGTGCCGGCCCGGGTCGCGATCAGCGAGTATGTCGACATCGCCAAGGCGTTCTTCGACGGCGAGGAGGCGCGCGTGGTGAACGGTGTGCTCGACACCCTTGGCCGTCAGCTGAGGCCTTCCGAGTTCGACGGCCAGCCGGCCACGACCTAGCGATGAAGACGCCCGAGCACGAGCTGATCCGGCGTCACTTCGCTCCGCTCGCCGGACCGGAAGGCTTGGGCCTTGTCGACGACGCTGCCGAGTTCGAGCCGCCGCCGGGAAGCAGGCTTGTGGTCACGTCGGATCTTGTCGCCGAGGGCATCCATTTCTTCGCGGACGATCCACCCGGGGCGATCGCCGCCAAAGCTTTGCGGGTGAACCTCTCCGACCTTGCCGCCAAGGGCGCCACACCGCTCGGCTACACGCTGGCTCTGGCGCTCCGGCCGGAAACGGAGGAGGGCTGGATCGCGCGTTTCGCAGCCGGACTTGGAGCGGACCAGAAACGGTATGGCGTCCGCCTGTTCGGCGGCGACACCAGCGACGCGGCGGGCGGAACGACGATCGCCGTCACGGCATTCGGATCGGTTCCGACAGGCGGCATGGTCCGGCGATCAGGCGCCCGTCCGGGCGATGCGGTCGCAGTGACCGGCACGATCGGCGACGCAGCTCTCGGCCTACTCGCCAGACGCAGCATGCTTCCAGCGATTGGCGACGACGCGCGGGACTACCTCATCGGGCGCTACCGTTTCCCAGAGCCGCGGGTCGGCCTGTCGGAGGTTCTACGCACATTCGCGTCGGCCGCGATGGATGTTTCGGACGGCCTCGTCGGCGATCTCGGCAAGCTGTGCGAGGCTTCGGGGGTCGGAGCACGGATCGACCTTGGCGCCGTGCCGTTCTCCGAACCGGCGGCAGCGGCGATCGCGCTTGAATCAGGACTCTCGGAAACCTGCCTAACGGGTGGCGACGACTACGAAATCCTCGCGACCGTCCCGCGCGCGAAGCTATCGGGTGCGATGGCCGCCGCCGCAGCGAAGTCGGTCGCTTTTGCTGTTATCGGCGAGATCGTCGAGGGTGCGCCGATTCCCGTGTTCGTCGGCGCCGACAGCCAAGCCGTCACTTTCGCCAAGACGAGTTTCGAGCATTTTCGCGACGAGAGCGACGGTCGATGACCTCCGGAACCGACTGGGCGGCGCAGGGCGTTCGCAACAGCTGGGTGCTGCTGGCGGCGCAATCGATCAACGGCGCCACGCCGGTGCTCGCGGTGTCGCTAGGCGGTCTGGCCGGCGCACACCTTCTCGGCGACGACCAGTCCCTCGCGACACTTCCGGTCGCAGGCTTCACGGTGGGGGCGGCGGCGGGCGCGCTCCCTGCGGCTCTGCTGATGCATCGCATCGGGCGCCGCGCCGGGCTGATTTGGGGCGAGGTGCTGGCGATCGTCGCCGTGCTCGCTGCAGCGACGGCGATCTGGGCCGAATCCTTCTGGTTCTTTGTCGCGGCGCTGGCCGCCGCCGGATTTTCCGGCGCCTTCGTTCAGCAATACCGCTTTGCCGCCGCCGAGGCGGTGCCGGCCGAGCTTCGCCCGATCGCCATCTCGCGCGTGATGATCGGCGGCATCGTCACGGCGGTGGCGGCGCCGCCGGTGTTCCTCGCCACCCGCAACCTCTTCGATCCGGTCCCGTTTGTCGGCGCGTTCGTGACCATGGCGGTCGCCGCCTGCGTCGGCATCGGTGTCCTCGGCCTGCTGCGATTTCCGCCGCGTCCGCGCAGGGGCGAGCCAAGCCCCGAAACCGGCGGACGCGCCTTCGCCGAGATCGCTCGCCAGCCGCGATTTCTGATTGCGCTCCTTTGCGCCACCGCTTCGTTCGCTCTGATGAGTTTCGTCATGACCGCTGCGCCTCTGGCCATGGTCGACCACCAGCACAGCGAGGCCGACGCCCTGCTCGGCATCCAGTGGCACGTGATTGCGATGTTCGCGCCGAGTCTCGTGACGGGACGGTTGATCGCCCGTTTCGGGACGGAGACGATCGTCGCGGTCGGCCTGGTGCTTCTGATCATTTCGGCGGTGGTCGGACTGGCCGGGCTCGAGCTTCTCCATTTCTGGGGAATGCTGATCCTCCTTGGCGTTGGCTGGAACTTCGCCTTCGTCGGCGCCACGACGATGCTGACAGGCACCTATACCGAGGCGGAACGCGGCCGCGTGGAGGGGATCAACGACCTCATTGTCTTCTCAACGGTGGCTCTTGCCTCTCTTTCCTCCGGCGCCGTCCTCTCGCAATCCGGCTGGGTGACGATCAATGTGATCGTGCTTCCGGTCGTGGGGATTGTCCTTGTCACCCTCCTCGGTTTCGTGTTGCGGGCTCGACAGGCCACGCATTGATACGCGGCCTTGGAGGGGCCCGTTCACCACCTTGACTGCCCCTGACCCCCACGCCATACCGAGGCCCGCAATTGTGGGGGCCGTCCGGGGGAGGGCCCTTCGTTTCAATGCGTTGAATGAGACGGCGGTCAACAAGGCCGCTGCTGTGGGGAGGGACCACCAGTGGTTTATCTGATCATCGTGAGCGGCCTGCTGGCGGTCGGTTATGGCGTATGGGCGTCGCGCGAGGTGCTGGCGGCCGACGCCGGCAATCAGCGCATGCAGGAGATCGCCGGGGCAATTCAGGAAGGCGCGCAGGCCTATCTGACGCGGCAATACACCACGATCGCGATCGTCGGCGTCCTGATCTTCGCGCTTGGCGCGTGGCTCCTCGGCTTTGAGGTCGCGATCGGCTTCCTGATCGGCGCAATCCTCTCCGGCGTTGCCGGCTTCATCGGCATGCTGGTGTCGGTGCGCGCCAATGTCCGCACGGCCCAGGCCTCGAGCCGCAGCCTCTCCGCCGGGCTCGATATCGCTTTCAAGTCCGGGGCGATCACCGGAATGCTCGTGGCCGGTCTCGCCCTTATCGGCGTTACCGCCTACTACTGGGTCCTCACGGATATTCTCGACAACGCTCCGAACAGCCGGGCGGTCATCGACGGTCTCGTCGCGCTCGGCTTCGGTGGCTCGCTGATCTCGATCTTCGCCCGTCTCGGCGGCGGCATCTTCACCAAGGGCGCCGATGTCGGCGGTGATCTCGTCGGCAAGGTCGAGGCCGGCATCCCGGAGGATGACCCCCGCAACCCGGCCACGATCGCGGACAATGTCGGCGATAATGTTGGCGACTGCGCCGGCATGGCCGCGGACCTCTTCGAGACCTACGCCGTGACCGTCGTGGCGACGATGGTGCTGGCCTCGATCTTCTTCACCGGCGCCGGCTTCTTGCTGCCGGAGGGCATGGCGGCCGAGGATCTGATGCTCTACCCGCTGGCGATCGCCGGTGCGTGTGTCCTGACCTCGATCGCCGGAACCTTTTTTGTCCGTCTCGGCCAGTCGCAATCGATCATGGGGGCGCTCTATCGCGGCTTCATCGTCACGGCGCTGCTCTCGGTCGTGGCGATCGCGATCGTCACCTGGATCGTCGTCGGCTTCGGCGATGACATGACCTACGGATTGGAGCTGGCGGCAGACGGCACGGTTCTCGATGCCGGAACGACGTTCACCGGCCTCGATCTCTTCCTGTGCGCCCTGACCGGCCTGGGCGTCACCGGCCTCATCATCTGGATCACAGAGTACTACACCGGCACCAACTACCGCCCGGTGAAGTCGATCGCCAACGCCTCGTCGACAGGGCACGGCACGAACGTCATCCAGGGCCTGGCGATTTCGCTTGAGGCGACGGCGCTCCCCGCCCTTGTCATCATCATCGGCATCATCCTCACCTTCAATCTCGCCGGCCTCTTCGGCATCGCGATCGCGGTGACGGCGATGCTCTCGCTGGCTGGCATGGTCGTGGCGCTCGATGCCTTTGGCCCGGTGACCGACAACGCCGGCGGCATTGCCGAGATGTCCGATCTGCCGGAGAGCGTCCGCAAGACCACTGACGCGCTCGACGCGGTGGGCAACACGACAAAGGCCGTCACCAAGGGCTACGCCATCGGTTCGGCCGGGTTGGGCGCCCTGGTGCTCTTCGCGGCATACACGGAGGATTTGGCCTTCTTCAGCGCCAATTCCGACGAGTACAGTTACTTCGAAGGGCTCGGCGCGCTGACGTTCTCGCTGTCGAATCCCTACGTCGTCGCCGGCCTCCTGATCGGCGGCTTGCTGCCCTTCCTCTTCGGCGGCATCGCCATGACCGCGGTGGGACGCGCGGCCGGCTCGATCGTCGAGGAGGTGCGGCGGCAGTTCCGTGAGAAGCCCGGCATCATGGAGGGCTCGGAGCGACCGGACTACGCCAGAGGCGTCGACATCCTGACGCGGGCGGCGATCCGGGAAATGATCGTCCCCTCGCTGTTGCCGGTGTTGTCGCCGATCGTCGTCTACTTCGTGATCTACTGGGTCGCGGGCGGCGGCATCGACGGCAAGGCGGCCGCGTTCTCGGCGGTCGGCGCGATGCTTCTCGGCGTCATCGTCACGGGCCTCTTCGTCGCCCTGTCGATGACCGCCGGCGGCGGTGCCTGGGACAACGCCAAGAAGTACATCGAGGACGGCAACCTTGGCGGCAAGGGCTCCGAAGCCCACAAGGCGGCCGTCACCGGCGACACTGTCGGCGACCCCTACAAGGACACCGCCGGCCCGGCGGTGAACCCGATGATCAAGATCACCAACATCGTCGCACTGCTCCTGCTGGCGGTTCTCGCGCACCAGTGAGCCGACGCCGTCGTGGCGTGAAACAAGAAAGGCCCCGCCATTGGCGGGGCCTTTTGTCTGTGCGTCGCGATGTGCCGAGCTAGTTGTTGAAGACGCCGCGGAGGATCTGCTGGATGAAGGAGAGGTCCTCACCGCCGGTCGGCGTCGTCTGCGTGACGAAGTCGAACACCTGCCCGTCCTGCAGGCCGTACTCCGCGATCCGCTCGACCCGATCGTTGCCGTTGAAATAGACCGCCAGCACCCGCTGCTCCACCACGCGAGGCTGGAGGAAGAGGGCGACCTGACGCCGGGTCTGGCTGATGTAGTAGAACACCTCGCCAGTGTAGACCGCTGTGGTCGAGGGCGTACCGAGCGCGATCAGCACCTGTTCGCGGCTGGAGCCAACCGGGACCTGCTGGATCGCTTCCTCGGTCGCGATATAGCCGGACTCGCGTGTGTTGCCGATCCCGTCACCGGTGGCGCAGCCTGCAAGGCCGAGCGCGGTGACACCCGCGAGCAATGCAAGAACGTGGTTACGACGGGGGGCGCGTCGGACGAGGCTCATGGGTGACTCCACTCGATTCTTGGCATTCTCCCTACCTTGCGCTAGGCGTCGACGCAACGAGGCCGGGGCGCGCTCGGACGGGGACAAACGATGTTCGCCAGATTCTTCGGCCGGACTGAAGACCTTCGCGAGCCGGCGGATGCCCTCTATCGCGAGATTGTGGCGCGGGCGCGCCAACCCGGTCTTTATCGTCATCTCGGGGTACCCGACACGCTGGAGGGTCGTCTCGAGATGATCATGCTGCACTGCCTCATTGTGTTCCGCCGCCTGCACAGGGAGGGAGAATCGGGACAGGCACTGTCGCAGCAAGTGTTTGACGTTTTCTGCACCGATATGGATCGATCGCTACGTGAGATCGGCGTCGGCGATCTCGGCGTCCCCAAACGCATGAAGGTGATCGGAAAGAGCTTCTATGGCCGCGCCGACGTTTATGGCGGCGCGCTGGCGGCACGCGACGAGGCCGAGCTCGCCGGGGCGCTCCAGCGCAATCTGTTCCCGGATCAGGAAGACGACTCCACCGCGATGCAGCCTTTGGCGCGCTACGCGATCGCGGCCACCGATCGTCTTCACGACGAGCCCATGTCGGGCATTCTCGCCGGCAATCTGCCGATGGCGGACTCCGAGCCGTCCGACCGGGTGCCGTCATGAACCCGGTAGCGCTTCTTCCACGTCCGGTCTCGCTCGCCCGGGTCGATCGCAACGGCGAGACCCATGAAGTCGCGGCGACGGAAGACGAACGCGCTCGCATCAAAGAGGCGTTGGAGCTCCTGGACCTGCCGCGCTTGGCGGCCGGCGTCACGCTCGCCCGTTCGGGATCTAAGATCACGGTCACCGGGCAGATCGACGCTGAACTCGTGCAGGCTTGCGTGGTGACGCTGGAGCCGGTGACGCAGCGGATCGAGCAGGCGTTCGAGCGCCGTTTCGTTCCCTCCGGCGAAGCCGCCGGCAGTGCGGCTCCGAGCGCGATCGACGTGGCACCGGAAGGCGAGGATCCACCGGACGTCTATGAAGCCGACCGGATCGATATCGGTGCGGTGGTGATGGAGGAGCTGATCCTCGCCATCGATCCCTATCCACGGGCACCCGGTGCCGAATTGCCGGAAGAGGCGACCGACGACGCCGATGAAGCCCCGGAGTCGCCCTTTGCGGCCTTGAAGACTCTTGGGCACGGACGGCGATGACGACTGGACCCAGCGGCGAAGCGGTTGTAACCCCGGTTCAAACGCTTATGTTTGCACGGTTTCCAGCGAAGCCGTAGCGGATCGGCGGCCCCGAAGGCGCCGCCCAGCGCGGCCGGAGATGAATGGCCAGCAAAGTAAGAATCTCCGTCGACGCTATGGGCGGCGACCACGGAACGAGCGTAACTATCGCCGGGGCCGACCTCGCCCTCAGGCGCCGTCCGGATTGCGAGTTCGTCTTTTGCGGGGACTCGGCGGTGGTTGGGCCGGCACTGGATGGTTTTCCGGAACTGCGCGCCCACTCCTCGATCGTTCATTCCGATATCGCCGTCGACATGTCGGACAAGCCGAGCCAGGCTCTTCGCCGCGGCCGGTGGAAGTCCGGCATGTGGCTGACGATCGAGGCGGTAAAGAATGGCGAAGCCGATGTCGCGGTCTCGGCCGGGAACACCGGCGCGCTGATGGCGATGTCGCGGCTCTGCCTGCGGACGCTCGCCGGCATGGACCGGCCGGCCATCGCGGCTTTGTGGCCGACGCTCGCCGGCCAGAGCGTCGTCCTCGACGTCGGCGCGGTGATCGGTGCCGACGCCCAGCACCTGGTCGACTATGCCGTCATGGGCGGTGCGATGGCGCGTGCCTTGTTCGAGAAATCGCGCCCGAAGGTCGGGCTTCTCAATATCGGCGTCGAGGAGATCAAGGGGCTCGAAGAGGTCCGCATGGCGGGTCGGATGCTGCGCGAAGCCGATCTCCCGCACCTGGAATATGTCGGCTTCATAGAGGGCGACGATCTCGGCAAGGGGGAAGTCGACGTGGCGGTCACCGAGGGCTTTGCCGGGAACATCGCGCTCAAGACCGCCGAGGGGACGGCCCGGCAGGTGGGCAGCTATCTCCGCGACGCAATGGGCCGCAGCTTCCGCTCTCGGCTGGGTTACCTGCTTGCCAAGCCGGCAATCGACTCACTTCGCAAGAAGCTCGATCCCAATCGCGTGAACGGCGGCGTCCTGCTCGGCCTCAACGGCATCGTCATCAAGAGCCACGGCGGCACCGACAGTGCCGGCTTCGCAGCAGCTCTCGTTCGCGGTCACGCAATGGTCCGCAACGACCTCCAATCGAAGATCCATCAGGATCACGCGCATTTCCATCCGGCGAGCCAGCCCATCGAAGATGAGCTCATGCCGAAGGCCGCCGGGGCATTGTAGGCGCGGTGTCGAACGTCGTACTCGGCTGTGGCAGCTATCTGCCGGACAGGGTCCTCACCAATGACGACCTGACCAAGATCGTCGACACGTCGGACGAGTGGATCGTTCAGCGCACCGGTATCAAACGTCGACATATCGCCGCCGATGGCCAAGTGACGTCCGACCTGGCGACCAAGGCCGCCGAGAGGGCGCTTGCCAGTGCCGGACTGACCGCGGCGGACATCGATCTCATCGTCCTCGCAACCACGACGCCGGATCACACATTCCCCGCGACCGCTGTCGCCGTGCAGCAGAATCTCGGCATCCAACACGGCGCGGCGTTCGACGTCCAGGCCGTCTGCACCGGCTTCGTCTACGCCATGACGACGGCCGATGCGCTCATGAAGAGCGGCCATGCGCGGCACGCGCTCGTCATCGGCGCTGAGACGATCTCGCGCATCCTCGATTGGACGGACCGCTCGACCTGCGTGCTCTTCGGCGATGGGGCGGGTGCTGTAGTGCTTTCGGCCGAGCCGGGCGCGGGCAGTGGCAATCCGCGCGGCGTTCTGGCTTCGCGCCTTCGCTCCGACGGCCGGTTCCAGGACAAGCTCTACGTTGACGGCGGCGTTTCCTCGACCGGTACGGCCGGCCATTTGCGGATGGAGGGCAAGGAGGTCTTCCGTCACGCAGTGGCGATGATCACCGACGTCATCGAGGATTGCTTTGCGGAGACCGGTTATGCGGCCGATGACGTCGACTGGTTCGTGCCGCACCAGGCCAACATCCGGATCATCGATGCCAGCGCCAAGAAGCTCGGCATCGCGTCCGAGAAGGTCGTCCGCACGGTTCAGGATCACGGCAACACGTCGGCCGCCTCGATCCCGCTTGCGCTCGATGTCGCCGTCCGCGACGGCCGCATCAAGCGCGGCGATCTTGTCCTTCTTGAAGCGATGGGTGGCGGCTTCACCTGGGGCGCGATGCTCGTCCGCTGGTGACATCCCGTATGGGTTGCAGGCCGCTTAACCAAGTTGACCATCCATTGGCGAACCAATAGGTTCCAGGTCTCGTCGCGTGGGGGCGCTGCCTTGCTGGCCCGCGGTCGGACGTTTTTCTGGACGGTCGGTGATGAGCGGCAAGACGATCACGCGGGCTGATTTGGCCGAGGCGGTCTACAAGCGGGTCGGGCTTTCGCGTACCGAATCCTCGGCGCTCGTCGAGTCCGTCCTGGGTCACATCACCGATTGCGTCGTGCGCGGCGAGGCGGTGAAGCTCTCCTCCTTCGGATCCTTCGTTGTCCGCCCCAAGGGCGAGCGCCTCGGCCGCAATCCCAAGACCGGCGAGGAAGTGCCGATCTCGCCTCGCCGGGTGCTGGTCTTCAAGGCGAGCAACGTCTTGAAGAAGAAGATCAACGACGCGCTGACCTCCGACGGCAGCGCCGGAGCCGCCGGCTGATGGCCGACCAACCGGCTTCGGACGGAACCGAGGCGAGCGAGAAAGCGCCGGACGCCTTCCGCACGATCAGCGAAGTCGCCAAGGACCTGGACCTGCCGCAGCACGTTCTGCATTTCTGGGAGACCCGCTTCAATCAGATCAAGCCG
>Ga0180431_10008319_pt1 | contig 11916 bp, 6 predicted proteins | sample SS_ome_11_FD_132459 | JGI IMG/M metagenome (GOLD analysis project Ga0180431, IMG submission 132459) | Hypersaline lake sediment archaeal communities from the Salton Sea, California, USA - SS_1_MS_1 metaG | ecosystem: Environmental > Aquatic > Non-marine Saline and Alkaline > Hypersaline >... | reverse complement strand
GAATTTTGCCAACCAACTGACTGAGACTATTCGACCTTCCTTGCCCTCGTCAGGGTTTTCGGAGTAGATCGTGTCGACTTGGCTCGGGGGTTCTGTGTCTCAAGTCGTTGCTACATAACAACATGCGTCATGTGGGAGCGCTTTCTGCGATAGCTCTGCATGCAGTATCGATAGTATACACCACAATATACAGGTATGCTAGCACAGGTAATGTGGGCAGTGTGGCGATGACATGCAATGGAGGGGGGGATCGACAGGAAAAGGTCTGCCTGTAGCGTCTCGGCGGTCTACGACCATGCGTGAACTCGGCTCGAACGCATCGGACCCAGCGAACCGAAGGCCGGGGTGAGCCGTATAGAGATCTGCATTGGCTGCTTCACTTTTTCAACGGGCCGCTGGCACGATCACGTACACACGGAAGACGCACGTGAGCGAAAAAGGCCCGGCCGTTTATGGCCATGCACTGTTCTGTCAAGTGGCAATGGAGGCCCCCAAAAATGTTGCGATTCCCCTACTTTGTGCAAGAGTGCCCGATCTGCGGCCGCTCGGCGGAAGTTCGCGTGGTGTATCTTGGCAGCCAAGTACGATGCCGACACTGCCGAGGCCAGTTCACGGCCTTTGATCCCAGCGGCCGACCCGAGGCACCAGCCGTGCGCGGAAATCGCTTGCTTCATCGGGCCGAGCAACTGCTCGATATCTCGACCGGCAGCCGCCGACTAAGCACCGGCCAATCTATCACTATCGGATAATCGTGGTTCGCTCCGCGAACAAGACGTTGGGTTCGCGGAGCGAATCACGACACTGATTTGGCAACTGGGCGTAAGCTCTGATAGAATGGACTCGAATACGATGTCCTATCAGAGATGCACCCCATGCCCCGCGACACAGTCCTATCGACGGCCGTTTGGATGTTCTTGTTGCCGTCGGCGTCCGGCCTCCTGGCGGCGACCCCTTCGCGCAACGTTGCGCCGCCCCCGTTCGAGCAAGCCTGCTTCGACGATTTCAATGATGCCAACGGTTTCCAGGACTTCGATCGGCTGCGGAAGATATTAGAGCCGGTGCGGAAGTACGGCGGTTCCCTCTCGCCCCGGAAGGTAAGCAACCGTCCGATTTGCGAGATTACCGGTATGTGCCGGTTGAAGTTGCCATGGCGGTCGGATTCGGTGCTTCGGATGTCGTTGTTGCAAACGAAAAACGTGAAGTTGTACTTCTGGAGCGGCGGTAAGGGTGTCTTACTGCACTGCAATTCTCGACAAGCCTGGGCGGCGTATGGAACGACGCGTCGCGGCAGTCAGCCACAAGCGGAGACGCTTGCGCTGTGGGCAACCGATGCCGGCCGATACTGCCGTTGCCGGATGGGTACCGTGGAAATGCGCTGCCAGGACGGCAAACTGGTGCTAACTCGTGGCGACCTGGTGTTGCTATGCGTACCCTTCAACGGGTTGCCCAAGGAGGTCTTGCTGGAGGCTGAAGCGAAGATCCGCGGGTTGGAGATGGTGCGATCCGGCCCGGCGCCGTTGAGCGTGATCGAGCGTCCGTTGGTGTTCGGTTCCGACACCCCGGCGGAACTGCTATGGCAGACCGCCCGCAGTGGCGGCGACGACGAAGCGGCGCTCAATAAGCTGCCCGACGACTGCGTGGAATTGACAATCGAGAGGAAGTCGACCCGCGCGACCACCCAGTTCCAGGCGACAACCGCGATCGGCCCGGCCGGTTTGTACGAGTACATTTTCGAGATCGAAGACCCCCAACCCGGCACGGGAGTCTATCTGGGCGATGAGGACGGAAAACAGTTGTGTTGGGTCACGTTCTTCGTCAGTCGGAATCGCAAGGATGACGGGCGACTCTTCTTCGGCGGCAAGGATAGCGGCCGTGTGGGCAAGGGCTATGTGCCGCCGACCAACGCGGCGTCGTACGCCGGGCGGCACCAGTGGCTGAAGATCGTCGTGGGGGCGGCAGTTGCCAGGTATTATGTCAGCGGCGACGGCGTCTATTGGAGCGAAACCTTGCCCAACTGCTCGCGGGTAACCGGCCCTTGCACGACCGTGGGTCTGTTCGCCCAGTCGGACGAGTCGAGAGTATCGATCAAACTGCGATCTTTGAAAGTCCGCCGCCTGGAACTGCTTTCATCACTGGTAGCAAGGGAGAGCGAACACGACCTCCAAGTGCTCAGCGAGAACGGCGACTTCTCGGTTTGCCAGCAAACCCTATACCGGCTACTCGAAGAGGCCGTCGCAGGGCAAGCCGCGTTGGACGTCAAGCTGCGGCTGCTCGATGAAGCCGGCATGCTGGCTTTTTGCGCTAAACAAAGCGACTGGTCAACGGCGGGCCTGCACGGAGTGCACTACCGTCAATTGGGCGCATTGTTGCTCAAACAGGAGCACCCGTCGCCCCTGACCACGATCAGCCGGGCAATCATGCGCAGCTCGCCCTGGGTGGCCAACGCCAATCCTTTCCTCGACGATCTTCTCCGCCACGAACTGCTCGGCTTGGCCCACAAAGAGCGTTGGCGGGAGGTTGCCGAGTTATGCCGACGAATGAATTACTGGATGCGGCTCGACGAATCCAAGCAACATCGCCGCGGTACGTCCTTCTGGCATTTCACGCCCGAGGCGACAATCCAGTTGATCGATTGGGGTGCGGCCCAGGCCGCGCTCCACGAGCGACGTCTCGGCGCGCGCAAACCCGGCGCCGTTTCCAACGCCTGGCGACATCCGCTGATCGAAAACCTCAGCAAGGAGAGCTATAACGTCCTGGCCGAGTTGGACGCCGCCCTCGAGAACCGCGAATACCGCGAGGCATGCCGGATTATCTCCGGCGCGGCCAATCCTCAGAGCGCGGGCTTGTTGCCCGACGGCAAGGATCGGCGGCTGCTGGTCTCGTTTCCGATGACGATTCAAAGGGTAATGCGGCAAGTTCCTCAGTTGGGCGAAGTTATGCGAGACGAGTTCGCATCGCGGGGGATGTTGCGGATCCGCCAGGCAATGGCCGATGGCGACGCGTCCGCGGCGGAAGCGACCTCGCTGCGGTTCTTCGGCACCGAGGCCGCGGCCGAAGCCCATCGTTGGTTGGGAGATCGCAACCTGTCGGCCGGCCTGTTTTCGCAAGCGTCGGGGCACTACGCCCAGGCGTTGCAAAGTGCGTCGCCATCGCAGCGCAATGACCTATCGGCCCGGCTTCGTCTGGCCGCGGCGATGATGGGACGCGACGTAGGCGATCCGATAACCGTGCCGGTCCGGTTGGGGGAGGTCGAGATGCCGGCCAAGCACTTCGAACGGCTGGTTGCCCAAATGCTACAGACCCGCCGGCCTTCCGTTGACACAAAGCACGCTGCCGGCGGCCAAGCGTCCGCTGAAACGCGACTCTGCCCGAGGGCGGCACGGTTCGACGCCGTCCGTTTTGCACAAATCGAGTTGCAGACGAAGGAGAAGCTGCCGTCCGACGTCGATTGGCTCGCACGCCACGCGGCCGCGGTATTCGTCGACGGCCAGATGATCGTCACCGGGCCGGGGATACGTGCGGCGTTCGATCTCGACGGCGGCCGACAGCGATGGCTGCAACGCGACAATATCGAGGACACCGATCCCGGGTGGCTCGCCACGCCGATGTTGCCCACGGCCGAAGGCGGCCGAATCTTCGTTCGGCGATCAATGGCCGACGGCCCGGAGCTTGTCTGTTTCGACGCTGCCAACGGCAAGCTGTTGTGGAACACCGATCCCGCCGAAGCGGTGATCTGCGATCCTTTGATAGTTGGCGAAGAACTACTCGCGTTGACCGCCCGGCACCATCTCGGCGGGCAACGGGCACTCTCGTTGAGCCGGTTTGATCCGGATTCCGGACAGCGCCACGAGCGGTTGCCGCTGGCCGAGTTCCGCGCTCTCGAATCGACGGTACTTTCCGGCGCCATGACCGCCGCCGGCGACAAGATCGTTGCCAGTGTCGGCGGCGCCGTGCTCTGTTGCGATCTGCTAGGCCGCGTGGCGTGGATCCGGCGGCAGATTTGGGTTCCGCCCCCCTCGAAAACCGAATACGCCGGGCCGTGGTTCCGGCAGCGTCACCGGCGGCCGCTGGTCGCGGGCAGTCGCGTCTACGTTACGCAGCCGGGCGTATGGGCAATCGAATGTCTCGACCTGGAAACGGGTGCCGTTCGATGGCGCAGAGGATTGCCGCAGTTGACTTCGCCGCTGGGATACCTTGACGGGCGGCTGATCCTCGAAACCACCGCCGGGCTGATGGCCGTGCGCGCCCTTTCCGGAAGAACCATCTGGTGTCACGATGCCGAAGATCGCCTGGCGGCATCCGCGTGCGGCAGACCGGGCGGTATCGTCTACGCGCAACTGGAGCCCCGCGAAGACGCCCCGGCAAAAACCGGGCGCCGGCCCGTGCTGGTGTGGGTCGACCCCAAGACCGGACGCACCGCGGGTGAATCGGTCATCGATTTCTCCGGGAAAAACGACGCCCTGCTGGGGCCGCTGATTACCGACGGCCGTCGCCAGTGGGTATTCGCCGCCTCGGGCGATAATCCCTCGCAACGCAAGATACTTGAGTTGGTCAAAGCGAATTAAGGGGAACGGGGGCGACTCTTGACAGTTGACGGTTATTACAGCCCGGGGCAACGCCCTGGGCTATCTTAACGCCGCCCCGTTGGGGCTTTCTCGTTTTGTTGTCATCCCGGCACTCCAATTCGTGCAACTTTGCCAAAACACTTGCACTTCTCTTTCCCGTGGAATACACTCGGTTCAATCGGAGTTCTCGGATAGGCTCTTGTTCTTGGCAAACTGATCCGCTATTCAGAGGTAAAAGCATGAAATCCAGGCGAGTTTTGAGGGTTGGTGGTGTTGCGATTGCGACGTGTCTTGTGCTTGGCGCGTGCCCGGCGGTAGAGGCCGGCAAATCGATCGCATCGAGCGAGTCCGATTGGCCCCAGTGGCGCGGGCCGCGACGCGACGCGGTGAGCAACGAAACCGGCCTGCTGGACGCCTGGCCCGAGGCGGGGCCAAAGCTGGCCTGGAAGGCTACCGGCATGGGCCGGGGCTGGTGCTCTCCGATCGTCACCGGCGGCACACTATACATCGGCGGCGACGTGGGCGACGAGTTGCGGATCTTTGCACTCGATCTCTACGGCAAGATCAAATGGCAGGTGCCCAACGGCAAAGCGTGGGAGAAACCGTACCCGGGCAGCCGCGCCTCGTGCTGCTATAGCGAGGGTATGCTCTATCAGATGAACGGGCATGGCCGGGTGGTCTGCCTTGACGCGGCCACGGGCAAGCAACAGTGGGCCGTTAATGTGTTAGAACGCTTCGAGGCCGAGCAGCCGTTCTTTGGCGCGTCCGAGTGCCTTCTGGTGGACGGGGCCAACGTCATCGTCACGCCCGCGGGCAAAGCCCTGATCGCGGCGCTGGACAAAAAGACGGGAAATACCGTCTGGACGTGCATGGCTGCGGCGGCGGCCACCGAGACAGCGGGCTACTCATCGCCGATACTGGTCGAGTTGGGCGGGCGGCGGCGAATCATCGCGACCACGTCCTTCCGGACCTTTGCGGCCGACGCCGCGACCGGTAAGGTTTTCTGGACAGTCGGGCTGAAGCTCACCGAGAATGCCTGCAGCACGATACCAGTGCTCTGCGGCGACTCCGTGTTCATCACTAACACCAGCGTGAAGGACCAGGCCTCGTCCCTTCTGCGCACGAGCCCCTCGGGCGACAAGGCGGAGAAAGCCTGGACCATACCCCTGCGCACCACCAGCGGCAGCGCGATGCAACTGGACGGCAACCTGTACGTCGCCAGTAGCCGGAAGCTCGGGGGCTTCTTCTGCCTCGACGCCAAGACCGGGAACATCAAGGCCCAGTTGCCCAAGCCCACCGACGCCGCGGCTATCTGGGCCGACGGAAAGCTCTTTGTGTTGTCCGCCGACGGCAAGGCCCTGTTGCTGAAGCCGACCGCCAACAGCTTCCAGACACTCGGTGCGTTTTCGATCGGCCAGAACATCAAGAAGGACGCCTGGGCCCACCCCGTACTTTGCGGCGGTCGGCTCTACTTCCGCTACCACGACACGCTGTTCTGCTACGATGTAAAGGCACAATAGCAGCGGAACGGGGTCGACTCTTGACCTCAATGATCAAGAGTTGACCCCAATGACCAACAATGATCAATGACAACCAATGACCCCAGTGAGAAAAACGGGCAGCGATGCCGCCCCGCTAAACGACTGACTCACCCTTCACCCTTCTCTCCCCCGGCCGCCGTCACTCCACAACCACGGCCTCGATCGGGCATATCTGCCGGCAGGTGTCGCAGCGGGTACACTTGTCCGAGTCGACGATGTGTTTCGTGTAGGGCGTCATCGCGATGGCCTCGGCCGGACAATGCTGGGCACAGAGCGTGCAGCCGATGCAATCGTCGGTGATTCGGTACGCGATCAGGTCTTTGCACTTGCCCGCCGGACAGCGCCCCTCCAGATGTGCTTCGTATTCCTCGCGGAAGTACTTCAGTGTGGAAAGCACCGGGTTCGGTGCCGTGCCGCCGAGCCCGCAGATGCTGCCGGCTTTGGTCTGCCTGGATAATTCTTCGAGCCGTTCCAGATCGCCCGGCTTGCCTTGGCCGCCGCAGATGCGATCGAGTATGTCGAGCATTCGCCGAGTGCCGATCCGGCAGAATGTACACTTGCCGCACGACTGGTCTTGGGTGAAGCGGAGGAAGTATCGGGCGATGTCGACCATGCAGTCGGAATCGTCGAGTACGACCAGGCCGCCGGAACCCATGATGGCTCCCACCGCGGCCAGGGCTTCATAATCGACCGGCGTGTCGGCCAACTCGGCGGGCACGCATCCGCCTGACGGTCCACCGACCTGCACCGCCTTGAACGTGCGTCCGCCGGCGACTCCGCCGCCGATCTCCTCGACGATTTGCCGGAGGCTTACGCCCATGGGCACTTCGATCAACCCTCCGCGGCGGATCTTTCCGGCCAGGGCGAAGACCTTTGTGCCTTTGCTCTTCTCGGTCCCCAGTTTGGCGAACTCGCCGGCGCCGTGACGGAAGATCCAGGGGATCAAGGCATAGGTTTCGACGTTGTTGAGCGAGGTGGGTTTTCCCCACAGGCCATGTTCGGCCGGATACGGCGGTCGCAGTCGCGGCATACCGCGGCGGCCCTCGATCGAAGCCAGCAGGGCCGTCTCTTCTCCGCAGACAAACGCCCCCGCGCCTTCCTTGATGGAGAGCTTCACGCGACCGCCCAGGAGGTTCCGCTGCTCGCAGAGTTGCAGCGCCTCGGCAACGCGTTTCACGGCCAAGGGATATTCGGCCCGAATGTAGAAGAACCCTTCGTCCGAGCCGACGGCGTAGGCGGCGATCGCCATCCCCTCAATGATTCGGTAGGGGAACGATTCGAGCAACATGCGATCCATGAACGCCCCGGGGTCGCCTTCGTCGCCGTTGCAGATGACAAACTTCTTTTCTCCTTCCGCGGCCCGAACCTTCTCCCATTTTAGCCCCGTCGGGAACCCGGCCCCGCCGCGACCCCGCAATCCGCTCTGCTTTGCCTGCTCGATGACCTGCTGGGGCGAAAGCTCTTCGATCACGCGGCGCAGGGTCTCGAATCCTCCGTGGCGGAGGTATTCGTCCAGGTCGGTGGGGTCGATCTGGCCGCAGTATTCGGTGGCCAGGTGCTTCTGGCGGCCGAGGAACGCGCAGACCGGCCCGTCCCGGGTGTCGATCGAGTGCGCGGCGACCGGATCGCCCGTCTCGTCGCTCAGCAGCCGGTCGAGCCATCGGGTGGCAGTGTATCCGATCCGCCGGCCGATGCCTTTGGGTTTGAAGTGTTCCAGCACGATCGCCGGGGCGTCGTCGGCGTTGACCTTGGCAAACAGTTTGGCGGATCCCTCGGTGGGGACGAGTTCCACCAGTGGCGTTTGGTGACACATACCCACGCAGCCGACCCGTTTTACGGCGGCGGGTGCCCCGAAATCGGCCAACGTCCGCCGAATGGCCCGATGGACCTTTTCGCTTCCGTTGGCCACGCAGCAGGACCCCAGGCCGATGCGGATTTCGCCCAACTCGCCGGTCGGCTCGATCGCTCGACGCCGGCGTCCAGCGGTCTCGTCGCCTTGTCGTCGGAGGAAGTCGTCTATTGCATCGCCGGCGGAGTGTGGCGTGAGATGCCCGTAGGTCACGCCGTCGATCTGGATTACCGGGGCCAACGTGCAACAGCCCAGGCAGGCGACCTTTTCGATCGTGAACAGGCGATCCGGGTCGGTGTCGTCGCCGGCGGGGATACCCAGCCTTCGCTCCAGCGCCTCGTGAACGATGCCCGCCCCTTTCACGTGGCAGGCCGTTCCGTGGCAGATGCTGATTATGTGACGCCCCACGGGCTGGTGGCGGAATTGCGTGAAGAAGGTGGAAACGCCCGTGACCGATGCGGGCGTAATCTCGGTCGTTTCGCACACGCGGCGAAGCGCTTCGCGCGGCACGTAGCGATAGTGCTCCTGTATCGCCTGGAGGATGGGAATCACCGCGTCCGGGCGGCGCCCCAATCGCTCGACGGTCTGATCGACAAAACTAAGATCAATGTCGCTCATGCGTTACTGCTCATTGACTTCCTATGCAGAATAAATGCTCTTTTCCACGAATGAAGAAGTGTCCATCCTGGAACGCCGGACTGGTGACGCACGCTTCGCCCAGGTCCCCGTGGCCGACGATCTTGCCTTCTTCCCGCGACGGCTCGACGATCCACGCCTTGCCCTCGTCGCCGAACAGGTAAATGCGGTTGCCCACCAGACTGGGCGAAGAAACGAACGAGGCGTCGTCGAATTCCGCTTCCCAGAGCAACTCGCCGCTCTCCGCGGCGTAGCAAGTCATCGTACCCCAAGTGGCCAGCAGAAAGACATATTCTCTGGTAACCAACGGGCTGCACTGGTCGGGCAGTCCGTCCTCGGCACTCCAGAGAATGTGGCTTTCGGTCACGTCGCCCTCGCCGTCGATCCGGATGGCCGACCACTGGCAATCCTCGTTGCCGAGGTACACCACGCCGCCGAAGGCAACCGGTGTGACGCCGCAGTCGCCTTGCAGACAATCTGCCCGCCATATCTCCTTCCCGTCGGCCAGATCGTAAGAGATCGCCCAGGGATCGCAGCAGGTGATAACCTGGTCGCGACCCTCGTGCGGCACCACTATCGGCGAGCCCCAGGAACTGCTCGCCTCGCGCGTGACCTGCCAGGCGATTTCGCCGGTTGCTATTTCCAGCGCGTAGAGTTTCGATGTGTCGTCCTTCCTCGATCCCTGGTCCAATTGCACCAGCACCAGGTTCTTGTGAATCGCCGGCGAAGCGGCGAATCCGTACGAACTGTCGGGAATACCAAGGCTGCGCGACCAGGCGAGCGAACCGTCCATGTTCAGCGCCACCAGGTCGCCGTTGGCAAAAACGGCCGCGACCCGATGTCCGTCGGTTACGGTCGTCGGCGCGGCGTAGCCGGTGTCTTTCATCACCTTTGGCGGTTCGGCCGTGCTCTGTGGCGTGCCGGGGGCATCCGCGTGCCAGAGCAGTTCGCCGCTGTCGGCAGCGAAGCAGTACACTCGGCGTTGCTTTTCATCGGCACCCGAGAGGAATACGCGATTACCCCAAACCACCGGCGAACTGTTCCCCGGCAACGGGACGGCCGTCTTCCAGAGCACGTTCTTGCCGGAGGGCGCGTCCCAGCCGTCGGGCTGGTTTTCGTAGGCCGAGACACCCGAGCTGCCGGGCCCGCGGAAGCCCGGCCACCACCGGGCGACCTCCTGCCGCGACGGCGGTTCATAAGTCGCGTCCACGGGCCGGGGAGTCGGTCCCGGTATCGGCCCAGGCTGCTTTTCGCCTGGGTTCGAGTTCAACAACGCGGCCAACGCCCGTTCGCTTTGCGGCAGCGCGGGGCGCAGCGCAACGCTCAGGCCGACCGCCCCCGCCAGCAGCACAACGGCCAGCACGGCAACGGCCAGGCGAGCGTTTTGGGCGGTTTCCGCCTCGATGTCTTTGCGCGTCGCTTCAACCGCCGGCATCGGCAACTTGCGGCGCAACGTGGCGGCCGACTTGGCGGCGACCAGGAACAGGCCGACACCGCCGATCAGCAGAAACGCCCCCCCGGCGGCGAACGCCCGCCGGCGAAAGTACGCTTGTCGAAGTTGCCGGTCGAGCGTGCGAATCTGCAAACGCAACGGTTCGCTTTCCGGCTGCTCTGCCAGCGCCGCCTTGAGGGTTTTCAAAGTAACGACTTCCAACGGGTCTTCCACCTGGCGGCGGCTGTAGTCGTACAGCAAAAGCGAACACGCGATCAGCGAGAAAACTCCGGCAACGGCCGCCGTTCGGGTGGCCAGGTGGTAAGCGGTGTCCGATCGGGGCGCAGTTTCGCCGGCGAGCGTTTCGGTGGGTAGCGTTTGGTTCATTGTAGAATCTATTCCTGTCCTGCTACTCGCGCAGCAACTTCTCTTTGAGGATCTCCGCGATGTGTTCGTTGTATTCGCCGGACTTCGTTCGCGGCGGTATCCACTTTTCGTAGTCGAAATCGGGGAAATTCAGCGGCTCATCCACGCCATGGTTGACGACGTAGAAATCCCGCACTTTGGCGGCGTCATCGGCGCTATCATATTGGCCCAGGTCGACGGTCCACTTAGGCCGATTCTTGACCGATCGCTGGAGCACGCAACCGACGTAGATACTCAACCCTTTGAAGTCCATGGCCGCGTTGATCTGGGGTCCGGTGCCGCAATCGCCGACCCAGATCTTTTCGTGCAACTCGGTAACGCGATCGGGCCAACTGACGGCGATCCGCACTTCGTCGTCCGGCGCGAACTTCTGTAGTTCGTCGATCAATTCTTTGACTTTCATATCTTCACGCCCCCGTTGTTCAACGCCTGCTGGTTGGGACAGTACCAGAAACACCGGCCACAGGAAACGCATGTTCCCCGGTCTGGTTGATAATCCTCTCGTCGCCGGCGAAGGCACAGGTGGATCAGCTTCAGGCCGATCACCAGTCCGAGCCAACCGCCAAGCCATCGGCCGGCGGCGACGAACCGGCCGGTCTGCAACTTGATCGCGTCTCGATAAAGGTCGCCCAGCGGCCGTCCGGTGGCCCGAAAGGCATCGCTGGCGTCGGTCGAGCCTTCCGCCCGGCCGGTTTCCTCGAGTCGCATTCGCTCGGCGATCCGCACCGTAGGGTGCAGTTTCGACAGCGGTACGCTCAGGCCGCTTCCCAGCCACGCGCCGCCCGCTACCAGTACCGGCAGCAACACGATCAGAGCGGCCAGCCGCCGGCGTCCTTCGGCCCGCTGCCGGGCGTCTTGAACGACCGTCGGTTGGCGAATCGCCCCGTAGGGGCAAACGTCTTCGCACAACCGGCATTGGATGCACTCGTCGGGCGGAATCCTCACGTGCCATTTTGACACCTTTGAGGCCCAACGCAACAGGACCCCGTAGGGACACAGGAACCGGCAGTAAGGTCGACCGATGAAAAGCCCCGCGACCAGGAAGCACGCGCCGAGAATCAGCATGTTCAGATCGCCGCCGAGGCGGAAGAAGGCCACGAACGGATCGTAGCGGCAAATCACGAACGCCGTGCCCGTGGCCGCATATACCACCGCCAGACCCAGGTACACGTAGGCCAGCAGCCCCAGGGTGTGTTCCAGCCAGCCGGGCAGGCGGATCGGCCGCAGGGCGACCAGTTCCTGCACGGCGCCCAAAGGACAAACCGCCGCGCAGAAAGTGCGGCCGAAGAACAGCGCGAAGAGCAACGGCAGCACGAAAAACGCCACGGTTGCCGCCGGCACCGCGTAGCCAGGGTCGCAAACGGCCAGCGTAACGTTCTGTATGGCCCCGATCGGGCAGATGCAGCCCTGGCGCCAGAAGCCCAGCCATGCCAGCGAGGCAATCGTCAGCAGAAACAGCCCTCGGCG
>Ga0180431_10008318_pt1 | contig 11918 bp, 8 predicted proteins | sample SS_ome_11_FD_132459 | JGI IMG/M metagenome (GOLD analysis project Ga0180431, IMG submission 132459) | Hypersaline lake sediment archaeal communities from the Salton Sea, California, USA - SS_1_MS_1 metaG | ecosystem: Environmental > Aquatic > Non-marine Saline and Alkaline > Hypersaline >... | reverse complement strand
TGGTCCACGGCAACCTGCTGGCCATGAAGATCGACAAGACCGCAGGACAGGCCGTCAACCTGGCCTGCGGCGACCGCATCAGCGTCAACCAGGTCATCGCCCGCATCAACGAACTGCTGGGCAAGAGCGTGCAGCCGATCTACGCCGACGCCCGCCCCGGCGACGTCAAACACTCCTGCGCCGACATCCGCAAGGTCCGCGAGCTCCTGGGCTTCGAGCCCCAGCTCAGCTTCTCCGACGGGCTGCTCCGGGCCATCGACTACTACAAGTCGATCGCCTGAGCGGTGCTGGCCAGCGGGCGCCTGCGGCGGTGCCGGCAGGTTCACCCCGCGTCATCCCCCGTTGACCGCCGGCGCTTCCACCCAGAACCAGCCGCGCAGATCGCCGGCGGCGAAGCCGGTGGCCTGGTCGGCCGGGTAGGCCGCGGCGATGGCCCGTTGCACGCCGGGCCGGATCTGATCGGCGGGCCCGTGGCAGGCCAGGCAGCGATTCTGCAGGCGGATGGGCAGCAGGGCGCCCAGCCGGCCGTCGGAGGCACTCAGCAACACCGGCTCGCTCGCCCGGTCAGCCACCAGCTTCACGGCCCACGCCGGCGGCGTGTTTCGCGGGTTGCGCAAGCGGTACGACGTGCGACCGATGGCCACCCCGAGTTCCGCGCCCACCTGCCCGGCGATGCGGGGGGCCTCGTCCCGGCACACCGCGATGGCCGACGCGGGACCCGACGCCTGCACCTCCTCGATCAGCCGCGCCGACAGCCGGGCCTGCAGCTCGTCCCGGGCGGCGAGGGCCAGGGCCTGCTGGGCGGTCTGCACGTCGGTCAGCCCGGAGCCCTGAACCCGCTGCCAGCTCGCCGGAGGGGGCGTCCGTGGGGCACAGCCGTGCCCGGCCCACGCCAACCCGGCCACCAGTACGAACGAGCCCGAGACCACAACGAGTTTCCTGGTCATGCCGTCCTCCCTCTGCGGACCGCCCGCCCGGCCACGGCTCACGCCGCAGCGGGCAGGCCGCTGATCCCCGGGGGCCCGGCCGTTGTGCGGCCCCGGGGCTGCCCGGGCGGTGATTCAGAGGCCGCGGCGCCGCAGCGGGTAGGCCAGGGCGATCAACAGCAGTGGCAGTCCGATCAGACCGGCGCCGCACATCCCGCCACCGCCCCCGCCGCCCCCACCACCACCGACGGATCCGTCAGCGTCGTCGTCGTCAGGATCTGCGGCGTCGGTGCCGTCACCATCGTCGACAATGTCCTCCGCCTCCCCGTCGCCGGTTGAGCCGCCGCCGCCGCTTCCTCCGTCCTCTGCGGTCACCTCGGTCGCGTTCTCGTAGGTGACGTCCTCGAAGCGGGCGTAGGTGATATCGGTGAAACCGGCAACGCTGATGGCGTCCGCCGTTTGAGTGACAGCCGCGGCCTGGGCGTCGATGTTGAGCGTGTCACCGGTTTCGTGGTCACCGCCGTCGAGATCGCGGCCCACGTCAAGCGGGTCGGCGTCAACAAGGTCGTCGAACTCCGTTCCGACGAGGTTCTCGATCCGGCCCTCCAGACGGATGGTGGCCCCGGAGGTATTGATGACCTGATCCTCGCCGATCAGGTCGAGATCGATCGTGACGGCGCTCGAAACGTAGGTCAGGTCCAGGGTGTCGGTGCCGGATTCGTCGGTGATCACCAGAACGTCCTCGCCGTCCGGGGCCCGCGTGGCGGCAGGCTGGTTGCGCGTGCCCGAGGACGGCGGATCGGTATCAAACTCGGGGTAGAACCGGTCGTCCCCCCCGCCGCCGTCGATCGCATTGCCGTATTTGTTCGCGTAGATTGCGTCGTTGTCGGGCCCGCCGTTCAGGGTATTGATGCCGTCTCCGGAATGCAGGACGTCGTTGCCTGCACCGCCGTTCAGGTAGTCGTCATCGGCCGCGCCGTGCAGGTAGTCGTTGCCGTCACCGGCGTACACCGTGTCGTCACCTACGCCGGCGTAGATCTCGTCTCCGAACTCGCTGCCCGTAATGTTGTCAGCGCCGCCAAAGGCGTTGATTTCGACGGCGTACTTGCCTTCCTGGTCGCCCTCCTGCATGTTGGGGAAATCGTCCCGTTTGACGCCGCTGACGTCGATCTCATCGGCCTCCTCACTGCCGTCGATCACGATGCGTTTAATGCCGGCACAGTCGACTTCGCCCTCGGGTGGGAAGCCGTTGACCCAGACGGTTCCGTCGCTGCACCAGACCCGGAGGCTACCGCCGGTCTTCATGTCGATTCGCAGGACACCCCCCTCATCAACTTGCGACTCCACCTCGGGGAGTTCGGGCGGCACCTGAGCCGAAGCCGGCCCTGCAAACAGCATGAGTACGGCCACCATCAGACTGCCCCCTGCGAACAGCCGCGTGGTGCTGCCCAGCGGTCCGAGTCTCGTCATGTTTGCTCTCCTGTCATCGGATCCTGGTGTTGCCCGGCGGCGGGTCCCCCCGAAGGACGGCCGCGGGCGGTGAAGGGACCCTGAACGGGCCCGAACCGCATGGTCGCCAAGTGTGCCGACACTGTCAATCGACGTTTCCCGAAAGCCCCTTACACGAAGGGGCTGAGGTTCGTGACACCGTCCTGACCGCTTCGATCGAAGGTTCGCAGTGCCTTCGACGCGGAGTCGGTCGGCGTCGTGACCTCATGGCCCGCGGGGCGGCTGCCAGGCAAGGCCACCAGGTCGTTTCCCGAGCCGCCTCGGTCAGATGGCGAGCCTCGTAGAGTTCCCGGCAGGCGGGCCGTCCGCCGTCGCGGCTGACCCGGGCATCCTGGAATCGCATTGATCGAACGGCCGAGATCGGCCCCGCAGCGCCGGCCTGCGTGTCTCGCCCGTTGGAGGCGCCGGATTTCCGGCCCGACGCCTGCACCTGCACCTTCTCGAGGCACCGCATCGACACGCGGGCCTGTAGCGCGCCTCGGGCGGCCAGGGCGCGCGCCTGCCGGTCCGCCAGCCCTTCGGTCCGCCCGGAGTTCTGGACCCCAGCCAGCTCACCGGAGGGGAGGTCCGCGGAGCAGACCGTGCCCGGCCCGCGCCATCCCGGCCACGGCAGCCAACGCTTGGGCAACGGGTCTCCTGGTGATGCCCCCTCCCTTCCTCGACTGCTCGCCCTGCAACCGCCCACCCCTCCGCGGCCACGTGGCTGATCCCGGCGGGCCGCCCGGGCCGGTGCAATCCGCTCTGCCTGTGCGGGGCGTGCAGGCGGTGCCGCCCCGCCGCCCCGGCACCCGCCCGGGCGGTTTGACCCCGCCTCCGCCGGCGGTGTATAGGTACGGGCAGCTCCCAGTTCCGCGGCGGCCGGCACGGGCGGGCCTCCGCGGCGAGTCGCGTCAGCCAGTTCGAGGGGACCAACCCATGAATCAGCCGCTCTGGACACCGTCACCGGACAAGGTCGAGCAGGCCAACCTGACCGCCTTCATGCGGGCGGTGGAGAAGAGCCGCGGGCTGAAGTTCGACCGCTACCGGCAGCTCCACGAATGGTCGATCGAGCACCCGGAGGATTTCTGGGTGGAGATGTGGCATTTCGGCGGGATCGTCGCCAGCCGGGAATGGGACGACGTCCTGGTCGACGGCGACAGAATGCCGGGCGCCCGCTGGTTCACCGGCTCGCGGCTGAACTTCGCCGAGAACCTGCTCCGCTACCGCGACGATCATCCGGCCATCGTCTTCCGGGGCGAGAACGGCTCCCGCCGCCGCCTGACCTATGCCGAGCTGTACGACCAGGTCGCCCGGACGGCCAAAGCCCTGCGGAAGATGGGCATCGACCGCGGCGACCGTGTCGTCGGCTTCCTGCCCAACCTCCCCGAGACCATCATCGCCATGCTGGCCGCCACCAGCGTCGGCGCCATCTGGTCCTCCTGCTCCCCCGACTTCGGCATCAACGGCGTCATGGACCGCTTCGGGCAGATCCAGCCCCGGGTGCTCTTCACCGCCGACGGCTACTTCTACAACGGCAAGAGCATCGACTCGCTCGAACGCGTCCGCGGCATCGTCCGGCAGATTCCCAGCATCGAGCAGGTGGTCGTGGTGCCCTACCGGGACGACCAGCCCGACATCGGCGGCGTCGACCGGGCGGCCCTGTTCGCCGACTTCCTGGCGCCTGAGGCCGGCGGAGAGATCGTCTTCGAGCAACTGCCCTTCGATCATCCCGTCTACATCATGTACTCCTCGGGAACGACCGGCATGCCCAAGTGCATCGTCCACGGCGCCGGCGGGACCCTGATCCAGCACCTCAAGGAGCTGATGCTCCACACCGACCTGAAGCGCGACGACCGCATCTTCTACTTCACCACCTGCGGCTGGATGATGTGGAACTGGCTGGTCAGCAGCCTGGCGGTGGGCGCCACCGTGCTGCTCTACGACGGCTCCCCCTTCCATCCCGACGGCAACGCGCTGTTCGACCTGGCCCGGGACGAGGGCATGACCGTCTTCGGCACCAGCGCCAAGTACATCGCCAGCGTCGAGAAGGCCGGGCTGGAGCCGATCCGCACGCACGACCTGACGCCGCTGCGGGCCATGCTCTCGACCGGCTCGCCGCTGGCCCCGGAGAGCTTCGAGTTCGTCTACCGGAAGATCAAGGAGGACCTCTGCCTGTCGTCCATCTCGGGCGGGACGGACATCATCTCCTGCTTCGCCCTGGGCAACCCGATCGGCCCGGTGCACCGCGGCGAGCTGCAGACCCGCGGGCTGGGCATGAGGGTGGAGGTGTTCGACGACGGCGGCCGGCCCGTCCGCGGTGAGAAGGGCGAGCTGGTCTGCACCGCCCCCTTCCCCTCGATGCCGGTCCACTTCTGGAACGACCCCGACGGCGAGAAGTACCACGACGCCTACTTCGACGTGTACCCCAACATCTGGCGGCACGGCGATTACGTGGAGCTGACCGAGCGCCAGGGGATGATCATCTACGGCCGCTCCGACGCGGTGCTCAACCCCGGAGGCGTGCGGATCGGCACCGCCGAGATCTACCGCCAGGTCGAGGCCCTGCCCGAAGTGGTGGAGAGCCTGGTGGTCGGCCAGGACTGGGACAACGACGTGCGGGTCATTCTCTTCGTCAAGCTGCGGGACGGCGTCGCTCTTGACGACGCCCTGGTGGACCGGATCCGCAAACACATCCGGGCCAACTGCACGCCGCGGCACGTGCCCGCCCGGATCGTTCCGGTGACGGACATCCCGCGGACCATCAGCGGCAAGATCGTGGAGCTGGCCGTCCGCAACGTGATCCACGGCCGGCCCGTCAGGAACGTCGACGCCCTGGCCAATCCCGACGCCCTGGAGCAATACCGGGACCGCCCGGAGCTGCAGAGCTGAAGCCGCCCCGCCGGGCGAGCGGCGATGCGTCAACACCCGGCCGGGCCCGCCGGTGTCGGGGTCACTCCAGCTCCGACTCGGGGCGCCCGGTCGGGCGAAGCGGGCCGAACAGATCGGTCACGCTGGGCTGCTCGAGCATGAACCGGGCCCGGATGGCCCCCGTCTCGCACAGCTCGTACAGGGCCTGAACAACCATGCCGTACTCGACGCCCGCGCCGGTTGCCTCGTCACGGGAACCGCGGGGCGGCGGGGACCCCAGCAACTCGACCAGTTCCGCGACGTCGAAGCTGGCCTCGAGCGGCGGGCCGGTGCCCGAAGGCCAGGTCCGCAGCACGGTGATGGCGCTGTCGCCCGCGGCGGCGTTGAGGGTGAGGGCTCCCGAAGGGTGGTGGTAGAACAGCGGCGGCTCACAGCGGAGGTCCCGGCCGAAGATGGCGATGCGCCGCGAGCCGCTGCGCTTCACGTGGATCATCGGCTCGGCGTCCGAGGGCACCAGGTCCATGGCGAAGTTGCCCCGGCCGATCAGCCGCGTCCCCAGATCCGGGTCGACCCGTTCGGTCAAGGCGTCGTAGGCTGCGATCCGCACGGGCAGATCGTCATCACTCACCAGGGCCCGAAGCGGCACGGCGGCCCGCGGGATCTCGTAGGCCTGCCCCAGGGCTCGAATCGCCGCAAAACGGTGCTCGCTCTGCTCGTCGGCCGCTCGCTCGGCGAGCACCTCGACCGCCAGGCTGTCCCCCAGGCGCAGGCCCGCCAGGGCGGCGAAGAAACGCACGCCGCCGTCTTCGTGGGCGTACAGGCTGCTGATGCTGGGCAACGCGGTCCGCCCGATGCCTTCCCAGGCGAGGGCGATGGCCTCGCGGTCGGCGTCGGCTCGGACGATCTCCTCGGCCAGCGCCCGGGCCCGCACGCCAGGCAGGCTGGCCTGACCCCCGATCCCCAGGTGCTGCACCACCTTCAGAAAATGGGCGGGATCCCGGGCGTGCTCCTGGGGCACGGTGAGCTTGATGTAAGAGGGTGAGATCGGATCGGCCACCTTGCGGTCGGCGGGGAAGCGGCTGTTGATCGCCGAAGCGATGGCCTGGGCCTTCGAGTACGAGGGACCGAAAAGGACCAGGCGCAGCCGGCGGTCGGTGGTGACCCTCCCGCCCCCGAGGATGCGTCCCACGCGCTCGGCGCTGCGCGTGGCGGCGGAGCCCCGGTCCGAGAACGGGTTCAGGAAGACCGGCCCCTTGGCCTCGGCCAGGGGGCGCCCGGTCAGGGCGGCCGAGGGGGACAGCATGCGGTGGATCAGCAGGTCGGCGGGGAACAGGAACCCGCCCCGCAGCGAGGTCGTTTCGGTCCCCGATAGCGCCGCGACCTGGACGTCGAACCGCGAGCCCGCCACGGCTCCCGCAGGGATCTCGCCCTCGATGGTCACGACGGCCGTGTCCGGATGATCGATCAGCCGCCCGGGAGTCCACTCGTGGGTGCGGGCCCCCGGGCCGCTGAACTCGGGGCGTTTCTGGAGTTGATCGAGGATGCGGCTGCGGGCCTGCCGCGGGCAGGTCGTGGATCCCGCCTCGCCCAGGCCCAGCACGAGGCCGTATCCCCGCACGTTCATCTTCCGCAGCCCCTCGATCCAGGCGTACTGGCCCACGGTTTCGCTGACGGCGGCTGAGGAACTCCTGTCCTCGCTGCCGGCCACCGGCTCCGGGGGAGCCCCTTCCGCGCCCAGGTCCCAGCTCCAGCCTTCCCCGCACCCGGAAGCCAGGGCCACGGGGAGCAACACGGCCGGGAACACTCTGCGAATCAGTTTCACGGTATCAGCCCTTGCATGCAGGATCGACGGACCTCTGGGTCGGCTCGGGCCGCCCCCGGGAATAGCCCGCCGGGGCAACCACGGAAGGTAGGGTATGAACGCTGGCCTCACGATACGCCACCGCGCCGCCGAGTCAAGAATCGCGGTGGTGCTTGTGGCCCCAAGCCGGTTGGGTATACTGGCGCCCTGCCGGCTGGCGGAGCCCCGCGAGGCTTCGACGGGAATGCGGGTCAGCAGCGACCCGCGGCTTCGCCACACCGGGCAACGGCGGCGTAGCCAAGTGGACTAAGGCGCGGGTTTGCAAAACCAGTATTCATGGGTTCGAATACCATCGCCGCCTGTTCTTCCTTCTGCGGGCCACCTGCCGGCCACGAGAAAACCCCCGACCCGATAGCGAGACACTCCCGGCACGGCAGTCTGTGAGAACACTCCATTCGGCCTACCGAGACGGGTGTCATCGGGTACGTCGCGCAGGATGGCCAACCGGGGCACTGTCATCGACCGGCCAAGCTGGCAAGCTGGATGAAGCGCGCCACGAGGACACCTTCAAACCGTTGGGCCAGCGGGACACCCCTGAATCGATCTTGGGTTTTCGTGCTTGCATCCGGGACCGCGATTCGGACAATGAAAGGTCCTTCCGGAAGCAGGTCCTCTTGCGGAGGATGTTGAGAAGGAACATGCGCGACGGTGCTGTACATCTCGCTACGGTGAACTGGGCTGTGCTCGACGTCATTGCGGACGCGGGCTTCGCCATCACGCTGAACCGCGTGGAGGGCGGGTTCGTCGCGATCGCCGCGAGCGCTTCCGGGCAGAGATGGAGGGCCCGAGGCACGGATGCCTACAAAGCGGTTTGTGAACTGGCCAGGCGGCTCGGGATCGACGCGGCGCGCGCCAGGCCGCAGGATTGCTGGAACAGCGTCACCAGCGCTCCGGCTCTCTGACGGCCACCCACCCCATCGGCGGTGTTCCGCCGGTGTCAGCCCAACCGTGTAGCCGAGGGGATCGGGGGATTCGTACGCCAGCCTGCCTGACCTCGCCCCCCAACCGTCAAGGCGAACCCACGCGGGCCGTGTTGAGCGCGTGAGAAAAGCAACGGGCTGCCCCCGAGGGGCAGCCCGCAACGCGTTCAGCTTGATCGTGCGTCGAATCCCTACGCGCGACGGCGCAGGACGGCCAGCCCGCCCACCACGAGCAGGGCCAGGGCGCCCGGCTCGGGCACGAAGGTCACGTACTGGCCGCTGGCATCGGCGAACACCTGGTTGAAGATGAAGCCGCCGCCGTCCGGCGTGGCGGTCCAGATGCCGTCGCCCGTCGACAGGATGTAGCTGCCGTTGCCCAGCAGCTCCCCGCCACGCAGCGTCGGGCCGCCGATCTCGTCCGTGTCCACGAACGCCCGCAGCGAACCGTCGGCGTTGTAGTGCCACAGGCCCTCGATGCCGGCGCTGTCGATGGCGTTGGCCACGATGACGCTGCCGTCATCCAGGATCGCGACCTGCTCCGCGAAGCCCAGACCGTCGGCGAAGGTCGACAGGAACCCGCCGTCCACGCCGTAGCGATCGACGCGGTCGTTGTCGGCGTCGGTGATCAGCAGGTCACCCTCGAACGGCTCGGCGTCGAAGATGCTGGTGCTCTCCACCGGGAAGAAGCCCAGGTAGCTGCCCGTGGTGTCGAACTTGATGACGGCGTCGTCGAAGTCACCCGCCGAGTTGGTCACGTAGACGGTGCTGCCGTCGGTGCCCAGGCTGCGGACGTTGTCCATGGTCTTGCCGTTGCCGCCGGTGATGGTGCCGACGTAGCTGAGGTCGGCATCGAACTGGAAGACGGCGTCCTCGGTCTGGTCGGCGACCCAGAGCTGCCCACCCACCATGACGGCCTCCTTGGGCGTGCTGAACTCCCAGCCGGAGGCGGCGGCATCGGTGAGCCAGTCGGCATTGATCAGCGAACCGTCGTAGGCGTCAAAGAGCATGATCCGATCGCCGCTGCTGTCCGGAATCATGACCTGGGCGGTAGCGGCCGGCACGAACAGCGCCAGAGTCAACACGATAGCAATGGTCGTCCTCATCTCCATTCCTCCTCTTGTTCCTCGCAAACCCCGATTCAAGAATCGCCCACCTCCGCAACGTGCGAAGTGGTCAGAAAAGAAGAGCGCCGGGCGGCGTCTCTGTCGACAGGTTGGACTCGATCCAGGTGGAAGTGGTTGGCCACCGATAGCTGCACTGGAAGCGTCGTCCGTGGTCGGGCCCGCGGAGACTGAGGTTCTCGTGCCGAACCGCGCGGTGGCGGCCAGGCTTCCTCGCCCGCCTCCGGTTGCCGCAGACCCTGCCGCCGCGCATGGCATCCTGAACTAAAATCCCCGCCGGCCCAACCAAAAAAGAAGAGAGACACCACCCGCAGGCGGCTCTCTCTCCCAGAACCACGGCTCAGTCATCCACGGAGGTGGAAAAACTTCCTCCTCCGCCCATATTCACAGAGTTAGTCTAAACAACTGTGGCGTGCTGATCAAGGGGGCCTGGGGCATCCTGGAGCAGGTCGCTCGTTTGGGGCGTTGGGTGTCGACCTGGCGAGCCCGCGAGTTCGCAGGGCAACATCCTGCGAGGCGAGCGGCGTGGGGCGGCGGGCTGGTGCCGGTTATCGGCCCGGCCCTCGCGGCCCGCCGCGCGGATCAGTGGGCGGAAACCTCGTCGTGAAACGCCTCGGCAACCCGCCGGGCGGGGCCGGGATCTTCAGCCCCAGTGACCCCCGCAAGGAAGCGGCCGGTGACGAAGACCACGTCCACCACCCCGCCAACGTCCCCCGCCGCGATCAGGCGGGGGCCCTCCTCCTGCCAGGACAAGCGCCCGAAGTCCTGGAAGAAGTTGAGGTAACGTTGAAACAGGGCCTCGGCGGCCGAGTCGTCCGCGGCCCGGTGGAGGAACAGGGTGAACCGATCTCCATCGAAGAGGTAGTCGGCCGTGTACACGTCGTCCAGGAAACCCAGGCTGAACGCATCCTGGGCCAGGTAGGTGAACGTGCCGTCGATGCGTCCCACGGAGGGCAGCAGGGTTTCGGCCCAGAGATCATCCGCCGTTGAGCGGACCTGCTCCGCCAGCCGCGCGGCGATGTCCACGGTGGTGGCCGGTTCCACCCCGGCGCTCATGGGCAAGACCTGGAAATAACTGCCGCCCGCCCGGAAGAAGACGGCCCCACCGGAGACGTATCCCTCCTGGCCGACGTCCACGGCCTCGGCGCCCGGAGTGGCCTCGGCCTGGTAGACCCCCAGGGCGTTGGCCGGTGTACCCATGTCGTACCAGTACACATCGATGGTCAGGTCGGGGTCGGTCTGGTGGGCGTAGGTACCGAACGTCAGGCCCACCACCTGGAACTGGAGGTAGAGCTCGGCCCGCCCGTCGATCTTCACGTACAGGTTTTCAGGGCTGAAACGGGCGACGTTGGTGGGGACCCGCCAGCCGGGCTCGGCCGGCGTGGGGAAGGGGTTCTCCGCTTCCGAGGTTGCCTCCGCCTCAGGAGCAGCCGCCGTGGCGGCCGCTTCCGGAACGGCGCTGGCGTACGCCCGTTCCGCCGCGGCGAGCACGGCATCCTCGCCGGCGCCCTGGAACCCCTGAACCAGACGACCCGCGGCGAAGACCGCCATCGAGCCGTCGTCGCCGGGCAGCAGCGTGATCGGACCCACGTACCGGGGTGTGCGGCCGGCGGCGCCGCCCGGGCCCGGTTCCGCCCGGCCCCCGGCGCCACCCGAGGCCGACCGTTGCGTCCTGAGCGTTTCGAGGACCGAGTGGGCAGCGGCGGTGTCGCGGGCCTCCATGGCCCAGGCGGTGAGGCCATCCTCCAGGTCGACCAGGAAGACCTCGTCCAGCCCCTGCCGGCCGAGCGCCGAACGGTGGACGTAGCGCAGGCTGCCCGGCACGCGGCCTTCGGTCGGCAGGAAGCCGGCCACGCGGAAGGGGCCGCCGTAGTCGAGTTGCGTGCCGCCGACGGCCCCGGCCACGGACGCCAGGCCCGGGGCGGCGGTCGGGTCGGGAGCAGCGGCCCGCAACTCGGTGTAGTAGCGCCCCTGCCAGAAGCCCGCCCGCATCCCGCTGCCGTCGAGCCATCCGTCCCGCGCGCCGGGGAGCCCTTCCCACTGCCGCGGGCGCCTGGCCCCGCACAGGCCAAAGGCCTGCGCCGGAGTGCGCGCATCGCAGACCGCGATCCGCAGGGTCAGCCCGTCGCCGCCCGCGGAGTTGTACGTCCGGAGGTAGACCTGCCCCGCCCCGTAGGCCACTGCCGCTGAACCCAGATCGCCCAGGGCATCGTCGTCGGGCCGCAACGCCTGGGCCTCGCCCGCCGCACGCCACCCCAGGTCGTCCAGAGCGGGCAGCATCTGCCGGGCGACGGTTGCCTCGCGGGATTCGTCCACTGCGGACTCGGCCGCCTGGCCGGAAGCGAACAGCGGTGCTCCCGGTGTGCGGGCGTGCAGAACGAAGCCCACCGCGATCCCGGCGGCCAGAAGCAGCAGGGCGATCCCCAGGACCTTCTCGCGGGACCCGACGGCCCCGGCGGGCCGTACGTAACGGCGTCCAAGAAACGTGGCCATGTTCCCGATCCGCCCGAGCCGGTTGCAGGCCCGCGGTGCGCCGGCCCGCAACCGACCGCACCACGCCTCAGGCGAGCAGCTCCTCCGCCCGTTTGACGACCGCGGCGAAGTCGACGTTGCACTTGCACGCCCGGCGGGCCGCCTTGAGGTCGGCGCCGGTGCAGTCGCGGGCCTCCGGCGGCATGGCAGCCAACAGCTCGCGGGCCTCGTACACCCGGCCGTCCGCCTCCGCGTAGGTCAC
>Ga0180431_10008317_pt1 | contig 11918 bp, 6 predicted proteins | sample SS_ome_11_FD_132459 | JGI IMG/M metagenome (GOLD analysis project Ga0180431, IMG submission 132459) | Hypersaline lake sediment archaeal communities from the Salton Sea, California, USA - SS_1_MS_1 metaG | ecosystem: Environmental > Aquatic > Non-marine Saline and Alkaline > Hypersaline >... | reverse complement strand
CGCCACAATGGTCCCGAAGTTCCTCAAGCGTGGCGTCGGGGTACTTGTCCACCAGCGCCTTGAGCTTCGTCAGTTTCTTGCCTGCCAATTTCGGGGGTCTTCGGCCACCCCGACGTCGCGGAGCGAAGTCGCCCCCTTCCCGCCGTCGCTGCAGCAGCCGGCGAATCCATGCCGTACTGACCCCGAAGAGCTCGGCAATCTCCGTCCGTGTGCCAATCCGCTCATCGCATGCCCGTGCGACCCGCTCCCTCAGGTCCATCGAGTAGGTCTTCATACCTACCTAGATCGGCCATCGCTACGAAAAAAACGTGAACCGCTCTAGGTTTCGAGTCCACCCTTCACCCTTGTGGCCTACCGCGAAAAGGCAGTCCTGCGGGATGAACGCGCCGATGTCTTGTTCAAGATTGGACCTGTTCCGTCTGGTCTCCCGCTTGGCATGGATGCGTCGACCGGCACGTCGGTCATCATTCATCATTCGACTGTCACAAGACCCAGGGCTTGCGATAGGTACGGGTCAGGAGCTTGCATGCCTCCGGATCGTTGGGGATCGTTTCGTTCTTCGCGTCCCAATACACGCGCCGACCGACGCGATACGAGATATTCGCCAAGTGACAAGGTATCTGGCCGTCGTATCCGTTCTGCGCGTCGGCGTTCGGGCGTTTTCGGCTGCGGACGCACTCGATGAAGTTGCGCTCGTGGTCGCAGAGGGGCGTACTGCCCTTCTCTTCGTACCCCGGCTTGCGGCTGCGGCGGTCCTCGTCACGATAGATCTGGAAGCCCTTGCGGTTGATGTGGAGCGTGCGGTCCTGGCCGAAGAACTCGATGCCATGGCCCCCACCGCCGTGGGGCTGCCAGCCGTTGTCGTGCCGTATGGTGTAGACCATCGTGTAGCCCGGGCACTCGAACCCCGCCGTGCCCGTGTCGGGCGTGTCGCGCGCATCGTTGAACGCCTGCTTGCCGCCGATCATGGACACCGACTTGATGCCGGGCTCCATCGCCCAGCAGACCACGTCGAAGAGATGCACCGCCCAGTCGCTGACCATGCCGCCGGCATAGTCCCAGAAGAAGTAAAAGAGCCAGTGGAAACGCAACTTATTGAACGGTCGCTTGGGCGCCGGCCCCAGCCACATGTCGTAGTCCACGCCCTCAGGTGGGGCCGGCGCGTCCGGCGGGTGTCCGAGGTTGCCGCGCATTTCCTTACTACCCCACGCGTTCCAGACGTGAACCATGTGGACCTTGCCGATCTCGCCGGCCTTGATGCGGTCGACGGCGTTGATCCAATGTCGGCTGCTTCGCTGTTGCGTGCCGATCTGGACAATACGGTTATGCTGCTTGGCGGCATCGAGGAGCAGCCGGCCCTCACGGATGTTGTGCGTCATGGGCTTCTCGCAGTAGATGTCCTTGCCGGCCTTGCACGCCTCGATGGCCACGATGCCGTGCCAGTGGTCGGGGGTGGCGACGAGCACGGCGTCGATGTCCTTCATGTCCAGCAGTTCGCGGAAGTCCTTGAGCTGCTTCGGGGACGAGCCGGCGGCCTTGGCGGCCTTCTCGCGGTGAGCCTGATCGACGTCGCAGACGGCCGCGATCGCCACGTCCTTCATCTTGGCGAATTCACGGATATGCGCCGTGCCTTGCCCGCCGGTGCCGATGAATCCCATCACCACCTTTTCGTTGGCGCCTTGCGCGCCCAATGCCGGCCCGCTCGAACGTGCCAGCGACAGGCCGGCCATTCCCGCCGCGCCCTTCATTAAGCCCCTACGGGTAATCGAACTGCGTTTCATGTGGACCTCCTTGCGAATGCCGAACGCTATGACGTCGATGGAAGTAATCCTCGGGGACAGTGTACGTCGCGAGGACCCGGCTGGAAACAGCCCCGACCACAATTGCATGTGGCAGCCGGACAGGGGCAACGAAGGCGGGACAGGCATGCACAACTCTCCGTGGAACCTTCCCATATCATGTCAAGCTGAACAGGCGAGTGGCTCGCCGACGTTGCGACATGGACGTGGGAAGCATGAACCGGGTCGGTTGCGAGTCTGTGACGGATGAAGTCAGCGCCGGACATGCGAGGAGTCTTGATAGGGCGGGACAGTGCTTTCTAACACACCACGGCCTTCTAGCCCGATACCGCTTGTCCCAGGAAGATCGCTTCACGTCCTTGATAGTTCGCTCAATATCGTCTCGCTGCTGCTCCAACCACAGCGCCCTGGCGCGCGCCGTAATCGCATCATCGAGTGGACTCATAAGGACAGTTGGTTGGAACTGGGCGATACTGGACTTGAACCAGTGACCTCCTGCGTGTCGAGCAGGCGCTCTAGCCAACTGAGCTAATCGCCCGCTCGCCCGGGCAGCGCCACCAGGGACGCTGCGGTCGGCGGATGTGTATTCTAGCACGTCCTTGCGTGCTGTCCAATAGCGGCGACTTGGTGATCACCCACGGAATCCGAGGGGCGAGTGCGACGTTGACACGACCGCCGCGATGCGGGAGGATCTGCGCGTCGGGTGCGGATTGGTGCAAGGAGCATCGTCATGGGTGAGGTGGTCAACGTAGGGCTTTTGGGATCGCAGTTCGTCGCCACGATCCACGCCGAGTCGTTCGCGGGTTTGCCGGGCGCCGACGTGTTGGCGGTGGCCTCGCCGACGCCGGGCCACGCCGAGGCCTTGGCAGACAAGCACGGTATCGCGCACAGCTTCACCGACTACCACAAGCTCCTGGAGATGGACGAGATCGACGTGGTCGTCGTGGCGATCCCCAACGACCTGCACTGTCAGGCGACCTGCGACGCGGCCTCGGCCGGCAAACACGTCATCTGCGAGAAGCCGCTGTGCATGAACCTCGCCGAGGCCGATCAGATGATCGAGACCTGCCGCAAGGCCAACGTCAAGCTCATGTACGCCGAGGAGCTATGCTTCACACCGAAATACGTCCGGATGAAACAGCTCTTCGACGAGGGGGCCCTCGGCAGACCGCACCTGCTCAAGCAAAGCGAGAAGCACGATGGCCCGCACGCCCCGCACTTCTGGGACATCGACCGCAGCGGCGGCGGGGTGACCATGGACATGGGCTGTCATGCCATCGAGTTCTTCCGGTGGATGTTGGGCCGGCCGAGGATCCTCAACGTCTACGCACAGATGGGCACGTACGTCCACGCCGACAAGACCCGCGGCGACGACAACAGCATCATCATCCTGGAGTTCGACGGCGGCTGCGTGGGCGTGGCCGAGGAGAGCTGGTGCAAGCTCGGCGGGATGGACGATCGGGCCGAGGTGCACGGCTCGGAAGGCGTGGCCTACGCCGACCTGCTCCACGGCAACGCGATCGAGACCTACAGCAAGCCGGGGTACGGCTACGCGGTCGAGAAGGCCGGCGACACCAAGGGCTGGACGTTCACCATCTACGAGGAGGGGTGGAACTACGGCTTCCCGCAGGAGATGGCCCACTTCGTGGAATGCATCCGTGACGACAAGCAGCCCCTGGTCACCGGCGAGGACGGCCGGGCCACGCTGGAGGCCATCTTCGCCGCCTACGAGTCCGCCGGCACGGGTCGAAGGGTCCCGTTGCCCTTCAAGACCGACGCCCAGCGCCCCATCGACCTGTGGCTGCGAGGCTGATCCCTCTCGTTACAACCGATGCGTCTTGACGACCGCGTCGCGGATCTTGGGGTCCAGGCGGGCGAAGTTCTCGAGATAATCGACGCGTTCCTTGTTGAGGGCCTTGACCAGGGCCTCCCGCTGCTCGGCGTCGTAGACCTCGCGCGGGTCGAATGGGTGCATGTCGAAATCGTTGCCCTTCTCGTCGGTGACGCCGCCGGCGACGAAACGGGTGCCGTAATCGGGGTCGTCGGCCCAGATGGCCTCATTGCGGAAGACCGCCAGCGTGATGTGCCCGATGCCGTTCTTCCAGGGACGAACGGCGGGACGCTTCGGGTTGAGCGGGTCGCCCGGCGTGGGGATCTGACCCACCCCGCCGGTGTTCATCAGGAACGACCGGACCTTGTCGTGGTATCGGTTGATGAACTCGAAGAACAGGTTGCCCTCTTCGTCCGGGTCACCCACGGTGAAGGGGTTGGTGCCGACGACGCGGAGCGATTTGCCCACCTTGGTCGGATCGCCCGCGGGCGTCTCGATCGATTCACCTAGCATGAAGTAGGCGGCCGACAGCTCGGGCCGCAACTCCTGCATGATGGGCGCCACGGTGTTCCGCCGCGTGTTGAAGATGACGTAGACCGCGTCGAGCTCGTCCAACGGCGGTAGGTCGATCGACTCGAACCGCCGGCCGCGTGGCAGGGCACGCAGCGGCAGGATGCCTCGCCCGTTCGCGCACAGGTCCTCCTCCAGATAGAGGATCTCGCCTTGGCGGTCCTGATAGAGGTTCTGGGCGACGAAGTCGGACGACTGCGTGGCCGGCCGGAGCAACAGGTCGTCTTCGTCCAGGTCGGTCTTGAGGAACAGGGCCTGCTCGGTCCGCAGGATCCGTCCGTCCTTGATGCGCAGCCCGACGAAGTCGTCCTGCACGATCAGTGACCTCTCGTCCTCCCGATCAAGGTAGTGCGTGTGGCCGATGTTGGTGGTCTTGCCCGTGGCGCTGAGGCCAAGTATGCGGAGATTGCCAAAGCTGCGGCTACGACCTCACCGGCAACGTCAGTGGCGTGTGCCCGGAATGTGGGGAGCGGATCTGAGCGCAGATCCACCGAACAAGGGAAAGCAGCGAACGAAGACTGGAGGCGGGGGAAACGGAACCCCCGCCCCAACCTGTCTCTGCCGGGCCAGCCCTACGCTTCGGGCATGGCTTCCGGGGAGGCCTCGTCGCCGAACTGCTTCTGGGCTTCAAGCAGGCGTTCGCGTTGGGCGGCCAGGACCTCAAACACCTCGTCCGGCGCATCGTCAACCTTCTCTCGATGGAACGTCTCGACCCGGTCCATCTTGGCCAGGTTCTCTTTGATGCGAATGGTGAACTGCTTGACGTAGGCCTCCCTCCAGTACTGCTTACCCGTCACCTCGTGGAAGAGCCGCTGGAGGTCTTCATAGCAGGGAATCAGACCGGTGGGCGTCAGCAGCGCCCCGGCCTCACCGTGCACGCGGAGCTCCATCCACTTGACCCACACATGCTTGTCGCGCATGCCGTTCACGAACGCGCCGTCCTTGTCTCGCAGGAAGTAGTTAACCCCGAAGACCAGCGGGGGCTTCTTGACCTTCTTTCCAAAGTCCAGGTTGTTCTGTATGTACTTGCCCAGGGGGATGGCCACGAAGTCCTGAATGCTCATCAGGTTGATCTCGGGTACGCCCTCCTTACCGATCGTGGCGAACGTCGTCTCGGTCTCCAGCGAGGCGCCGTAGGCGACGATTCCGTGCTCCCAACTGAAGGCTTCCTGACAGGGAACATAGGCCCTGGAATCGCGGCCGCCGTACATGATCCCGGCGAGCTCGACCCCCTTGGGGTTGTCCAGCTCCGGATCGCAGTTCGCCAAAGACTTCAGGGTCATGGCGTAGCGGGCGTTCTTGTGGGCACACGCTATTTCCGCGCCATTTGCATCCTTCTTTCCCTTGTGCCAGGCGCCAGAGAAGTTCTCGCCATCCTCTGGAGGGTCCATACCCATACCCAGCCAGTAGGGCTTATCGTCCTTGACCAACACATTCGAGAAGATCACCTCGCCGGGACCGTGCAGCGCGTCCCAGATGACCGGATCGTCCTTGGGGTTGACGTTCTGGATGATGCCGAAGATGCCCGATTCGGCGTTGACGGCCATGCAACGCCCATTGACCTCATGGAAGAACGCTATGTCGTCGCCAAGGATGGATTCGCCAGGGAGCATCGCCGTCGACGTCTTTCCACAGGCGCTCGGGAACGCGCCGGCAAGATAGGTCTTCCGCCCGTTGGGCCCGTACACACCCATCAAGAACATGTGCTCGGCAAGCCATCCTTTGCGATCTGCCTCACGGATCGTCAAGCGAAGGGCCAACTTCTTGAGCCCGACCGTATTGCCCGCGTATTGCGTGTTGACGCTGTACACGGTATCCGTGGTGTGGTCGATGTAGATGCGCTTCTTGTCGGGTTCAGCGCTGGTCATCCTATCATCGACTTTCCCGGCCGAATGCAGCGTGGCGAAGAACTTCGCCTCGGCACTTAACCGCTTGAACTCCTCGTATCCTGTGCGATACAGCAGATTCAAGCTATGGGACACATAGAAGGAGTCGGTGCACTCGACGCAGGGGATTCTGAAACCCGAATCGTTGGGGCCCAGCGTCATGAAGCGAACCGCCATGGTTCGGCCCTTCATCGCGCCCTTGAGAAGACCGCGCACTTCCGCCAGACCCGCTTCCCGCTCCACTTGGTTAAGCGCTTGGCTCAGCGTATCGGTCTCCGGAACCAGGTACTTGGTGACCTCTCGGTCACGGCCCTGGTCCTGCATCCCATCGAAGTGGATCGTGTGTCCCTCTGTCGCCAGTGGCTTCTCCTCGGCGAGCTCGAGCGCCATCTTTCGCGTATAGTCAATATCCTCGGGCGAATCCGTGCTGACCCATACAGCGTCCGGGTCACAGAGCTCGACCGCGTCGGCCACGAATGCGTGGAGCCGAGGATTGTCGACTGCTGCCAGCCTCTCGATACTCTCGCTGTCCAGCCTTGATTTGAGCAGTTCCCAATGATGGCTTGGCATGTTTGGCTCCTTGTTTCGGTTTCCGCGTGATTCCCACCCGCGCGGTTCATGGCCTTGTCTGCTTGGTTTCGGCTTTCCCGAAAGAGAGGACCAGAATGGCGTCGCCCGCAGCTGGGTCGACGCTGATCCGTGAGTGTTGCACCGTGCACCCCGTGATTGCCGTCATGGATCTCTACAGCTCCGTACCACTGCAGTCAACTGATCTGGGAAATGCGAGCTTGTTATCCCAGTTATAGCCGCCGTAGATGTTCCGGTGACCAAGCGACTCGGCGAATCGGCCCAGCGCCGGCCCCCACGTGGCGTGAGCGCTCAATCAGTTCGTCGACTTTTCGGCGATTCGCTGTCCATCGAACGGTATCGTCATGGTCAAGACTCCCTGTGAAAAAGGCGGGGTAGTTTAGCCGATCGAGCCGAGGTCTGCCAGCCCCTCCCCGAGAAAAAGCCCCTTTGAGCTTAGGCGCCGAGCGGTTACCATAATGGGTCGCTCGCCTGGTTAGGCGCCGGGGTATACCGGAGAGGGGTCTGCGTTGGCTAGATTCGTTCCGGCCGTTGCGGCGGCCGTGGTGTATATGCTGTTTGATACCGAGGCGGCTCTCGCCTGGGGACCGGCCACGCATGTGCGCCTGGCCTGCGACTTGCTGTTGGGCGTGGACGCCTTACCCGCCGGCCTGGCGGCCTTGCTGAGCAAGTTCGCCGTCGACTTCATCTACGGCAACATCGCCGCGGACGTCGTCTTCGTCAAGCGGCTCAGCGAGGTCAAGCAGTTTTGCCATCACTGGACCTCGGGCTTCGACCTGCTCGAGGCCGCTCAGGACGATCCTGGCCGGGCCTTCGCCTACGGGTACCTGGCCCACCTGGCGTGTGACACGGTCGCCCACAACAAGTTCGTCCCGCGGCAGGTGACGGTGACGGGCACGACGCGGTCGTTCGGCCATTTCTATTGGGAGCTCCGGGCGGACGCCGGCGTCGAGCCGTTGTATTGGCGCCGCCTCCGTCAGACGATCTGCGCGCGGTTTCCCGAGCACGACGAGCTTATGTCCCGCCAGCTCGACCGGGGGTTCCTGCCGTTCCGCATCAACCGCCGGTTGTTCAACCGCGTCAACCGGCTCCACAGCGAGCGATGGTGGTACCAGACGGTCCGCATGTGGGATCGGGTGACCCGGTGGGAGTTGAGCGGCCAGCTGCTGAGGCACTACCGTCAGGAGGCGGTCGACTGTGCGCTTGATGTCCTCAACCAGGGGCGGGACTGCTCGTTGCTGCACGTCGATCCGAGCGGCAACTCGGCGCTGCGCTATACCAAGGACGCCCGCCGTTACCTTCGCCGCATGCGCCGCGCCGGCCTGCTGTTGCCGCACGTGATGGCCGAAATGACCCACCCCCACGAGCCCAACGGATCGACCGGACCGCTGGCAGGGCAACCCTACCCCAGCCCGCTCCCACAACCGATGCACATTGGCTGAGAGGGCACGCGTCCCCAAGCGCGACATCCGATCCGGCGGGCCCGGGGGCCACCGGCCGAAAAACCCCGCATTGCCCGTTGCCTATTCGGCCCCGATCACTTAGAACATGACCGCAAACCAGGACCCATCGATGGGCAAGGACATGCGCGCGCGTGCAACGTCAATGTGGGTCGCGACGCTGGGCGTGGTTCTCCTGGCGGCTTCCGGCTGCGGAGAACCCGAACCAGGCGCCACCACCCGACCGAGAGGGGCGACACCGGCCACGAGGCCGTCGGGCGACCGACAGGTCTCCTCGGTCGTCGCGCCGGATGACCGCCCTTGGCATCCGGGCCGAGGACGGTTGAGCGAAGAGGTCTGTCGCCGTCACGGGCTGGTCGCGTCCTCGCTTCGAAGGAGCGGCCTGGGTGAGACGGTCTTGTGGGAGACGTTCACCAACGCCAAAGGAGCGACCGTGCCCGGGTGGCGTCGGGTGGGCGAACCGGGCGTGGCGGTCAGGGCCGATCCGGTTCAAGGCAAGTGGATTCAGCTCACCGCCCCGAAGCGCGGCAGCCGGTGCGGGCTGGTCCACGAGCTCCCCGCCAACGACATGGCGGGCCAGGTGGTCCGACTGCAAATCAAGGCGCTCCAGTTAGGCGCCGCCGGCGCACGGCCAGCGGACCTGCCCAAGGTGCAACTGGAATGGACCGAGAAGGGCGGCAAGACCGGAACCGCCCCGCTACGATTGCAGACCCGTCCCTCACCGGGCTGGGAGGCCTGTGAGACGCTCACCGCGATCCCGGAGGGCGTTAAGGACGTCAAGGTCTCGCTCATCGCGCGAGGCACCTCGGCCGCGGGCGGTCTCGACGACGTCCTGGTCGAGCGAATCAAGCCCCTGGCCGTGGCTCGCGTCGCAGGCACCGTCGGACAGCGGGACAACCTGATCGACGGGGGCGACTTCGAGGTCGGGCAGCGGAACTTCAGCGTCTACGGCGCTCGTCGGGTGCCCGGGCGTCCCAACCTCTGGGCGTGTCCGATCGCCTGGGCCATCGACGACACCGTCGCCGCGGGCGGAAAACGATCGCTCCGCGTCCCGTTGGTGCAGGAGGAGTTTCGCGTCGCCTTCGGCTGGGTCCGCGTGGTGCCCGGCAAGGACTACGTCGTCTCACTGTTTGCCCGCTCGAACACGAAGGTGGTCCTGCGGATCGGCGTGGTCGAGTACCCGGGCGTGTTCCGCTTTGACTACTTCACGATCGATCAGCAGTTCAGGCGGGTGGCCCTGAAGGTCAAGCTCGAACCGAACATTCCTTGGTCGGCGATGGCGGTGGTCGTGCGACCGTCCGATCGGCCGGCGGACGCCTACGCCAAGGACCCCTCTCACGTCCTCTGGCTCGATCGCGTCAGCCTGACGCAGGGTGATCCCAAGACACGCTACGACCCGCCCGCGCCGGTGGAGGTGGGTATCGTCGGCCCTGGCTTCGAGCCGACCGACGTCGCGCACCTGGTCCAGACGGGGGAACCGGCGCGCCTGACGATCCGGGCGACCAACTACCAGACCTCGGCCTGGGACGGGCGTTTGGCCATCGACGTGGTGGACGCTTTCGATCGTCCAATCCCCTCGGGCACGCGGACCATCAAGGTTAGTGTGGCCGCAGGCGAAACGACCGAACAGCCGCTCGGGGGGTTAGCGCTGCCTCGCGGGTACTACAAGGCCTTGGTGACGGCCTGGCCGGGCCTTGTCGGCCGAGGTCGTCCCCACTCGACGGCGGAACGCGCTTTCGGTGTGGTGAACCTCGCCGACCCCATCCCCACGGGCAACTACTTCGGGATGACCGTCGAGAGCCCACGGATGTCGCGTCGCATCACGCAGCTCGGCGCGGGGTGGGTCTGGCTCAAGGCGCCGCCTCAGTGGTGCGAAACGTCCGACGGAAAGCGCCAATGGTCGTGGTACAAGGCCCTGCTCGATCGAGCGCACAAGCAACGACTGGAGGTGTTGGCCGATCTGGCGTGGACCGGTCCCGGTGGCAAGCCGCCCGCCCCCGGTGAAAAATGGCGAGCCGTTTGCCGCGAGTTCGCGATCGCCAACAAGGCCGAGGCCGGCAGCGCGGGCAAGGTGGACGGACTCGGCGTGCTCGATCAGGCCGCTATCGAGGGGCTCGAGCCCGGCAAGTACATGGCGTTGCTGGGTCAGGCCTCGTTCGAGATTCGCCGGACGGTCGCGAAGGTGGACGTGCTGGGCGTAGCCTCGTGCGAGCTCGGGTCCAATCCGTTTGCGTGGTTGACCCAGGCGATGAAGGGGGGCGCGTTGGCGCGGGCGGCCAACGGCATCGCGCTGAGATTCCAGTCGACCCCGCTGCCGGAGGACATCGAGCCGGCCTTGGAGCAAGTTCGGTCATGGCGAGGCACCGACTCGTTCAAGCAGGTCATCGATGTCGCCGTCGGCCGGCGAGGACCCGGGGGGTACCTGCACGTGCCAAACCTGTACGGCTATCGCGCGGATGAGGCCGCCTCGGGCCCGGAGGTAGACGATCCGGTGCTGCACGCCTCGCGATTGGTCCGGGCGCTGGCCATTCGGCAGTTCGCGCCCATCGACCGGGCGGCCTGGTGGGTCGAGTCGCATCGCCCGCCGGATATCCTCAGGCCCTCGGCCGATCCCCAGTGCCACGAATACGACAACGCGCCCCGACCCAGCCTGGTCGCGTTCGACTTTATGGCCGAGATGCTCAACCCCGCCCTCCTGGTCGAATGGATCGACCTGCCGCAACAGATGCGGGCCCTGTGCTTCGAGCGATCCGACAAGAACATGGTGGTCCTGATCTGGCGGCCCTTCGGATGGTCGCTTCGACCGGTCGGCTTGAAGGGCATGGCCGGGCGGGTGACGGTCTACGATCTGTTCGGCCGGCGCGAGCGACATCCCACCCGAGGGGGCGACCTACTGGTCATGGTCAACGAGGCCGTCCGTTATCTGTTCCTGCCCGTCGCGGTCAAGGACCAGGTCCTGTGGGCCCTCAGGCAGCCGATCCCGGTGACGTCGGCTCCTGCCGCGTCGCGACCGTCGCCCAAGTGAGACGTCCGCGGACAGATCTTGACCTGAGCCCGCGTGGTGACGGTTCAAGAGACATCCGCCCCCGCTGCGGACCCGCCCTCCGGCGGGTACAATCCGCGCGGCCCGCGCAGCGGGTCGTGCGAGCGCGGTGGTCTATGCAGCGCAGGTGACAACATGGACAAGTTGCAGGTGGGTGTGATCGGCACGGGAACGATGGGGGCGACGCACATCCGGACGTTCACCGAGAACCCGCGTGCGCGGGTGGTGGCGGTGTGCTCGAAACAGCCCGACCGCTGCCGCGAGCTGGCCGATCAGTATGACATCCCGTCCGTCTACGACGACGCGGACGAGCTGATCGCCGACCCGGCCGTTCAGGCGGTCTGCCTGGCCACGCCGGACCATCTGCACGCCGAAGCCGCCACCGCCGCCGCCAAGGCGTCCAAACACGTCCTGACGGAGAAGCCTCTGGCCACCACGGTCGCCGACGCCGAGGCCATGGTCGCGGCCGCTCGGGAGGGCGGCGTGCTCCTGATGACCCAGTTCAGCCACCGGTGGATCCCGTCGTACCACACGGTCAAGCAGCGGATCGTCGCGGGCGACACGGGTCGACCGCTGGTGGTCTCGGCGCGCAAGAACAACCCCCTCTGGGTGGCGAACGACCTAATCGACTGGGCCGGCGGGACGAACCCGGCCTCGTTCCTCAGCTCACACGAAATCGACCTGACGTTGTCGTGGCTCGAGGACGAACCCGACCGCGTCTACGCGCAAGAGGTGCGGTCG
>Ga0180431_10008315_pt1 | contig 11920 bp, 25 predicted proteins | sample SS_ome_11_FD_132459 | JGI IMG/M metagenome (GOLD analysis project Ga0180431, IMG submission 132459) | Hypersaline lake sediment archaeal communities from the Salton Sea, California, USA - SS_1_MS_1 metaG | ecosystem: Environmental > Aquatic > Non-marine Saline and Alkaline > Hypersaline >... | reverse complement strand
TGGTAACGACTGCCTTAGGATACCTAAAGGTTATAATAAGGAATTTCATATCCTTGTCGACGAAATGGTGGACGATCTCGATAAGAAAATCTACTCAAAAACCGAGATAGAAACTTGCTTAAATCAGGAGGACTGCGAGCAGAAAAACTTAGAAAAAGCCTGCCTTAATGAGAATGATAAAATTTTAATGGCAGAGGATTTTTCAGAAATCTACTGCTCTAGGTTCTTAAGGTTTGAAAAAAAACCAACGGGATTTAAAAAAGTTATAGAGGATCCTGCTTTAAAAGCAGTTTTCAATTCCAAAGAGATTAAAAAGAACCAAAAAAAGGCAGCTATAAGACTCGCTTTAAATGCTCAGAGATGCGGTAGTAAAGTAATCGCCCTGACCTCTGTTTTACTAAGAGGGAAAAAGCTAAAAAAAGGAGAACGAAAAGCGTATATAAAAACTTTTAAGGATATTATCGACCAGCTTAAAGTGGGGTCTTTAGATAATGCCAGGGATGCTATCTCGGAAGTTATTATCGACGATATAATTACGTCGGACGATAAAGCCGCTTTAATATCTGAGTTAGACGCCTGTAAATAAGAGAGGATTTATGTCCAATAGCAATGAGGAGCTAATCGAGGCCATGGCGAAACCTGGTAACGATAGCGAGTTTAAAAAACACGTTTTAAGAAAATTAATAGCTCTGGAGAATAACCAAAAGGACCAAAAATCTGATTTTAAAATTTTTAAGTTAAAAGCGTATGGATTTATAGTCGCCCTCGTGGCAGCTAAAGACCATGTTTATAAATTCTTTTTTCACTAACCTGGAGGGTTAAAATGGAAACAAAAAAAATTACTGTAGAACTACCAAAAGAGGGACACGAGCTAGCCGATGGGATCGCGGATATCGCTATCACAGCCTTAAAAGCTACCGAGGACGGATGGCAAACAGGTCAGGATTTACCTGTCGTAGTAACTAGCACAGTGGCGGAGCTACCTACTATGGTAGACGGACTAGACCAGTTAGATGAGGAGTTTACTGCATCTAAGGACGGCTTTATTTTAGCCTGGTTACTAGCTGGCCAAAAAGTGTTTAAAGAAATTGAAGCTAGAAAAGCTCGAAAGGACGCTAGTGCAGAGGCCTAATTTAAACGGAAAAAAAACGATAGGGATCGCGATATTAAACGCGGTCCTTATTCGTTTCTCCCCAGAGGTCCGGGAGTTTGCTGCTGAGGACCCTATCGCCTATGGCGAAATTTTAAGTCTGGCCATGATAGGCTTAAGGCTAATAACTAAAAATGCTATAAATTGGAGGGCATCATGGAGGCGAAAGTCTTAATTTTTACGGCGCTCGCGTTCCTGGTTTCCTGTTCTGAAATCCCTGTTAATCAAACCCTAAACCCTGATAAATTTTATCGTAGAGATATGATCGTTTCGGTAGACGGCCACGTTTCCGAGGGCGCTATAGTTGTGCCATCAAAAGAAAAACATTTATTTAAAATTGAGGCCAGGGGAGATTTAGACTTATTTACTCTCCAGACGTGCCACAGGGAATGGACTAAGGAAAGGGCCTGGAATGTGGAAACTCGGCGTCGATTGTTTTGGAAAAGGAAAATAGAGCATAAATCTAAGGTGGATTTTGAGTATAAACCCACCCGTCTAGAAAAAGGATACTGTCCTATCCAGCTCGGAGGTTTTGAAAAATCAAAAGGTCGACACTCGTGGGCCTTTATAGATTTCGAAACTCCAGAGGCAAAACTGCCCGCTGTAGTCTCCTGTAATGGTTCTGAATATAACTCGAGAGGTGTTACGGTCTGTCAGTCCAAAAAAGGATTAAAACAGCTTATAACCTTTCCTGTGGAGGTAAAAGTAAACCCTCCAGCAAAATGTCCCCTATCTAAGACAGAGGGGAAAATTTTTAAATATAATATTCCTAAAGGTCGCTGTGTTTTTGCTTTTAAAGAGAAAAACGGGACCAGGATCCACCGATTAACCACTTTAGGTTATGAGGATATTTTAATAAGGAGTCTTTAAATGATTTCGTTAATTTTATCTATTATAGGACCATTAATGCCACTGGTCGTAAAAGGCATAACAAGGCATTTAGAAAAAATTAACGCATCTAGAGAGACCAAAAAAGCATGGCTAGGTTTTATCGGCGCCATGGAAAAAGACGCTAATAGCTCTGCGGACTTAGCTGATAGTTACGAGGAGCAGTTAGATAGACTATCGAGGGAAAGTTAAATGGTTTTAATACCTCGAAAAAAAGCGACGAGTGGGCGGATAGTTGACCCGTTTACTTTGACCGCTGGGCAGATTGCAGCTAAGGCCGTAACTCTGTCCGAAACCCCTAGTGACCCGGACAGTGTCGTCGTAGATATTTCCGAGGGGTGTGTCCAATTTCCAGGAGTAGATTTTATCGTTTCTGGAAATGTGGTCTCCTGGGACGGTCGCGGAATGGAGACTATTTTATCGGAAAATGCTAAACTGATTATAACTTATAATTAACCCCAAAAAGGAGCGCATGGAATGGGCCAGATCACTAATCCTTTTATCGCCGATAATGCGGTAGACGACCTAAAACTAAGACTAAGAAACAATCTCTCTTTAAGAGCGAGAAACGCTGCAAACTCGGCGGACATTGAAATTTTAAAGATTTCAAACACTGACGTCCTAGAGATTTTGCGCGAAATGTCTATGGGAAATAATAAGATCACTAACGTAGCTGATCCAACTAATCCCCTAGATGCTGTTAACCTCCAAACATTACAGGCTCTAGTAGCTGGTTTATCGGATCCAAAAGACGCTGTGAGACTAGCAACGACCGCAGCTTTACCTGCAAACACATATGTCTCAGGTGGTGGAACTGGAGCAGGTGATAAACTAGTCGCTGACTCTAATGGGGCTTTTCCAACTGTGGACGGTGTTGGTCCAAGTTTAAACATGAGAATACTTGTTAAAAACGAGGCCTCTGGACTTAAGCATGGTATCTACACTCTAACAACTTTAGGGGACGCAGGGACACCATGGGAACTAACTAGATCGACAGACGCCAATATCGGATCAGGTGACGGTAGCGAGGGCGATGCTAATTTAGTTTCTCAAGGTATGTACGTCCCAGTAGCTGAGGGATCTGTTAATGCCGCTCTAGGTTTTATTCTAACGACTGTCGATCCTATTACTCTAGGTACTACGGCCTTAAACTTTTCACAGTTTGGGGAAACCGTACAGGCGGGACAAGGTTTAAATAAAACAGGACAGACTTTATCTGTAGACGCTGGCGACGGTTTAGGTTTCTCAGGAAATCAGTTAGTCGTTCTAGTTGACGACGATCCGGTCGACGGGACTACTAAAATCAAAGCTGGAGAAGTGGTAGGGAGACGTCGTTTTCCTGAAAAAATTACTTTAACCGCGACAGATATTTCTAATGGTTATGTAGACCTGGCGAAAGTAGCTAGCCGTGATTCTATTAGGGTTCAGCCTTTTGGTGGGCCTCTACAGTTTATCACTGACGACTACACTGTTAATTACACAGGTGGGGCATCGTCAAAAACCAGGGTCACTTTTGTAGGTTTCCTTTTATCTGCATTAACAACTATTGGACCTGGTGCCATTGTTTATTTTAACTACGAGTCACTAGACTACTAGGTGGACTAAATGGGCGACGTTGCTAAAGAATTTTTAAGAAACTACGAGATCCAAACCCTTAGGGATGTGGATTTTCAAGGTCAAACGCCGGACAGAAACGCCCTTTTAAAATACGATGATAACTCTGGTAAGTGGGTCCCTAGTAAGCTCACTAGCCAGAGTTTTCAAGTAGTCCAAGAAATAACCGAGGAGCTTAAAGTTTTTGCAAACGAGGTCCTCTTTACACATGACCCTGATCTCTCAAATTATGGAGCAACGATCGAGGGGACTATGATAGTCCTGTAAAAGGAAAAGTTATGTCGAAAATTGTTTTAAATAACTTAGGTACACCTCCAGGCGATCCTGGAGTGGGAAAATCTGCCATTTTTGTAGACTCTGCTAATGGTCCTAGCGTTAGAAAAGGTGGACCAGGCGGAGGAGTGGAAACTTTTAAATCTCTTTTTGGGACAGGTTTCGCTAGTAAAAAGAAAACAGCCGACGAAACTAACAGTTCCACGACTCCAGAAATTTACGACTCTCTGTCTATAATTGGAGCTCCAGCGGGAAATTATCTAGTTTTTTTAAGATGGGTTTGGGGTTATTCCTCAGGTTCTCAGGATATCAGAGTCCAATGGTATCTAGATAATAACCCTATGATCGAGGAGCACAGACAGGAGCCAAAAGATGGCGGATCCAACCAACGTATGCACGAATCTGTCCCCACTGTTATTTCACTAGATGGAGATCACGAGATAAAAGTAGAATACTCCTCTAGCGCAGCCGGAAACCAGGCCAGAATGTACGAAACCGAAATTATTTTATTTAGGATAGACTAATGGAAAAATACCCCTATACGAAATGGATTAAAGGATCAGAAACAAAGCCTTTTCAGGAGTTAATATCTATCAGGATAGACCTGGAGTTATGGGAAAAAATATCTATCCAAAAAATCATAACAGCAGAAAAACCCGAGGATGTTGTCGACGATAACGTCTTAATCGTTTCTAGTGAAATTTTAACAAGCGCGGAAAAAGATCAGATCGCCGCTGCTATCAATGAATTTAATGAGGATCACGAGTATGTGAAAAGGAACGATATTAGGATTAACGAGGTCGATCCTAACATAACATGGTGTAAAAATATGCTCGCCACTTTCGGAGCTTTAAATATATTTAAAGGAAAATCAATCGAGGGAATGAATAGCCTTTTTATTTCTTTTGATAAAATCCTTAAAAGAATCGATGCGGGCTCCGTTGAGATGGCTTATATAGAGCTATTAATCATGCCTATAGACGAGCAGCTATTTCCTCAAATAGAAAAAGATGAGTTTGTTAAACGATTCGAAATTAAACTAGGTAAAGCGAAAAGCGAACTAATTAAGGGAATACTGGGGTTATAATGAAAATAGACTATGATAAAGTTTCTACCTCTGGAATGATAATTATAGCGACAGGGTTAATCTGGTTACTCTGGGACGTTGTAGCTTATTTTGGGGACTTTCCCACACTCTCTAGAGAAATAACTAATTTTTCCTATTACTCTCCTTTGGCACCTTTTGTAATTGGTTTTCTATGTGGCCATTGGTTTTTCCCGGTTAAGGTGGATAAATGAGTCAAGTTGTCGAACCTGGTAAAAAAATCCCGTTAGTGGCGCAGATTGAATGCCCGCCAGCGACGCCTCTTTATGTGAGAGCGGAGGTTTTAAAGGACGACAGAACTCCCTATACTGGATCACCTGTAAATTTAACAAACGAGGGAAATGGGCGCTTTTTTAATGCGTCTCTAACGATGTTAGATATCCCTTTTACGACTGCGACTTTTAGGGTTTACACTGATCCGACCTATACGACAGAGTCAGACGATTACTGTCCTGTGACAGAAGTTTATAACAGAGGGGCCAATGTGGACGATATAAATAGCAAGTTAGACGCTCTCTTAACTCAAGGCCAGGACGTCGGTCTCCAGGGCGAAATCGTCCCAGAAACGACTATCGAGGGGGACGTATCAACAAAGGCAGACGAATTAAGCGGAGACGTAGAAAACGAATCTCAGGCGACTGGAGAGGTCGAGGAAATAACCGCCACGGGCGACGTAAAAGATCAAAGCGAAATAACAGGGAGGCTTTAGATGAGCTGCGAGACTGAGCATATCACTATCATGCAGGGCGAGGACCGAAAGGACGAAAGGCCCATTAAATTAAAAATTAGAAAAAATGGCGGAAAGGATCCTTATCCTTTACCTAGTTCTGAGGTTACGGAAATCGAGGTTAGATTCTTAAGAGAGGATCAGTCCACCGAGAAATGTGTTACCAAAAAACTTTCGGAGTCGGACGTCGTTATCCTTAACGAGGAGGGTGGGATTATCCAGGTTAAACTAGAGTCCGCCGATACCTCTCTGTTAAAAATAGAAAAAGATCAAAATTTTACTGCTGTAGTAACTCAAAACAGCGAGATAGCTAAAGTCGTATTTTACGACGCTCTCACAGTTTTAGAGGACCCCTGTTTATAAATCCTGCAAAAATTTAAAGGGAACTTGGCCTCCGAATGGGGGCCTTTATTTTTCCCATGGTATAATCGGATAAAAGCGTTTCGCCTTTTCTATTACGTCGTGACGACCTTTTGAAACTAGCATTTCGTAAAAGGAGCGATATTTTTGGACCATTTTCCCGATACCTATTTGACCCTTTTCGATATGGTGCCAGCGACAGAGAGGATAGACGTTATCCTCAGTGTCCCCATGACCTGCCCCTCTGGTCGAGAGGTGCTCTGGGTCTACGGGTCCAGCACACTGGGCATTATCGATAATACAAACGCCCATGCGGCACCTTTCGAGGAGTTCCTCATTTTTAACCCTTTTGGGTTTGGGGATTAAAAAATCGACTTCTTTTTCCGCCATATCAAAGCGCTCCTTAAATCCATTTCCGTCGTATAAATTAAACATACTTGGAAAGCGCTCCTAGTGCCTCTCTAACCATATTTTCAAAATCTGTAATATTAACAGAACCCTTTAGAGATCCTGGTAGATAAATAGTTTTCTTATAGTCTAGAGTGGAAAAGTTTTGGTTATTTTTAGAAACTGAGATTTCTATCCAGTCAACATGGCCCACGAAATTAAACCATGCGAAACGCTCTCCTTTAGCCTGAATTTCTAAAACTCTATTAAGAAGCATTTCAATGCCTTTAGACGCCTCTGTTATATTTCTTTTATAAGCTGATAAATCCTTAGGGGGCTCGTGAGATAATGCCTCTCTGGCCATATTAGGAGCTGTGTGTTCGTCTGGGAGCCTAGTCGGATCCTCTGTAATAACAGGACTCGCCTGCATTGTTTCGTTTTCCATTAATATCTCCTAAAAAAAATTGGTTGCGGGGGCAGGACTCGAACCTGCGGCCTCGAGGTTATGAACCTCACGAGCTAGCCAACTGCTCCACCCCGCGACAAAAGACGGTTTATTAACCCAAAACCGACAAAGGACATAGTGATTTAGGTCGTAGTCTGATTAACTGTAAAAATAGCTTAGAATCGTCTTTACTGAATGTCTATAAAATTTTTCCAATAGCTTTAATCTGATCCTCTATTGATAATATATGTTTTATTTTTGGTGTTTGTTTTTTGACGGTCTTTTTTTGAATGTGTCGCCTTTTTGACGATTTCCTCTTTTTTATCTTCTTTTTCTTTTTTTTGGATCGTTTATATATATTTTTTAGATAAGGCTTTTCCTCTACAAAATCCATTAAAGAGAGTTTATCGTCCTCGTCTCTATAGTCGATAGTGTTTTTATTTCCTTTTTTTCTATTACATTCGGCGCATAGTATCTGGAGGTTAAAAATATTTAACTCTAGCTTAGGAAATTTTGATCTAGGTTTTATGTGGTCGACATGATGTGGTCCATTTTTATTTCCACATTTCATGCAAACTCTAGGGAAAACCTCATAGATAGCAGCTTTCAAACACACCCAGGATTTAGATTTATAAAAACATTGATTAGACTGCATACTTTTCCTTTAAATAGACAGGACTGGCCCCGTAGGGGTCGGAGCAGGACGCGACGATCCTGTCTGTTAACCAACCTGGATGGGCGGTAGTTTATGTAGCACTGATTTTCGGGTATAGGAAACCTTTACTCGTAGCTGAAAAAACGAGAAAAAAGCTGTTTGTTAACCGATCTACTTTAACATTTTAACTACTTTCAATCGGCCCTATGTCCAGCACTAAAAACCCTGCGTCCCAGGTTATTAGCCGTAGAGGCGTTCCGCTAGATCCTTATAGCCGTTCGGTTTCTAGTACAGGTTATGGCCCTGCCTCGTCGGATGGGACTAATCCTTAGTCCTGTGCGCTGATCCGTTTTTTGACGGTCCTCTACGTTGCCTGTTTTTCGCATTATTTTTGACTTAATCATTAAATGAGACTAAAAAAGAATCACTCGGAAAATGCGAAACCCTAGTCGAGATAATTTCAAAACTAGGGTTTCCTATTTTTGGCTTTAATAGTTTGGCCGTCTAGTCGCAGATCGCTGGCCCAGTGAATTAACTAGAGCGCGTTAGTCGTCATTTTTTTGACTCTCTAAAAAATCCCCATAACAAAGTTTAACAACTTCTTTAGGTTTATAGTCTGGCTCAATTTCTCGCTGTCTCTCATAACAGGCGGAAACCTGGTCGTAGCATTCGGGAAATTTAGCGTTAAAACTTAGACATAAAAATACGATGGCCTCTAACATTTAAAACTCCTTAATTATCTAGATCCATTATTTGAGCCTGTATGATTTCAGTATTACAAACCTGACAGATGCCCTTTATGGTGTTTTCTTTAATTATCCTATTTCGCTCACTGAGTAGTTTTTGCTCTATTTCTCTCGACTGCATTAAGTTATGACGGTAGCCTTCTTTTTTTCCAGCCTTGTAACCCTCTGTATATCCTACGCGTTTTCCAATGGCATAGCCTCTTTTCCATTCTGGAGTAAGCTCTGCTTTAAAGCCTATTATCTCTGTTCTGTAAAAATAACTAATTCGATAAAGTACGCCGTATCTATGTAGGAAAAATAAAACAACACCTGCAATAAATAGCGAAAGCATTTAAAACTCCTTAACTTTTCTAAAGACGGATCCGACTGTTAAATCGAAAATACATAAAGCCGTCGCCACTAAAATAAGTGGAGCGGCGAGGATAATTTTTTGCTCGCTTAACCAGTCTGGTTTATTTTCTCGACACATTTTTTAACCCTCTCTTTTTCTTATTTTTTCCTTAATTTTATACATATCCTCGATCCTATCTAGTTCACTATAAACATTTCCTCCCCATATAAAGAAAAAGACTACTGGGATTGTTAACCACCAGGATCGAAAAAAGATCGAAACCCATAGGAGTGTTGGAATAATTATACAAATATAACAGAGCCGTAGTGTTAAACTCATTTCCTAGCTCTCTTTAGAGCTGCTCTCATTATTTTAAAAATAGGCGTAGGGTGCGGCTCTAGGTAAACGTCCTCAAGTTCTACTTTATGGATTTTAATATACTCCTCGAGCTCAATGTCTCCGAGGTGTCTTAAAATTTCTTTAATCTGAGCTATGGAAACCTGTTTTTTTCCAGACTCTCTTTTTGCTACTTCTTTAGCTAATTCGTTAAGATTCATTTTGATCCCCTAGTTTCTTTTTTAAAAACGCACTTAATCTCTCCAGTACAGTGTCCCCATACCAATTAATAATTTTTTCGGATTTTTCAATTATCCATCTTGCAAACATTGCTGGCGCAACAAATGGAACCCAGATGATTTGTATAATAAATTTATTCACCCTCGCCCTCCTGTCTAACGTGGTAGGCCCTAATCTGTACCTCGATATTTTTAAGCTCTCTGGTAACGTCTAGAGGAAATAGAATTAAATCTCTAATTTGATTACTAAAGAAATTGTCCACGTCTTTAAATTTATCCGAGTCGTCGCTGGCCTCTCTAGCCAGGTCTCTGGCGACTACTAATTTATTTTTAAAAGTCTCTGAGGCCTTGGTTAAGTCGTCCACGAGTTCTAAAAAAAAGAGCTCACTGTCTGACTTGATTTCCTCTATTTCTGGCACCTCTATTTTTTTCGCCATAAAAATCCCCTATTAATACTTTTTGAAATAAAAACTCCAAAAAGGAAAAGGGCCCCCACAGTGAGAACCCAAAATAAAACATTTAACAAAACTAAACTCCTTAGATCGATCAATCTAACCCCTCTCTGAGATCCCTAAACATTTCCTCCTGACTACCTGGAGGCGGAGGGTTTTCCTTAATGTGGTCCGGCTCCTCTAGTTCGTCTGCGGTCTGTTCTGTCGCCGCCATCCTATCCAGATCCAACTCGTCCATTTTTTCGAGACTGTTATATTTAGAAACGTATGCGGAGAGGTTTGCCATTAAGGCAGTTTGAGCCTCAGACATTTTTTTAGAGCTTTTTAAAGCTGCGTCCTCGAGTTTTTTCGAATATTCACGCAGGACCATGATTTCGACCTCGTGAAGCTTTTTTCCTTTATGCTCGCCTAATGGGAAAATATAGTCCCTGTTTTCAATTAGACCGATAATTTTAGCCTCAGAGATGGCCTCTGTAGTGTCTCCGACTTCTTTGTATTGAGCGTCGATAATTTCGTCCTGGGTAGACTCAGACTTAACGTCCTTAGGCTCGGAGAGTTCTGTTTTAGCGTCTTTTACAGATTGTTTTAAGTTGAAATCTCTAGTCGCATCCGGCTCGTAAACGTCGAAATCCTGGACCTCTGCGGACGAATAGAGTCCACATAAAAGATCAGGAAAAACCATACGAGCAGCCTCTCCGACGGATCTCCAGCGCAGCATAGTGACGGGCTGTTTTCGCCAGTTATCTTTTGATAAGAGCCCCATGGTCTGCGCTCTATCTTTAGTCCATATCGACGTAAAAGCCTGATCTAAGTCGTTTTTATCTCTGGCCATGCGACAGCTAGCGGTGTCGGTCCCGTTATCGTTAATTTCGACTAGGGCCTTTGGAAATTTTGACCTAATTAGGGCCAGCATGGTTTGAGGTTTTAAAGCAGGTGTCCCGTGGATAACGTCGACTGATCTAAGGGCCATCATAGGAGAGAGGCCCATTTCGATCCCTGTCTGGAGAACGACCATAACGTCGCCAGGTTTGTTTCTTAGCTGGTTTGGAATAATAGTAGACGCTGCTAATTTTTCAGAAAAAGCATAGGCGGCCTCGAGTTTAGAAACGTCGAAAACTGCCAGGTCTCCACCTTGATTAACTGTTAGTGATTTTTCCTGGTCCATAAACTACTCCTCTGTTTTATCTGATTTACTACCAGCTTTAGACGCCTTAGTGGTCTTTTTTGTAGTTTTTTTAGAGGCTTTTTTTGTAGTTTTCTTTTTCGCGCTAGTCGTTGAGGCAGTATATTTTCTAAGTGACTTAACTTTTCTAACGCTCACGCCGTCGACGGCTAGTCCCATTTTGACGTCCTCTAGTAGTCTGGTTTTATCCAGTTTTTTCTCGACGACCTCGATAAAATATCCCTCTGGGACTAATTTTTCGTCGATATCGTAGGCGTCGGCTCCATTTACAGCGACGATCCTAAAAGACTCTCCTTTAACCTCTGAGGTTTTAAGTTTATCCATAGACTCTAGGACAGCGTGTTTTAATCTATCCTCTAGGGCCTTAACTGATCTCTGAGCGGACGCAAACTGGTCTTTTCTTTTTTTGAAAAATTCAGTCTCTAGTTTTAAGCGATCCATAAAGTCGACATAGTTATCAACTTTAGAGACGAGCTGATTTCCAAGGGTTTCGATTTTGGTTTCGATCTCGGGTGTGATTTCGCCACCATTTTCCATTAGACCAGCCATTAATTGCTGAGACTCGGCGACGATGCTAAATAATGATGGGTTACTATTTTCGGACATAAAAAACCTCCTGGAGTAAAGTCCTGCGGTAAAGACCGCAAACTATCACCCTCAGGAGGTTATGTCCAGATGCGAAAGCCTCTCTCCAGGTATTTAAAAAGGCTTAATAAAAGGACGAGGGTTAAATGTCTCTGTTTCCACTCTGTCCTTTTTGGACTTTTTCTTTAAACCCGGTTTAGGCACGTTTGGCCAGTACGGATTTAAAATTTTTTCACTCAGTAATTTTTTTAGCTTTTCTTTTTTCAAACTTGACCTCCATGGAAAAATACTTTATCACAGGTAAAGACGATTTTAAAGTTTAACAGTGATTGGTCGGACCCGGTAACTACGCGTGTTGTAAAATAGCGATCAGGGTAAACGCAGAGGTTCTAACCGTTTACTCCTTATCACACGAGGACATAGCTTAAATAAGAGTACAAAAGG
>Ga0180431_10008306_pt1 | contig 11932 bp, 13 predicted proteins | sample SS_ome_11_FD_132459 | JGI IMG/M metagenome (GOLD analysis project Ga0180431, IMG submission 132459) | Hypersaline lake sediment archaeal communities from the Salton Sea, California, USA - SS_1_MS_1 metaG | ecosystem: Environmental > Aquatic > Non-marine Saline and Alkaline > Hypersaline >... | reverse complement strand
CCAACGCCGCCCGCGGCGTCTCGACCACGTAGGTCAGCGGCAATGCGCGGGCCACGATCTGCAACGTGGGCGGCATCGAAGACAGAGGCACGAAGATGCCACCCAGGAACATCATCGGGAAACGGATAAAATCAGCCAGCGTTTGCGCCTCGCAGCGTTTGCGCCTCGAACACCTCGCGCACCGCCACCGAGACGAACGCCCCCAGTGCCGAAAAAGCCGCCGCCGACAAGAGCAACGCAGGATGATCAGCGGCCAGTTGACGGAACCTGCGCCAAAGACGATCTCCCAGAACCGCGCCTACGTCTGGGCCTGGACGAACTGGCTCGTGTAAAGGCGGTGGTAAAAGCCCCTCTGCGCCATGAGCGCATCGTGCATGCCCTGCTCAATGATCCGTCCGTTGTCTATTACCAGCACCAGGTCGGCATTGCGGATGGTGCTCAGACGATGCGCGATCACAAAGCTCGTGCGGCCCGCCATCAGAGTGCGCAAAGCCGCCTGGAGTTGGGACTCCGTGCGGGTGTCCACATTGCTGGTGGCTTCGTCAAGGATAAGAATGCGCGGGTCGGCCAGGAAGGCGCGGGCAATGGCCAGTAGCTGGCGCTGTCCCTGGCTCAGGTTGCTGGCACGCTCGGATAGCGTGGTCTGGTACCCTTCGGGCAGCCGCCGGATAAAGTCGTCGGCCCGGGCCAGTTTCGCCGCCTCGATCACCTCCTCATCGGTGGCCTCCAATCGCCCGTAGCGGATGTTCTCCATCGCCGTAGCAGAGAACAAAAAGTTGTCCTGCAGTACGATGCCCAGTTGCCGACGCAGGGAGTCCTGTTTGATGTCCCGAATTTCGTGCCCGTCGATCCAGACACTTCCCTCGTCTATGTCGTAGAAACGGGTCAACAGGTTCACGATGGTCGTCTTGCCCGCGCCGGTCGGCCCCACGAGCGCGACCACCTGTCCTGGCTCCAGTCTCAAGCTGACGTTTTGGAGCACCGGCACATTCGGCTCGTAGCCGAAATTGACATGATCGAACACCACACGGCCCTCGAAACGTTCCAGTGCGATGGCGTCGGGCTTGTCGCGCACTGTAGGTTCCTGATCGAGCACATCAAAGACCCGCTCCGCACCGGCCAGGGCCGATTGGATTGAGTTGTACAGGTCGGCCAGGGTGAACAGCGGTTCGAAGAAGCGGCGCGCGTAGAGGATGAACGTGGCGATGACGCCCACGCTGACCATGCCACGCAGCGCCAGCCAGCCTCCCAGTCCGGCAATGATGGCGATGTCTATGTTGCCAAAGACCATCAGCAGGGGGCGCAAGACCATCATCAAGGACTGCGCCCGGATCGTCGCATCGCGCGCCGCCACGTTGGCCTGATCGAACTCGGCAATGACCGCTCCCTGGCGTCTGAAGGCCTGCACGACGCGCGCGCCGCTGATGTTCTCTTCCATCACCGTATTCAGCTTGCCCAAGCTGGCCTGCACCTGGCGAAATCCGCGTCGGATGCCTTTGCCAAAGCGGGCGGTGAGCCACAACATGATGGGCAAAATCACCAGCGCTCCCAAAGCCAGCCAGACATTCAGGGTCAACATGATGATGGTGATGCCTGCCAGGGTCAGCAGGCTGGCCACCAAATCGATGATGCTCTGTGAAAGCACGCGATTGATGGCGTCGATGTCGTTGGTCAGGCGGCTCATCAGATCGCCGATAGGGTGGCGATCGAAGAAACGGAGCGACAACGTCTGCAGGTGCTCGAACAGATCGCGCCGCAAGGCGCGCAACACGTTCTGGGTAACCGCGACGATGGTGTAGGTCTGCCCGAACTGTGTAAACCAGGCCGCGGCATAGCTGCCCAGCAGGAACAGGCTGATGCGCATCAGGCCGTCGAGGTCGCGGGGGCCGATGAAGCGATCGATGGCCACGCCCAGCAGATAAGGGCCTAACAGCTCCAGCCCCGTGTTCAGGACCACCAGAACCATCACCACGCTCAGGTTCAGGGCTTGAGGCCGCAGGTAGGCGGCAAGCAGGCTGAGGGCTGCCCGCGGGTCACGCGCCTTTTCGACAGCTCCGCCTGCTCCTCTCATCATGCCTGGCCCGCGCCCCATACCGGGGCCCCGCTCCATTCCGGGCCGATCGGCGGCCTTGGGCTGCCTTGGAGAGTCCATCGGATGCCGCCATTCTGATGGCGCTTTATCCGCGCCTGCCCCTGTCAAACCCTCGCTGTTGCCTTGTTTATCCTTCATGGGATACACCTCCCTCCTGATTGCCAAGCTGCGATTGGTAGATTTCGCGATAGATGGGGCTGGAGGCCATCAACTCATGATGCGTACCGCTCGCCGCAATTCTACTGCGATCGAGCACGACGATCTTGTCGGCATTCATAATAGTGCTGATCCGTTGGGCCACAACGAGTCTTGTGTGGCCAGCCATAAAGCGGTCGAGCGCCGACAGGATCTTGCTCTCCGTTTCCACGTCCACCGAGCTGGTCGCATCGTCCATAATCAGCACACGGGGCCGGGCCAACAGGGCGCGGGCGATGGCGATGCGCTGTTTCTGCCCCCCTGAGAGGTTCACACCCCGCGGCCCGATCGGGGTGTCGTAGCCGGCCGGAAAACTGGTGATAAAATCGTGCGCCTGGGCTGCCAGAGCCGCGGTCACCACCTCCTCGTCGCTCGGATGCAGTTTATCCGCGGCGTCGGGACGCCCATAGCGGATGTTATCACCTATCGTCCCGCTGAACAGCACCGTCTCCTGGAGAACGACACTCACCTGGGCGCGCAACGAGTCCAGCGTGACATCGCGCACGTCAACCCCATCAAGGGTCACACGCCCTTCGCTCACGTCGTAGAAACGTGGGACGAGGCTGACCAGGGCGCTTTTGCCAGCGCCGGTTGCGCCGACCAGGGCCACCGTTTCCCCCGGCTCGACCACCAGGTTGATGCCCTTGAGCACCGGCTCCTCGTCGTGCCCTCCGAAGGTGAAAGTAACATTCTCAAAGGCTACCTGTCCTTTGCCCACGGGCAGCGCCTCCGCCCGGGCAGCGTCCACCACCTCTGGCTGGCTATCCAGCACCTCGACAATGCGCTGGGTCGAAGCATCAGCCGAAGAGATGAATCCCACGCTCAGGCTCAACATGACCAATGGCATCATGACCCACCATACATAGTTGCTCAGAGCGACGATCTGGCCCACGTTGAGATTCCCTTCCAAGACCTGGACGCCGCCGAACCATATCACAGCGACCAGGCCCAGATTGATCAGCAGACGCAACATGGGCGCCAGGACGGCCAGCATCCGCTCCACTCGAATTGTGCGCTCCATGAGGTCCACGTTGGTCGCATCAAAGCGCCTGTTCTCGTGGCCGGCGCGCACGAAGGCCCTGACGACGCGCACCCCTGCCAGGTTCTCCTGCAAGAGGGTGTTCAGGCGTTCGAGTTTACGCAGCACCTGCACGAACAGCGGCTGTACCTTGCTGGCGTAGAGCAGAAATATGACGATGGTAATGGGCATCAGCACCAACATCAGCAAACCTAGCTGCCAGTTGGTCAGGAACACCAGGACTAAACTACCCACGATCATTAGCGGCGCACGCACGAAGGAGCGCATAGTCATCCAGATGAACTGCGCGACCTGGGAAATATCGCTGGTCAAACGGGTAACGAGCTGCCCGGTCGGTAGGCGGTCCAGGTTGGCAAAGGAGAAGGACTGTATGTGAACAAAAAGCTCGCGGCGCATGTCCGCTGCCGCCATCTGCGACACCTGTACGGCAAAGAGCATACTGCCGACCGTGCCGGCGGCATTGACCAGGGTGAGGCCGACCATGAGCAGCGAGACGTTCAGAATGGCGCCCATATCGCGCTGCTGGATGCCGGTATTGATCAACTCCTGCACCAGGCGGGGCAGGGTCAGGTCAACGGCGACGACGAGTGCCAGCAGCAACAAACCCAGGCCGGCCGAGCGGCCATAAGGTTTCACAAACCGCCACAGATGCGTGATAGATTTCATGTGTTTAACTCCTTTCCTGATTCCGGGCCATGTCCTGCGCGTGCGGACATTGATCGTGCGTCCGAGTGAAACAGAAGGTCTAACTCCTCCCCTCGACCCCATTCCTTGGCTTGCTCAGAGGTCGTCTCGGGAGAGGCTCTCAGCGCGGCCCGTCGGAAGTGCTCCGTCCCCAGAAACAGACGTTGACGCTCCAGCGAGGTGGTGAGGATGGGCGATTCCCCTGCCTGTGTGCAGTGGCAGCGAATGGCGGCCAGTTTCTGCTCCCAGACCGGCGTCACGTCCACGGCGAGGGTGATCTCCTCGTCGGGCACGGCGTGCAGGTGGGCCAGTCCAAGGGCCTGGGCCACAGAACGCGGCACGGCCAGGTGATAGAGCGCGGCTGGCGCATCCGGCCCCAATGCGCCCGCCTGCTCGAAGGCCAGCGCCGTCCAGCGGCTCACCGCCGCGTGGTCGGGATGGCCAGAGAGTCCGTCGGGCGGCCAGGTGAGAAGCGCCTGGGGGCGGAGTTCGCGCACCGCGGTCAGCACGTGGGCCGCACCCTGCTCGTCATCCACGTCAGACAGCGTCCCGTCGCAGTAGTCCAGCAGGCGCGGCGGCTCGATGCCCAGGGCAGCGCAGGCGCAGTGCAGCTCGGCCTCCCGCACGGCGGGCAGTTCTTCGAGTGTGCAGAGCGGTGGGTCCCCACAGGAGCCAGCCTCGCCCCGCGTGGCGGTGAGCAGGTATACGTGCACGCCGCGCCGGGCCAGCAGCGCCAGCGTCCCGCCGGCGCGGAACGATTCATCGTCGGGGTGGGCAAAGATGGCGAGCAGCGGCGGCGGCCGATCTGACACCACGTGCCTCCTCACAGCACCTGCACCGCCAGCACGCGCATATCCTCGACAGCGGATATGGCTCGCACGGCGCCGGCCGGCACCACGGTTAAGGAGCCAGTCTTCAACTCGGCCTGCTCATCCCCTGTGCGCAGGCGCCCCTGTCCTTCGATCACATAGTACAACACGGTCGTGGGCATCTCGCACGGCGCGACCGACTGGCCGGCTGCCAGGTTCAGCAGCAGCACGCGCACGTCGGTGGTATTCACCAGGGGCGTCGGCGTCGCGGCCGCGGCGCCGGGCAAAGCGTTGTTTGCTGCGTCTCTCGTTTCTATAATCCGGATAGTCATGAACTCCTCCCGCATGTCCACAACACATGCTCCTCACTCCTCTTCGGCGTGAAATTTGGACTCGTATTCTGCCAGAAAACGGCCCAACCGCTCGCGCGTGCGGCGGATGTTGGCCGCCCAGGCATGCAGGTATTCCATCCCTTCCCCGGTGATCTCGTACACGCGGCGAGCCGGCCCCCCCCCTTCGGTGTTCCACGACGAGCGCACCAGCCCGTCCTCCTCAAACTTGCGCAGCGTGCGGTAGAGCAGGCCGGGGTCTGCGCCGGGCGTCTCGTCATCACGAGCGAGTTGCTCCATCAACTCGTACCCGTGAGTTGGTTTCTGCGCCAGGAGCAACAGCAGCCAGGGCTGTATGAAACCCCGCACCCTACCTTTCCCGGGGCAGCACCCCTCGCTTGCGTCGTGCTCTCCGTGATGACCGTTGCACATAAATCACTCTCTCGGCTATAGGATAATATCTTCTATATGACTATCACATATATTATACTGCTTTTAAAAACTTTGTCAAGCCATTAGCCTCGCCGCGCGTGGCGGTGAGCAGGCGCACGCGCACGCCTCGGCGAGCCAGCAACGCCAGCGTCCCGCCGCAGCGGAAGGTCTCGTCGTCTGGATGGGCCAAGACGGCCAGCAGTGCCGGCGGCCGGTATGCGCCGTTTCATCAACACTCAAAGCCGTGGACTCGTCCGTCATCCCGGTTCCTCACGTGAATCGCCCTTACTTCCAATAAAAGGCTCGATCACCGCCGGGCGCAAGCCTTCAGGCAGCAGCGGTTGACAGTTCGGCGTACTCTGACTCTTGAATCGCGGGGCAACTGGTCCGATCAACCTGTCCCAGCGCCAGCTTGAGGGCAAACGTGTAGCAGGTTGGCTGTGTGCGGATGGAAGACATCCGTGTGCCCACCCTTCTTCGTGCCATGCGACCATCCCCCCGTCCAGGTGGTGCACGTTGGTGTAGCCGGCCGCCACCAGGTCCCGGGCCGCGATACTGGACCATTTCCCACTGCGGCAGTACAGCACGATCTTGGTTGCCCGGTCGGCCGGGTAGTGATGCAACCACCGCCCCTCTTCGTCGAGCGGGATGTGCGCGTCGGTGTGTTCGATCTCGAAACCGTACGGGGCGTGGGTGTTGATCAGCAGGAAATCCTTGTCCTCCAGCATCAGCACCAACTGCGACGGCGTAATGTGTACGAATCCTTCGTCGCTCTCTACCGCTTGGCTAACCGACGGCGCGCTGGAAGATGCAGCCCCAGGCACGACGGCCGTCGACGCGGGCCGGGGGACGCACGCCGCCGGCAGGGCGCAGAACGCGGATAAAGAGCATCCGAGCGCTGCCAACCACGTCCACTTGAGCAGTTGCTTCATGGGCCGGTGCGCCACTCTTGGATCATGCGCGCGATTTCCGGGTCGTCAACATGGACGACGACGACGGCCTGTTCCTTCACCTCCTGCACCGTGCGCCGGACGGCCTCTACCGCGGACGCACGATCAATGTCCTGACGGACGCACGATCAATGTCCGCGCTCTCTACCTCCAGGGATAATCCCACTTCCTGAAATCCCTGCTGGCCGATCAGCATTCCCAGATCATCGTCCGATGCCGACGAGGACTTGGGCGATGTAGAAAAGCAGTAAAAGTCGCCTGCCCGTTCCGCTCGTCATAGATGCTCACGTCAACCAGCGGACGCAGCGGACGTTGGGTCCGGACGCATGAGCAACGTCCGCTGCGTCCGGATCAATGTCCGCGTCCGCCGCGACCGAATCGGAGAAATCGAGGGTGACCTGTTCGACGATCTCGGTCATCCTCCAGATGTCTGCCATCCGCGTTTTCGTTCATCTGCGTGATCTTCCCACCGGGAAGATGGCATCTTCCGCTCATCAGTCGCCTTCAAAGTAATAGAGGGATGGGATCTGTTCGAATGCAGACCGGAACGCCGGTTTAAGGCGATCGTAGGCCCACACGGCTTCTACGTCCCTCATTTCCGGGTTGCCCAGCAGGCACTTGACCAGCCGGATGGCGTTGACGCCGCCGCCCACGTCCTCGCCCTGGTGCAACAATGTACGGACAGCGTTCTCCACAAAGTCTGGCGTCAACTGATGGGTCAGCGACTCGACCTGTTCCCTCACATCTTTATATGTCATCGCTTTTACCTCCCGTTTGTCGATTCGATATGTCCTGATCCCACAATACGGCTTGAATCTGGCATATCAGCCGAAAGAAAGTGATTGATGCTGCCCTTATTACTCCCCTGCTATCCTACGGACAGCGGATGATGTCCTGCGCCCACAGGCAGTCGGCACACGAGGGGCACCAACCCCAACAGCCTTCGTTAGCCTCGGCAATGTCGCATGTCTCGCGCAGGTTGCAGTCCACACACGAGGGAAAGTCGAAGCGGTGCCATCCCAACCTACCACCAGCGCACCACTCGTGACGAAGCGGCACCTACGCTCCGCGCCCCAGTTCATACGTGGTAATTCCATCAGACCCCACAGAAGCCAATCGCCCCGCCGAACGGCCCAGCCGCTGGAAGGGGGAAAGGATGGTGTTTCATCTTGGATGCAAGGGTGTGCAAAGGGTTCACCATAACCACCGAAGACCACTTCCTGTAGCTGCGGAAGATCGTGCAGTTGAGCGATGACTCGCTCGAATGTGGCTGGGACCATATCATCCAACGGCTCCGTCCAGACGTTACGCACACAGGTATGGCAATGAAGGTTACAACGGGTCGTGACTTCCAAGTAAACCTTGCGCACATCGGTGCGGAGGGGATGAAGGACCAGACCAGTTTCCGTCTCTTCCAGGAAAAGTTCTTCGCCAGCTTCCAGCCCGTAGCGCTGGCAAAGGGCTGATGGGAACAGGAATTTTCCCTGATCATCCAAACTTACTTTGTGCGTCGTCGTAGGGCCACTGAGCGGCGCAGATCACGGTCACCCGGCCCTGCTCGTCGATGTAGCCCAGTCCGGCCTCCGGCTGCAGATAGGCGTGTTCGATGTGCGGAGTGACGTAGTAGCCCTCGACGACCACGTCGGCCCGGGCAAAGCCGGCCTCCACGTCGCCCTTGCGGATCTTGACGTGCTTCAGGATATTGGTGTCCCCTCGTTCATCGTGCACCAGAGGTGCATCCGGCTTCATCGCCTCCTGCGGGTCGCTCACCACCGGCAGCGGATCGTAACGCACCTCCACCAGCCGCCGCGCTTCTTCTGCCGCCCGCGCCGTCTCGGCCACCACGACGGCGATGCGGTCGCCCACCCAGCGTACCTTGTCCCCCTCAGCCACCAGCACCGGCTGATCGTAGATGTTGATGCCGTATTCGTTGACCGGCACGTCCTGGTAGGTGAGGATTCGCACAACGCCGGGCACGGCCTCGGCCCTGGACGTATCAATGCGCCGCACCCGGGCGTGCGGATACGCACTCCAGACCACCTTGGCGTGGAGCATCCCCCCGACCGTCCGCGGGCGACGGCATCGAGAAGTCGCCCGGATAGCGAGCTCGCCCAGCCACTTTGTCCCGGGCGTCGATGCGAGGCAGACTTCGACATCCGAGGTAGAGGCAGTGCATGGAGCGCGTATTTCAACGCCTGCCTGGTCGAAACGTATCCAGCATGCTACGCGGCGGGAAGGTGATCGCCCGCGGCGGACAGACGTTGACGCACGAACTGCATCCCACCTGGCACTTGAATGGCTCCACCACTGTCACTCGACCGTCCTCGGCGACTTCGAAGACGCCGAACGAGCAGAATTCCAGGCACGCCCCACAACCGTTACACAGATCCTCGGCGACCGTGGGGAACCAGGGGATATATTCCCGGGGATGTCCACGCCACGTGCCGTAATCCACCGCCTGAGGTGTGCAGCCGCACATACGCTGCTCGACATACTTGCGGTATTCGCGCAGCAGGGCCTGAGTGAAGTCGTCCTCCGCTGGCCTGGGGATGTAGTTGTGCCGCTTGCGGGCTTGCTCGATCAGTTCCTTCCCCAGGTCGGGCTCGCCCGGCTTGCGACCCTGTTCGTACAGTTCGTCGAAGATGTCGTCCAGCCCCTGTATCGCTGCCGGCCGCTGCCCTACCAGTATTTGACGATGTCCCATGTATTCCTCTTTCTCTCGGATGTCTTCCATCCACGTGATCTTTCCACCAGGAAGAAGCGTCTCCCTCCGGAAGACAGCATCCTCTGCTCATCAGTTGCCTTCAAAGTAGCAAACCGATTAGATGTCGGAGAAATCCATCAACGTCACCCGACCGTCCTCCGGCGGCTGCATGCCCTCATCCAGATCAGGGACGAATGCCCTCCCACCGAGGTTAACCTCATAAGCCCCTACGAGACCACGTCCGTCCGTGGTGATGACTTCTCCTATCAACCCCGGCGCTGCGCGGGCCAGGGCTGCTATCGCATCTCGCCAGGTCGCGCCATCTGCCAGCGTGAGAGAAACCTCACCACGCCCAGCTATGATACGCGCTGCTCCAATCAACTCTACCGTTACACTCTTGCTCATTACTACACCCTCCCGACTACTCATCCTATCGCTCCTGGTGGACTGATTCACCGAGAGCAAATCCGTCGAAAGTGCATTCTCGTGCAAACGTTTGCTCAACCGTCGGGCACCTCCACTGTCTCCCCCCAGCAGGCCAGCAATGCCTCCGCCAACACCCGCGTCTCCGGCGTCATCTTCCGACCGTAGACGACCGGCGTCACGCCCTGGCCGATCAGAGCCGGCGAGTTGGGGAGCGCCCATACCACATCAACCTCATCACCCACGACGTGCTCCATAGCCGCCAGCGGCACGGCCGCCGCCACGGAGACCACCAACTGTCCCGGCCTCAACGGCGGGGCCAGTTTGCCCAACACCGACATCACCTCCCCCGGTGGCACAGCCAGGATAATGACATCCGCCTCGGTCGCTCGACGGTTGTCGCCCGTAACGCTGACACCCTGTCGCTCCGCGATCTCCTTTCGCCGCTCCGGGCGGGGTTCGCAGGCGATGATATGTTCTTTGTCATTTTCTCATCACCCTCCTCCCATGATCGCCAGCACCTTGACCGTCTCCCCATCCCTGGGGCAGTATTCCTGAGACACGAGATCGCCATCTCGTATCACGCCGGCCACCAGCTCGGGCGGGATGCCGACCGCCTCCAGCATCTCCGCCACCGTGGGCCCGGCGGCCAGGTGCAATCGCTCCTGGCCGCTGGCGTACTCCTTCAGCATCCCGATTGGCACCAGGGTCACGCTCACGCCGAATCCGCCTCGACCAACTCAGCCAATCCCATTCGCTCCAGTGTCTCCGGCGTCGGAATGCCGTTCTCGTCCCAGCCTCGCTGCTCGTAGTAGTAATCGAGCATCTGTTGAGCGGCCTCTGGCGGGGTGAACTGACCGTCGGTGGGACCGCCGACGGCCGGTTCCTCCACAAAGCGTGGCGCTGGCGCGTCCCATCCGCGTCCGAAGTCCTCCACCTCCCGCACCCAGATCATACGGGTCAAGTTCCACACTCGCTCTGAGATGTGCAGCAGATCCTCCCACGAGTATTCGACGCCGGTCAGTGCGGTCACCGCCGGAGCGTAGTAGTCGAGGGACATGCCCAATTCGACCCATTGAAGTCGGCAACAGCCCAGCACGTCCATCAACGGGCGGGTGTGCTGCAGTTCGATCACCTTGGCCGCCTTGTCCGGGCTCACCTTGTCACGCCCCTCGGCAATGTCATAGGTGATGGCCCAGGCGCGGTTGTGATGCGCGCCCACGTCGGCGGTCATATAAGCCAGCAGCATCGAGGTGGCGCTGTGGGTGTCGTAGGCGCTCTGCTCCATGCCCTTGACGTGGATGGCCCACCTCTCACTACCCTGGCCCACCTCGGCCGCCGCATGCTTGACCCCCTCGGCCAGCAAGCTGCCCAGCCGGCCCTCGCGCCGGGCGATACGCTCAATGAGGGCGAAGGTGGCCTCGGCATTGCCAAAGCGCAGCTCTAAGCCGTCAGTCTGCTCGCGGTCTAGGATGCCCTTCTCATAGCACTCCATCGCCCAGGCGATGCAGCCGCCGGCCGAGATGGTGTCCAGGCCCAGTTCGTCGCACAATTGGTTCGCCTTGGCGATGTCCTCGATGTCGCTCAGCCCCACGTCGGAGCCGAGCATGCCATTCGTCTCGTACTCCGGCCCCTCGACGTAGATGTCGTACTTTTTGGAGTAAGCGTACTTGCCGCACGGGCTGGGGCAGCCAAAGCAGCCCTTGTCAGTGACCACGATGGTGCGACGAAAGACCGGCGCATAGATGTTGGACGCATCCTCGAACGAGCCGGACTGGAAGTTTCGGGTGGGCAGGGCGCCGTTTTTATCACACCAGGAGGTGACGATCATCGTGCCGTAGCGCGTCCAGGCCTTGAACCCATCGGCCTCTTTGCAGGCGCGGTAGGCCTCCTTGCCCAGGCGGATGAATTCATTAACATCGGCGATGGGAATGCCGCCAGTGCCGCGCACGGCGATGGCCTTGATCTTCTTCGCTCCCATCACCGTCCCCACACCGCCGCGTCCGGCCTGACGCCCGAAATCGTGGTTGATGCAGGCGTACTTGACCAGGTTCTCGCCGGCCGGGCCGATGGTAGCGATCTGGAATTCTTCGCCCAGTTCGTCCTTCAACTGTTTCTCCAGCGCGAAGGAGCCCATACCCCAATACTCGCTTGCGTCGCGCAGTTCGACGGTGTCGTCGTCGATGTAGAGATAAACCGGCTTGGGACTGATGCCCTCCAGGATGATGGAATCGTAGCCAGCGTATTTGATCTCAGCAGTCAGCATACCACCCAT
>Ga0180431_10008305_pt1 | contig 11933 bp, 10 predicted proteins | sample SS_ome_11_FD_132459 | JGI IMG/M metagenome (GOLD analysis project Ga0180431, IMG submission 132459) | Hypersaline lake sediment archaeal communities from the Salton Sea, California, USA - SS_1_MS_1 metaG | ecosystem: Environmental > Aquatic > Non-marine Saline and Alkaline > Hypersaline >... | reverse complement strand
TTAATTTTAAAAGATTAAGTTAATAATTATTTTATTTTATTTTTACAGAAATTCCCAAGGTAAATTATCATGAGTAACAAGATGAATGTATTATTCATAATTACCGATCAGCAACGGGCCGATCATTTAAGTTGTGCTGGTAATCCCATATTAAAAACTCCAAATATAGATCGTCTTGCCTTAGAAGGAATGAGATTTACAAGTGCTTTTTGTGCGAATCCGATCTGTACGCCTAATAGAGCAAGTATCTTAACTGGTATGTATCCAAATATGCATGGGAGTAGGAGTAATGGAATCAATTTATCCGAAGATGTTCCTATATTTACGGAAACCTTGCGAAAACGAGGTTGGCACACAGTGGCTATTGGAAAACTGCATCATAATTTCTTCCACGATCCCCATTTTGATGAAACCGTCTATTCAGCAGAACGAATCTCTCATTGGATTTCTCCAAAAAAAGAATCGAGCGTGAGAAAAAGGTTTAAAAAACCATATTACGGCTATGAAGAGGTCGAGATCGTATTGGGGCATGGTGACTTATGCGCGGGACATTATTTAGACTGGTTAGAAGAACGAAATCCAGGTCATACTAAATCTATCAAGGAACGAATGGAACAAGCGTTTAAAGATTTAATATACGAAACTAATCTTCCCGAAGAATTATATCAAACTTCATACGTGACAGAGCGCTCGATAGCATTTCTCGAACGCAAGGCTAAGGGAGAATATGGCGATAAACCATTTTTCTTATTTTGCTCTTATCCCGATCCACACCATCCAATGTGTCCACCAGGAAGATTTAGTGATATGTATAAGCCAGAAGATATCGAATTACCTCCCAGTTTTAACGACCTTGAGAATGTGAACAAGCATCCTTATTTCGGAAATATCGTGATGAATCCTCCCCTAAAGGGAGTTCATTTACTTCAGAGAAGTACGACTGAACAAGAAGCTCGAAGGTTCATTGCAAAAACTTATGGCGCAATTTCGATGATAGATGAAGGCGTGGGAAAGATATTAAGTGCTTTAGAAAAATTAGGTATGGCTGATAACACTATAGTAATTTATACAAGCGATCACGGCGACTTAATGGGCGATCACGGACTCATTTTAAAAGGGCTTTCTCCTTTTAATGGCGTTTTAAATGTCCCAATGATATGGAAAGTGCCGGGAGTTACTAAACCTGATTCAATATCAGACTCTTTAATGAGTTCTATCGATTTTGCTCCAACATTACTGAAATTATTGCGTGTTAGCTCTCGCCATCAACCTCCAGATATGCAAGGTGTTAATATCACTCCGGTTTTAAAGGACCCAACCGCAGAAGTTAGAAATTTTTGCTTGATTGAGGAGGATGAGGAGATATTTGGTCTAAAAGCGAGGTTAAGATATTTGGTCACTAACGAGTATAAAATGACTGTTTACTTAGGCTTGCGCGATTATGGTGAAATCTACGATAGAAAAAATGATCCTCATGAATTGAACAATCTATGGTTTAAAGAGCCGCAATTACGCCAGAAATTAATTGAAAAATTGTTTTACGAGAATTTAGAAGCACAGAGTAGGTACCCTAAAAGAGTAGCTCAGGGTTAATTTTGACTTTCTTGGGGAACATACAAAGGAAAGAAAACTCAGATTTAAATTTTTTACTATTGATATATATATGAGATTTCTTATTATCACTTTATAATAACAGTTAGGTATTAACATGACTTCAGATGGACAAGGGGGAGATTCCATATCTCCTCAGTTAGAAGACTTTTTATCTTTACTTTTTGAAAGATCTGCAGATACCATTTTCATCATTGACGAAAAATTTCGATTCGAGTTTATCTCCCGCAAATTTTCAAATGGATACCCATCAGAGGAATTGATGGGAATGAGTCCTTTTGATTTACTTCATCCGGACGATAGAGAATCAAAGGAACTCAGAGATATCATAAAAGAAGAGGGAGGAAAAATGGAACTCCGAGTAAAACATAAAAATGGTGAGTGGGAATGGGTGGAATTTCGAGGAAATTCTTTTGTAGCTCAAGACGGTAGAAAAAAATATATTCTCATCTCAAGAAACATAAACGAACGCAAGAAAGCAGAAAAACAACTCATAGAATCTGAAATGAGATATAGGAGTTTATTTGAAAATTCTGAATCTGCAATAACAATCATTGATAAGGAAGGCGTTTTTTTGTTAATAAATAAAAAAGGCGCAGAGGATTTAGGCGGTGAACCCGAAGATTTCATAGGAAAGACATTATTTGATATCTTTTCGCCAGAAGAAGCTGAAAAAAATTTCAACATAAATTTAGAAGTTTTTAACACGGGAAAACCACTAGGATACACGGAAACTTATGATTTCCCAACTGGACAAAAAACATACATTATTAATGTTTCACCTATTAAAGATGTTGATGAGAAGATAATAGCACTTCAAGTATCAGCTTTTAATATAACTGATATTCTAGAGATAGAGCAAAAATTAAGAGAATCAGAACGAAAATATCAAGATATCGTCGAGAAAACTAAAGATGGCATTCTTGTTATTGGATTAGATGGGAAATTTAAATTCTTCACTCATCAAATATCAGAAATGCTAGGGGGAGTAGAAATTACCATGGATACCGGTTTTTCATTTGTCCATCCTGATGACGCTAAACACATATTTGAGAGTTTTAAGAGTGCAATTCAAAGAAAAAGTACGGCAAATGATTCTACATTTGAATTTCGGGCAAAACACATGAATGGGCATTATATTTGGTTTTCAGCTTCACCAACAGACTATTACGATGACGATGGAAATATGATCGGCTTTATATCCTCACTTAGAGATATTACCGAACAGAAAAAAGCAGAACAAAAATTAAGGGAATCAGAAGAAAAATTCAAGTATATTGTAGAGAATTTGAATGAAATGGTGGGAATTTTCAATTCTAAATTTGAATACGAATACATGAATAAAGCCCTTAAAGAGATATCAGGATATACAAAAGAAGATTTAAAAACGCTAAAACCAATTGATCTCTGCCATCCTGACGATTTAAAGCTTGCAACCAAAGCATTGAGAGATGGTATCATAAAAGGGGGGCAAAGGGCGGAAATTAGACTTAGAAATAAGGAGGGTAATTATATTCTCGTTGATTTCAGGGCAAAATTATATAATGACATGGATGGAAACTCAAAAGTGATAATGGTTATAAGAAAACTTGAAGATCGTTAGATTAATTTATTAAAAAATAGTTATCTCTTGAATACGAAACCAAAATTCACTTCATATCTTAATAAAGGCTAATTAAATTAACAGAATAGATGATTCAAGAAATAATAACAGAGTAATAACACTTATATATAATCTCATCATTAATGAATTGGGAAATCCACTTTTTTACAATTTTGTAATATAAACGGAACAGTAGAAAAATGTATCAAGATTTAAGTTCTAGAAAAGAAAGCAAAATAAGAGAATTGTCAAATCAAGTTCACCAATTGGAAGCAAGACTTCTTGATTATAAAGCTCAATTAGACTTGAAAGATAATCAAATTCATCAATTAAATTATGAAAACTTGCAATTAAAGGTCCAATTAAAGAGAATTAATGAAGCAACAAATCAAAGCCAATCTTACGATCAATATTCAACACAGACTAGTAATCAACAAGCACTTCAAAGAACGGCAATCTATCACCCACCAAACCCGCCCCCCACTCCTAATCAATATGTTAACCAATCACAACCTTACAGTGCTTCAAATGTCGTAAATAAGAGACAATGTCCCATTTGTGGTGCCATAGGCCCTAGTATTAAGGAATACGAAGATAAAACCCGAATCATCAGCTACATACCAAGAAGAATTTATGCTACAAAATATGTCTGTATCAAATGCAGACACGAATTTTAATTGATTCAAAACGATGGATTTGATAAAAAACTCATTCTAAGTTTAATAATTATTAGTTCTTTTTGCAATGCTTATTGTATTATTGGGGGGATATATTAGGAAATTTGTTAGGGTATTACTCTCAGATAGCGAAAGATTCATGAAACATAAATTTCACGATGAGTTAAATTTATGAAGAAAGAAAAGATGACTCCTGCCCACAAGACCTCAATACAAGGTCAAAAATAAAATAGAATAAGGAGGGCGAAATCAGAGCGTATTCCTACGCTAACCAAAAGACAAAAATCCAGGGCGTGGCAGGAGTCTTGGTTGAATTTTCCTTATTTTTTTATTTTTCCTTCGGTCTTTCAGTATTATTATCATTTAAATATTATATAAATATTGCGATTTATTTTTATAAAATGTGCAAAAATGGCACTTTCCTTGGCTTGGACTATCTTGAAAAAGTATGAGCAAGACATATATATAGCTTGATATTAAATTTGTTAGGGCAGTTACATTAATTGCGAATGAATTTAAAAAAGTGAAGAAAAAAAAGATAGATGGTAAGATGAGAGAAGAAATCATAGGTAGTGGTGCCGCAGGTGTTTGTTTTGGATGCGGTCAATCCAATCCCATTGGTTTGAAGCTTAGATTTTATTTGGAAGATCATAACCAAGTTGTTACCGAATTCACTCCCACGAAGTGGCATACTGGTTGGGAAAATGTTACACACGGTGGAATCATCTGTGCTATTTTAGATGAGACGATGGGATGGATGGTGACAAATGTTTTAAAAATAATGAGCGTTACATAGGAGTTTAAAGTTATTTTTAAACGTCCAATATTCATTGATAAACAAATCACTGTTAAATGTAAAGTAATCAGCGATGATAAAAAAGTAATTGAACTTTTAGCCGAAGTAGAGAATGATAAGGGGGATATCTGTGCTACAGCAGAAGCAATTTATGTAGTTCTTAATGAAGAAAAATTAAAAAAAATTTTCCAATAAATAATAAATATCTGGAGTATTTAAAGAAAAGAAATCAATTTATTCTATATTACTTTTAGCCTAAAACGAAGAATAATACATTATGAGAGATATTAAAAAGTCATTTTTAAACTCAATAGCTTTGAGTTTAAATCAAAACCTTAAAATTAAGAATTAAAGTTTTTAACAACTTTTTTATTAAAAAATACTTTTACCTTCATAAGATTATCAATTTAATATGTTTGAACAAATAGAAAAATTATTTGTTTTATTTAATCTGTAAATAAATTGAAATAATTAATACGAAGAGATTGGTATTAAATTATGAGCGATAATGTGGAAAAGTATATCAAGAGAAAAGTTTATAAGTCTACGAGTTCTGATATCGCACAAAAGTTCGTCGATGCCGGCTTAGAGCAGATGAGAGCATGTATTAATTGTGGCACATGTACAGGTAGTTGTCCTTCAGGAAGGCGTACTGCTTATAGAACACGCGTTGCTATTCGAAAAGCTTTAACTGGAGATGTTTCTGTTCTCCAAGATATAGATATTTGGCTATGTAGCACTTGTTACTATTGCTACGAACGCTGTCCTCGTAACATTCCAGTTACTGATATGATTATTAAATTAAGGAATATTGCTGTAGAGGAAGGTTATATATTAGATTCTCATTTTGGTTTAGCTAATAATATCTTTTATGCTACTGGGCACGGCGTGCCTTGTAACGCTGAAAACCAAAAACAATGGAGAGATCTGCGAGAATCTTATGGATTGCCAGCTTTACCTCCAACTGTTCATTCCTATCCAGAAGCTGTTAAAGAATGTCAAACATTAATGAACGAAGTAGGTTTTAAAGACTTAATGGATAATGCGGCAAAACTCAAAGAAGAAAGAAAAGCTGCAGCTGAAAAAGCAGAAGCTGAAAAAAAAGCTAAAGAAGAGGAGAAATCATGAGCGAATATAAATGGAGATATGGATTATTTCTAGGATGTGTAATCCCAAATAGATATCCAATGATTGAGCGTAGCATTAGAGATGTATTTGAAGAATTAGACGCTGAATTGCTTGACTTGCCTGGCGCTTCTTGTTGTCCCGCACCAGGCGTATTTCGTGCGTTTCATATACCTACATGGCTTGTAATAGCGGCACGTAATATTTCTATCGCAGAAGAACTAGGAGTTAATCCAATTACAGGGTGTAATGGATGTTACGGCACTTTACGAGACGCATGGTTTGATTTAGAACATAATCCAGAAGAAAAAAAACATATCCAAACCATTCTTGCTAAAGTTGGTCGCACTTATAAAGGCAATTTAGAGCCTAAGCACATTGTTCAAGCCTTATATTTAGATATGGGTTTAAATTATTTACGAGATCGCATTAAATATAAGTTTAATGATTTAAAGGTAGGTGTTCATTATGGATGTCATATTGTTAAGCCAAGTGATAAACGTCCTTGGGATGGGGAATACGAAAATCCAACCTTCCTTGATGAGATTGTGGAATTAACTGGTGCGAAAAGCATACCTTACAAGGATAAATTCATGTGTTGTGGGGCAGGTGGAGCTGTAAGAACAGCCGTAAAGGAAGTTGCAGCAGATTTCACGCGTGAAAAATTAACTAACATGCGTGATGTAGGAGTAGATATTATTATAAATTGTTGTCCTTTTTGCCATTTGCAATTGGATTTAGGACAGGTTGAAGTAAATAACTTTTATAAGGACATAATTGGAGAGCCATTTAAAATACCCGTTATTTATATTACTCAGCTCTTAGGTCTTGCAATGGGCATGGATCCGAATAGGTTGGGATTAATGAAAAATCACGAGTTAACAGGAGTTTCGCCATTTACTTCTATTGAACCTTTTTTAAACTTAGTAAAGGAACAACTATAATGAGAGGTTAAGAAAAATGACAGAATCAAAAAATGAAATTAAAGTAACCGGGAAAGAAGAACCCAAAATTGGTGTGTATGTGTGTCATTGTGGTATCAATATCGCAGGAGTAGTAGATGTTGTCGCTTTAAAAGATTACGCATTAACTCTACCAAATGTCGTCTTAGCAAGAGAATATAAATTTATGTGTTCTGACAACGGTCAATCCTTAATCAAAGAGGATATTGAAGCAGGCTTGATTAATAGAGTTGTTGTTGCTGCTTGTTCTCCTAGAATGCATGAACCGACATTCAGATTAGTGTGTAAAGAAGCAGGATTGAATCAATTTCTATTCAATCAAGCAAACATTAGAGAACATGCGACATGGGTTAACATGAAAGATCCAGAAGGTGCTTATGAAATAGCTAAAGATCACATACGAATGGCAGTTGGAAAAGCAAGAAAATTATTACCCTTAGAAGTTCAAAAAGTATCAGTCGAACCATCATGTTTAATTATTGGCGGTGGAATAGCCGGAATGAATGCTGCTATAGACCTTTCTAATGAAGGATATAAAGTGTACCTAGTTGAACGAACTCCTACCATTGGCGGTCATATGGCTCAGCTAGATAAAACTTTCCCTACGATGGATTGTTCAGCTTGCATTATCACTCCACGAATGGTTGATGTCGCACGAGCAAAAAATGTCGAGATTTTGACCTACTCAGAAGTGGTAGAGGTAGATGGATACGTAGGAAATTTCGACGTAACAATTATGAAAAAACCACATTATGTTGACCAAGAAAAATGCACTGCCTGTGGAGCTTGCGTAGAGAGTTGTCCTATTGTATGTGGAAATGAATTTGATCTTGGTATGGCTACTCGAAAAGCCATTTATATCCCATTTCCTCAAGCAGTTCCAGGTGAATATACAATAGACATGGATCATTGTATTCAATGTGGAATATGCGCAAGACCGGATGTTTGTGAACCTGATGCGATTAGATATGACGATAAACCAGAATATCTTAAAGTAAAAGTTGGCACAATAATTATAGCAACTGGTTGGGATTTATATGATCCTACTGAACTCAAGCAGTATGGTTTTGGAAGGTATCCTAATGTCATTACGGGACTTCAAATGGAACGATTATTAAGCTCTTTCGGACCTGTTTTAGGAAAACCAGTAAGACCATCAGACATAAAAGCACCGCATAGTATAGCATTCCTTCAATGCGTAGGAAGCAGGAATTTTAAGGAAGGGGGACATACATATTGTTCTAGAGTTTGCTGCATGTATGCGACAAAACAGGCAAGACAATATAAAGAAAAACATCCAGAAGCCGATATTTATATTTTTTACATGGATATTAGGGCATTTGGGAAGGGTTATGAGGAATTTTACGAGTCTGCTCAAAGAGAATATGGAATAAATTATATAAGAGGTAGGATTGCTGAAGTCTACGAAGGAAAAGAGAATTGTATAGTAATAAGAGCTGAAGATACAATACTGAGAAAACTAATTGAAATTGAAGTTGATATGTTAGTTCTTTCTTGTGGACTTGAAGCAAGAGCTGATTCAGATAAGATTAGTTCGTTACTAAGCGTACAGCGTTCAGCAGACGGATTTTTCATGGAAGCCCATCCAAAATTAAGACCTGTAGATACATTAACAGATGGAATTTTTGTTGCAGGAGTTGCTCAAGGACCAAAAGACATACCTGATACGGTTGCTCAGGCAAAGGGAGCCGCTTCGGGGGCAGCTGCATTAATGGCCCAAGGCGAAGTAGAAATTGAACCTTATTTTTCTGTTGTGATTGAACATCTTTGCTCAGGATGTCGAAGCTGTCAATCATTGTGTCCTTTCGGAGCGATAGACTTCGACGAGTTCAAGAAAATCGCAGTAGTTAATCCTGCAAAATGTAAAGGTTGTGGCACGTGTGTTTCAGCTTGCCCTTCTGGAGCGATGATTCAGAATCATTTTGCAAATTTGCAACTGAATGAAATAATTAATGTTGCAGTAAAAAAATCTACAATTGAAAATGGTGGAAAATAAGTATTTTTCATTTTCTTTTTTATTTGTATTGAAAAATCAATAGAACTGAATTAATAGATATAAATTTAACAAAATTCAAGTATTATGTATAAATTTAGTGTATCAATTTTAGGAACTGGATTTATAGGTTTATGCAGTGCAGCTTGTTTTGCTGAGAAAGATATAAAAGTTCTCGCATCAACTCATAATGAAAAGAAGGCTAGCCTTATAAATGAGTATAAAACTCCTTTTTTTGAAGAAGGGTTAGTTGAGATGTTAGAGCGCATAAAAGATCAAAGACCTGAATTTCTTAAATGTTTAACCGACCCCGTGCAAGCGATTATAGATACAGATATTTCAATGATCACTCAAGGAACTCCAATGAGAGAAGATAACTCGATAGACTTGAGTTATATCGAAAGTACTGCTAAAGAAATCGGTGAAGCTTTAAAAAAAAGTGATAAATACCATCTAGTTGTTGTAAGATCTACGGTTGTTCCGGGAACCACGAGGAATTTGGTAGGAAAAACAATTACAGAAATTTCTGGAAAAATACCAGGTAAGGATTTTGGATTATGCATGCAACCCGAATTCTTAGCGGAAGGTCGATCGATAGAGGACATGCTTAGACCAGATAGAATTGTAATTGGTTCAATAGATGACAAAAGTGGAGCAATGCTTCAAGAGTTTTACGAATATTTTTATGGAGATCATTTAAAGAACTGCCCAATTAAACGATTGAACCTAGAAAGCGCAGAATTAGTGAAATATGGGAATAATTGTTTGCTTTCAACAAAAATTTCATACGCTAATGAGTTCGCAAACTTAGCAGAACTCGTTCCTAATGTTGATGTGGTTCAAGTAATGGAAGGCGTAGGCTTAGATTATAGGATTAATCATAGATTTTTACGCGCTGGAGTTGGATTTGGTGGCGCTTGTTTCCATAAAGATGTAAACGCCATTACTAAATGGGCAAGATCGCAAGGATATGTTGCTAAGATATTAGAAGCAGTTTTGGAAAGAAACGATCTAAGAGCCATTCGTATTGTTGATATCGCAGAAGGATTAGTAGGTAAATTGGAAGGAAAAAAAGTAACATTACTTGGTCTTTCATTCAAGCCAGGTACTGATGACATGAGGGAAGCCCCCAGTATAAGGATCATTAATGAGCTAAAAAAAAGAAATGTCACCAATATTATAGGATACGATCCGAAAGCAAAGGAATCTGCTGAAGAAGCTATAGGAGAAAAAATTCGATACGCTAAGTCTATAGAGGAGGCATTAAGAGGTTCTGAGTGTGCTCTTTTGGTAACAGAATGGGATGAATTTAGGAAATTAACTCCAGAAGACTTCAAGAAAAACATGAAAGTCCCTAACCTCATTGATGGAAGAAGAATATATGATTACGACAAATTTAACAAAGCTATCAGTTTCAGAGCGATGGGACGAACAGATTTAAAATAAAGGATACCCACATCCCGAACAATTCTTTTTTACGCTCGTAGTAATTTTTGAGCAACTCGGACAGATTATTACTTTTATTCTTGGACCTTCTCTTTTCTTTTTAAGTTTCTTTTCTACCTCCTCACCAGCTTCAGGCTCTATTGCGAGGGGATCTGAGACTTGAATGACCTTAGGTTTTTCTTTCGCTTCTTGCTCGCGTAAATAATTCACCATGTCTCGCCTTTTTATTTGTTTTATTTCCTCTTTAGTTGGCTCTTTTCCTTGGTGAATATCAAATACAAATTGTTTATCAAGTTTTAAAATGTTGAAGCAATTATGACACCTGAACACGTAAAAAATTCCTATGTTTGAAGTTTTTGCCCATTGAGCCCAACACTTCTCATGAGCAATTGTCTCACACGAGGGACATTGGACAAGTCCTTGATCGTCTCTTTGAAAGCATATGGCGCAGGTTCCTATTCCCTCTATGGGTGAAGGAACATCAGCTAAATTTGCGTAAAATGGTTTATTTTCCTCTGGAATAAATGCTAGTTTCTTTTTTTCATATGATGTATGCATTTTAATGTATTTCTTTTCCGAAAGTTCCGTTAATACAGAGCCTAATTCTTTAATTTTTTCGATGTCAAAGAATTTACCCTTGGTTTTTTTTACTAAACCAGCTAATTTATGTCCCTCTTGAATATCCTCTGCGTTAATACGAATAACATCGATATAAAAAGGCATTTCTTTCACTTTTTCAATTAAATCTTCCAATACTGGCAAGTAATGGAATGGAATCTTGTGCGAGCCATCGTCAGCAAGAATTATTAACCTAAATACCTTTTCAGAGATTCTTTTATACACATCGATGATAAATGTAATAGCTAAAAAAATTCCCCCAGCCATATTAGCTCTAACAATTTTGCGTTCCATTTTCTTTAATGTATTTAAAATGAGTTCTGGTTCAAAAGTAAAATGATTCAAATAGCTCGGGCCAGTTTCCTGAAAAGTTATGAAATTAAATCTATCTGATACATCTATAGCTTGCTTTTTTTTCATAAAAGCGGCAATTGCTTCGTACGCTCGATTAAACTTAGTGATTTTAGGTGTTAGCCCATTAAAAATGAGACAATCTTCACTTCGCGTGATTTCCATGTTATCTCTCGTAGATAGAAGTAAATGATTAAGGTGAGTCTTTAAATTTAACTTTACTTAATATAAAGTTGGTTTAACTATTAATAAGTTTACTTGTAGAAGTGTTAATTTGACTGTTCGGAAGCGGCAACTTTAGAATTTTCTCTGTATAGTTCCATTGCCTCTTCAATTTCCTTCAAAGCCTCGTCAATATGGTAATCAACCTTTTGATAACCGCGGACAACAAAATTCTTATCAACAAACACTTGAAAGTGATGAGTGCAGACTATATCTTTCGATATTGAAATTGATGTTAACTGCTTTGCTTCGTTTATCACATCTTCGGGTATGTTAATTTGTTTCTTTTCCTTACAGATTGGGCAAATTACATCGATTGGTCTCCCATCTATAACTGTATATTTAATAATAACATCAGTTGTTTCTAGCAGGTTTTTTGCTCGAAGAAGGGTCTTAACCTTATATAAACCTCTATTTTCAGAGATCAACTCGTGTACATCAATCTCAATATCGAAAGATATAGTCTGCACTCATCACTTTCAAGTGTTTGTTGATAAGAATTTTGTTG
>Ga0180431_10008304_pt1 | contig 11933 bp, 19 predicted proteins | sample SS_ome_11_FD_132459 | JGI IMG/M metagenome (GOLD analysis project Ga0180431, IMG submission 132459) | Hypersaline lake sediment archaeal communities from the Salton Sea, California, USA - SS_1_MS_1 metaG | ecosystem: Environmental > Aquatic > Non-marine Saline and Alkaline > Hypersaline >... | reverse complement strand
TATACTCTCTATAGAACCAAAGTGTCCAATTTCAAGTGTTAGGAATTTCATCAGTCCTCATGCAGCTCGTTGTACACCTCATCGAAAGCCTTGTCTGTTCCAAGACTGTAGATGGCTTCCTGTTTACTTATGGAGTGAATCAACTCTTCATAGATCTGCTTGCGTTTGCCTTTAGGAAGTTTCAGGTCATTCAATGTAAGAATGAGGTCATTCATTAGGCTAGCAGCACTACTCATTAGTCATCTCTCTTTGGATAGGCGTTGTAATCTGTGAGGGCATCTTCAAGTAACGTGAGTGCCTTTCTCAAATCCCGCATCTCACGAAGAATCCACTCACGGTTTGTTTCTTGCTCTTCTGGCTCTAGAAAAGGGTTCGCACAGTTTATGCCGAACCGCTGAGTCTTGCCTATGGCCGCTTGAAGCTCTCCACACTCCTCTACAACCCAGGCCAACTTTCCTCGTAGGTTTGTAGGTCTGAATGAATCATCAACCATCATCTTCTTCCTCTACCATTTTAATGGTTCCCAACAACTCAAGAGAGATTTGAATGGTACACACGACACCCGTATCACAGCGTTTACAGTACAAAACCTCGTTTGTAGGTTCTCCCATGACTGGGTGAGACAGGTAGTAATCACTGAGGTCCCGAGAACAATCAACACCACACGTTGGACAACGCCACTCAATGATGTAAGGCATATATTGACGCTTAGCTCCTTCAATATGTCTATTCGCTAGGTGTCTCAGTTTCACTTTCTTCCCCAACTATAGACACAAGTAACTTCATGGTGTAGTCCCCAGGATTCAAACGCGCCTGCTGCTCCGCTTTCTTCTTCAACAACTCCAGTACCGTACCACACAACATGTCAGCGATATGCACACTCTGCGAGTCTCCATCCCGCTGCACAGTGAAGTCTATCTCTGCTAAGATTGTGTGGGTTGTAGCCTCGGCGCCAGCAGAAGTCATGTGACTTATTCGAGGTGACTTACTCATCGTCCACCTCCACAAACCGACAGAACTCGACGTCATCTGTGATCAACATCACTTCATTATCAAGTCCTGTAGCCCTAGACACGGCCTCTTTTATTGGTTTGTAGTCATCCATGTAACGAAGCATTTCATTAGGCATTTGTACTACAATAGCATTGCCGATACCACCTCGTATAAGGATGTTGTAATCCCCGACACTGATCTCCTGCCCATCCTTTGGAACAAGCGACACCAACTTGTACTTCTTCATAAATGACTCCTACTAGCTTCCTTCAACAACTCCAACCCCATATCCAAACAATCCTCCGTTGGTGGCGTATTCGCACTCACCCAAGCACGCAGAGCTGCTTCAGGGTCTAGTTGGCTGACTTCCAATGTAACACGTGGCGCCGTCTTGTCAACCTTAGAAACCACTTCCAGCTCAGCGCAGGGGATTTGCGTACTAAGTCGCCGCACCACACTCTCTGAAACGGCCGTATCAACTAAGACACGAACAAAGTCCTGCTCACGCGTTGTTACACCTTGAGTGTCTCCGTCGACAAGAATAAACTTGGGAGCGGAAGTTTCTATCCGATCAAACTCTACATGATCCTGGAACACACGAACATGGAGGAAGCCCCTCTTTCCTCCAACGTCACTCCAGTTTTGCTCATGTGTCGCTCCCACATACCACCCATTGCGGAAGAGTTTTTGATGTTGATGATAGTGACCAAAGAAACAAGCAGTGAACTTGTCGTGAGGTACGTCAGACACGCTCACATCCTGGTCTGATACAAGAATGTAATCACTACCAACCTTAGCCCCGCGCATTCCCTGGTGCGCCATAAGGATGTTTGCTTCACCAGGTATCGTCAACTTTCCAGCAAGGTGCAACAACTCTTTGGCTTGCTCTAAGTTCGGCGTATATGGGACAGCTACAAGACTTACACCAACTATCAAGGAGACAGCTTGTATTTTGTCCAAAACATGTACACCGGGTAGACGTTGGAGACTTTCGAGTACGTGAATCTTCCCAAGACGATCTGCATAATCATGATTCCCCGGAAGCATAAATAAACCACCACCTACTGGCAGGATACGACCTAAACGCGCAATCCGGTCAAAAATCAAGTTGTAAGCATCCACATCCAACTTGGTACGCCGATGGAACAAATCCCCAGCGAACAATACGTTGGGGATTTCATGTACCTGAACATAGGCTTGTATCTCATCCAAAACACGTACTGCATCTAGTAGACGTGTGTTGTAGTGCGCACCCTTCCACATTGGGACACGTTTGGACCCATACTTGAAGTTGTGTCCGTGCAGATCTGATAAGATAACGAACTCAGTCAAAGGTCCCATGTTACCTCAAACTTGTATTGATAAGGCACGTGTCCAACGACCTCACCTTTTAGATAAATCGGATCATAGTCAATACCCTCACTGATCCGTAGTCCAGGAAGATGTTCAGACTCGTCTTCCAGTCGCTCCACTAACTCATAGAGTTTGGCAAGTATCTCCTCACGTGGCATCAGTATCACCTACTGTAGGGATGTTGTAGTGCTTGTAGATGTCAGCCTCCAACGAAGCCAACAACTCCGGGTCATTACGTAAAGCTGTGTAAGCGTTGATCCTACCCTGACCAATACGCAAGTCATTGTGACTGTACCAGGCACCCGACTTCTTCACGAGCTTCAAATCTACAGCGGCGTCGAGAACTTCACCCGCTCGGTTCACACCTTGACCATAGAGAAGGTCAAACTCACTGACCTTCAACGGAGCGGCTACCTTGTTCTTCGCGAACTTTACGCGGGTACGCCCGCCAATAACCTCGTCACCTTGCTTCAATGAAGCGATACGCGTGACCTCCAGACGTTGTGATGCGTAGAACTTCAAAGCATTACCACCTGACGTAGCAACCTTAGATCCGAACATCACCCCAATCTTGTCTCGCGTCTGGTTGATGAAAATCAGAACTGTCTTGGTGACGCTTACAGCCTTACTTAGCTTTCGACAAGCCTGACTCATCAGTCGAGCTTGCACACCTATGTGATGGTCCCCCATTTCACCATCAATCTCAGCCTGAGGAACCAATGCAGCTACTGAGTCTACAACAATGAGATCCAAAGCGCCTGTACGTACTAGAATCTCTACAATGTTGAGAGCCTCTTCACCACTATTCGGCTGCGAAACTGACAGTTCCTTTATATTACAACCCAAACGTTGGGCGTAGTCTTTGTCAAGTGCGTTTTCAGCATCTACAAAAGCACACAGACCTCCTAGTTTCTGTGCCTCTGCAATGGCGTGTAAGGTCAACGTAGTCTTACCAGACGCTTCCTTACCAAAAATCTCTATGATACGGCCACGAGGGTAGCCGCCTACACCCGCTGCATGATCAACACCAAGAGAACCAGAAGGTATTGCATCTACATCGAGCATCTCTTCATCCCCCATGAATATGGAGCCTTCTCCATACTGCTTCTCAATAAGACCAAAAGCGGTTTTCAGTACATCACGTTTATTCATTTCGACCTCAAGGTAAAGGACACCTTTAGCCCTACCCAAGTGAATAGGACTAAAGGTGCTTCCTAGCGGATTCAGTTGGTAGCTGCCTCGCGAAGTGCCTTCTCAAGGTCCTCCTCTGGCGCTTCAGCTGTCTGTGCTGCTGGTGCCGGTGGAGTTGCTGCCGCTGTCTGTGCTGGAAGGGATTTGGAAGATCCACCCTCTGGTAGCGAAGCGATGAAGTCACCTCCAACGCCTTCATGCAACGTGGCCAACATCTCTTCGTAGCTCATCGTGAACCCAACCTGATGGAGTTGCGGAAACTCTGTCTCGCCTGGGTTGTATGCCGATGGATCCATGTCGCAGTTTACCTGATACCGCGTCATCTTCGGATCTTTTGCAGGGAACTTGGTGACGATGATTCCACGACCGTCTTCCAACTTAGTGATGTCACGACCACCAGTTGTGATCATTCCCAAGATCATGTCGTACACGGTCAAGGGAGCTGCGTACACCTGAATCTTCGCATCGCCTGCGGCGTAAGGAGCTTCCTCACCAGGATTTGCCTGCGTCCACGTAGCTACATCCTCAGCTGTGTACTCAGGATCCTTTGCATCGACGACATTGAGAAGATATGTGGTCTTGGCCCGGATGTCCTTTACCAACGCCTTGGCTTGAACATTAGTCTTGTCCTTCTTTAGTTCGTTCACAAACTCACAGATTGGGCAAGGACCATTCAGTCCAGGAGTCTTCAAGGGACAAAGGATCGGACCTTTTTGTTCACTAGATACGTTCCAATGCTGTGCTACTTCACGCCAGAACTGGTCAGCATACTCTTCTTCCTTATCCGTCCATGCAGGCATGATGCGGATATGATTCTGACCTGCCTTTGGCTTCCAGAACTGTGCGCGTGCCCCGCCGCCTGTGCGTGCGAGACGTTCCTCTGCTGCTGCCTTTGCTGCTGCTACTTTTGCTAATACGTTACTCATTGTTTCGTTCCTTTTGTTGTGTTATTACTTCTTGTTACCGACGATTTCTCGTACAGCTTTCTCACGTTCCATGATGACTGGGTCAGCATGACCCTCAGCACGGTACGCCCAACCTAGCTGGATGAGCATGTCTTTTCTTTGTATCATAGCAGTTACAGCCTGCTTTAGCAAGCCCGTTCTGAGTTTTGCTTCATTATATTTCTTCAATGATTTCACGTACTCAGGGTCCGTGGTTACAGTGTCCTTGACCCGCTTCTCTGTAGCCCTAACCCCGGCTGCAGTCATGTTCACGGTTGCCTGCGCACTCAATGCTGCTTCAACCCGACCAAGCTCTCCCTTCAGGTCAACTTCCTCATCCAAAGACAGCTCGAAGAGAGTTGCCCAGTGACGAAATTTGTCACCTTGCTGTTCGAACTCAGTATTGAGGTCAGCACGATTGATCTTCGAATCTTGTTCAATCGTGTTCGGGTAAGACACACCTCGAATAACAAACTCGTCCATGTTTTCCTCCTACATCAACAACCCTGTTGCGGCGTGATTGAGAATCATCGCTGCAACATAAAGTGAGAACAGTAGTGCTATTGAAGGCAGTACTGCAACTGCACACTTCAAAAAGAAGACTGTCAAGTCTCTCAACTGTACGTTGTACCAACTACTCATAGGCCAATCCCTCGGCTCCTCAAGGTGATGAAGGAAAGCTTCTGCTGCCTGCAGACGCTCTGCTGGTTTTATTTCTTGGTCACGCGCCATCTCAGCGAGCTGCGACAATGCATAACCTTTTGGATTTTGCGCTAGTTGCTCAGGCGTTGTCATCTTGTGTTTCCTCTGTATCCGCTTCCATGTCAAAAGCGGTTCACGAAGGCGTTGAATCCTCCAATGACATCTTCTTGGATGCCCCACATAGACCCCGAACGGTCTAATAGTATGTTGATCGATGTTAGATTTGGATTTGTCACTTTATCTCCTTCTTATCCGCCCAGTTTGTTTTACTGAATGCAAAATCTGTTATGATAGGAACTGCAAACTCAAAGTCCTGCATGGCCTTCAACATGTGATTCACAATAAAGAACTCGTCTTTGTGAACATAGGCCTGGATTTCATCGTGTACGAAGTTGACCAGCTTAGACTTCTTACAATGCTTCTTGAACAGTTCAAACACTCGAACGACTGCAATCTTGAACAAGTCTGCTGCCGTACCCTGAATCAGGAAGTTAGTGCCCTGGCGCTCAGCACGTCCGACCATCCAATAAAACTTCTTTCCGAGTAGCTTGTCAGCCTTAGCGTGTGGCAACCTACGTGGTCTACCAAAGTGGTTATACACCACTGCGTTTCTACGAATCTCCCGATTAGACGAGTGAATGAACCGCTTCACCCCAATATACTTGTACAGGTACTGATCGATGTAGTCTTGACAGACCTTGACCCACGCTTCCTCGTCCAACTCTTTGTACTGATCCGGTCTAGGAATCTGTTCTGACAGACCTGGTGCACCGACCCCGTAGATGATACCGAAGTTGATTCTCTTCGCAATAGTACGAAGCATGTCCAGCTTACCGTGCAGCTCATGGTCCTCATCTTTCAAGATGGCAATAGCCTCGTCATACACATAACCAAACATCTCACACATGGTACGTGTGTGGATATCCTGCTTGTTAGCATACGCGTCTAACAGTAGTGGGTCCAAACTGTAGTGTGCTGTCAGCCGAACCTCTACCTGCGAGTAGTCAGCAAACAAGTAGACATAATCGTCTCCTGGGGAAATGAACGCCTTACGAATACGCTTATCGCCTCCTGGGATGTTCTGTAGATTCGGATCAGACGAACTCATACGTCCCGTGGATACATTCTGGTTGAATGAGCAGTGAAGGATATCGTCGTCTGTGATCTTGTTCAAAATACCAACCACATATGTATCACGCAGTTTCTTGATTTTTCTGAGATCCAAGATCTTTTCAATGATTGGGTGCTTTGCTTTCAACTTCTTGAGCACCTTAGCATCAGTGGAGTAGTTACCTGCTGCAGTTCTCTTCGTAATCTCACAACCTGCCTTATCAACCAGCGCGTTACCCAACTGTGCTGGTGAGTTCAGGTTGATTTCTCCAAGAGTCTTCTTGATCTCCTTTTCAAGGTCCTCAGCTTCCTCAGTTAGCTCTTCCTTCAAGTCCACTAAATAGGGCCGATCAATCTTCACACCAGTGCATTCTGCTTCCATCAATGCCCTAGACAACTTGATCTCATTCACATACAACTCTTGGAGCTTTTGGTCAAAAACCATATTCTCCATGACGTGGGAATATACACGCCAAGTGAGGTAAGTATCTGTTGCTGCATACTCGGCCATCAACTCGATTGGAATGAACCCGTAGTGTACATCATCTTTCTTTGTGTTCTTGTACGGGTGATCAGCCAACTCGTTATCAATGACCCACTGCTTGAGTTCACGCTTACCTTTGTCTTGATGCTCGATTTCCAGCGCCAACTCTTCAGCCCGTTGCTTTATCAAGGCTCTGTAACCTGTCAGACGTGCCCGAGACTCACGGCCACGCCAGTCACTGATTTCGGCCTCCTTGAGCTTCGCTTCAGGGCCTACAAGCCCGTTGAACTTGATGCCAGTGTCCTGGCTCTTCCAACCACTAGCGATGGTCTTGAGGGCTCCTGGAGCGTTCTCATCAAAGAGCTGCCACAGAATCCGCGTATCGTGAATAGGCGTCAAAATCTCGATGTTGTCGGCACGATACATGTGTGCATCAAACTTCCAGTTGTGCCAGATTGTAAAGACGTCGTCCCGAGCAAAGAACTTCTGTAAGTCTTCTCGGATATCATCCATACACAACTGTGCTGGTTGCTCACCATCTATACAAGAATCTTCATGCCGTACAGGAATATAGAAGTGAATGTCGCGCCATCCAAAAGACATCCCAACGATGCGGTCACCTGCAAACCAACGAAACCCAGACGTTTCTGTATCGGCTGCTACCAACTTCTGCTCATTAAGTAGTTGGTAAAAAGCGTCCCATTCATGTTTCGTATGTACCAGGTACAACTGAGAGTCTACCAACCCTGTGTACTTTGTCATCGGCACGCCATTAACTATGTCGTACGGTTTCCCCTCAATCATTCCCGTCTCTCATTTCTTGTGTTATTCGATCGTCACCGATGCATGTGTAAGTTCGACAAACTTCTGGTCGTGTCTCATAGATAGAACAAAGACCATTCTCCGCCTGGAAAGGACAAGGCTCATCGAGGATGCCTTCTAACAAGTAGTGCGGTCGGTCCTCAGAAGAGTTGTACACTGTGGCTCTAACAGTGGTTGGAAGTAGAAGGCGACTTTGTAGTTGACATACCACTTCTGGAACAAGCTTGATACTATATGGGTCGTAAAAGCCGCTCTCATGCTCTTCTTGAGAAAGCGATATCACAAAGACAGAACAACAGATCTTGGTCTTACAACTACTGCAGGGAGGTGTAAGCTCTTCTGGCATGGCCGGCAAGTTGTTATAATAGATCTTCAAACGCGCCTTCGCATACTCTTGTTTGACTACATTCTTACTGTTGAACCCTTTGAGAGGATTGAACTTAGGAATACTGGAAACCTTACGCTCCTTTGGCAATACTAGGTCCGAAGGCACCTCTAAGCTAACAGCAGACTTGGGAAGCTTTCCCGCGTCGTGAAGCTTTCTGATATGCGTGGGACGAAAAATCGCCGCATGTATAGGCTTCTTCAGTACTTTGAGATCATCTGTCACTTATCCCCCGTATATCCGACCTGTGTCTTTTTCTCAGCACGAGCTACACCTTCAGGTCCAAACCTTTCCGGTTCCTTGTTGAGCTGCTTCTGGGTGTGCGTGGCCGACCTATGCATCAGACTCTGCTTCTGCTGCTCGGCACTCATCGCACTGAACGCCCCGATATTGGTGGCTGAGATCAGCTTTGTCACGACAGTGCTCTCACACTCAGGACATAGAACAAACTCGTCTGTTCTGTACATCTCCTCAAAGATGTGACCACAATCACCACACTCAAAATCATTGATTTTCCAAACCATACATCACCTTCACGGTTTGTAGTATATAAGCAAGCTCTTCTACCTGCGTTACATTCGTTCGGTACGCAAACGGAGAACAGAACTTGGTGCCATCAGGAATGTCCTCAATATCCAAAAGGTCTTTCACGCGCTGCGATAACATAGCACTTAACTCCACTTGCGTCTTAGTCTTCGCGTTCGTGTAGATTCGAAGGATAGGTCGCCCACCTAAAAAGAGTTGGACATAACTCGCTGTGAGAGACCAGTTAACTCCTTCGCCATATTTAGCACAAAAGTCTTGAAGGTCCTTAGCACGCCAACGCTGTGGCATTTTACCTCCAGGGATTTCTTGTACCGCGTGCTTTACCATATCGTCACAGTGTCTTCCTTGGTCAAACCAACCAATCCTTATCCAACGAAGATCATCAGGTCCCTGTCGACCCATACCCGTCTTCACCCCGTCCCGTTTCATCAAATGCATCAACAAACATCATCTTTACACGAGGTACAACTTCCTTGACTACCAACTGAGCTATACGATCTCCTGCCTTGATGTGATAAACCTTTTCCAAAGCCATCAATACCACACCTACAGGACCTCTATAATCCTCATCAATAGTACCTGGTGCATTGACCACTGTAACGCCGTGCTTCAAAGCCAAACCCGATCTTGGACGAACTTGACCCTCGTAACCAAATGGAAGCGCTATCTTGAGCCCTGTCTTTACAAGAGTAGCAGCATGTAGTTGTAAAATCACATCTTCTACAGCATACAAGTCAAACCCCGCAGCGCCGTCAGAACCTTGTGTAGGTAACTTCGCGTTTGGGTGAGTCTTGATGAAACGAACCTCCACAGGAAGCATACGATCCTTATTCATCATCCCACCACCACGTCTATTGTAGTGTTGACTGTTATGTCGATTTCTTCCCAAAGTTGGATACTCTCAGGATCCCACTGATCTTCAACTAAAGCGCGTACATGTGCTAACGCCGCATCCAACTCCTCAAAATCCACTCCACCACAGTCACTATCCCAGGTTACCTTATACATCGTCACCTCTCACCAAAAACTGTACAGGATAATCCACCCCATCACTCTTAGTTGTCTCAGGAACATCGATATGTTCCGAAGCTCGAATCAGAACCTCATAGGGTGGTGTCATTGGTACAGCACTCCAAATGAACACGCCTGGGTTCCTCCGACGCAAGCGTCTCTGGAGACGCCAACCAGCCTCTGCAGCCACGTATCGTTTCAAAGACATAATACACGTATAACCGGTGATACCTCATTTGTCAAGCACCAATTTGCCAGCGCACGTAATCTATCGAGTTTACGTCCACAGGATTACAGACTGCTTGCTCGATGTACAGTAGCCCGTCCGACACCTCCATCGTCTTACCAGCGTCCATTTTGGGATCAGGCCATTCCAAGAAGTTCGCAATGTAGACATCGTCGAACTGCATCTTCAAATCCTCTACCTGACGCACAACCTCCTTCTTGGCGTCTATATCCCAAAACAATACCACCTCTGACACACCCCAGTTCTTGAGGTGATTCATCTGCCACTGATTCAACTTCTTCCCAAAGGTACAATAGGTGCTGTACGGCGCACCTAACCGACGTACTGCAATACAATCAATGATACCCTCAACCAACACTACTGACCCTGTATGCGGCGGTACGAATGGCCACAACGTCCGATTCACTTGGGAGTCTGGACAGTTCAAGTACTTAGGTTCCTTGTGGTCAGTTGACCTGCCCACCCATGAAACCAACATACCGTTGGGTCCGTACACAGGAAAGAGAATCCGCCTACCTATATCACCAACTACATCACCTGCGTGGTTGTGTACAATGACTTGCTGCTTCCACACATAATGAGCCTTAGACGTGAGAATCTCTTTCTCCGTTAGGCCCCTACTCAACAAGTACTCCCAGAACTTGTGTTGTGAAGGAACTCCTAGCTCCAGAGGTAAAGCATCTTTCGGCAGGCAGTCTATACTCTGAATCTCGTAGTTGGGTTCGTCCTCTTCTACATCCAACGTAGAGTTATTGGCGTGCTCAATGATTTCTTCAATCGTCAGTGGCGTAACCGGCGCAAACTCCCGAGCCAAACGCATCATCGCCTTGCCTTTGGGAATGTCTTCCGTCCAAGCTACAAAGTCGAACACATCATAGTTACCGCTATTGAAGTCACACTTGTAACAGTTGAACAACTTCCTATCGTCATTCACATAACACTTATGCTTCTGCTCCCCACACTTCGGACAACAGATCCGCAACTCACCCTTGGAGGTAGTCTTTACAGTATCGTAGTTGAGTTGGATATACGCGTCGTAATCGAACTCTTTCCGAATCTTACGGAGTATGCGCAAGTTTGACATAACGGTTGTACTTCAATGACCAAATAGGTAAAGCCTTGCCGCATGTCGCACAAGATACACGCCAAGGCTGCCGTCCCTTTATCCATTTGTTTGTAGTGTGTGTCAATGTATAAATCAAACCACCATCACTATCTGTACCTGTGTACATAAAGATGGCCGTGCACTTGTCCCGCCCGTCAGAGTATTCACAAGCAATCCCATCAATGGATCTACACTTCAAGCACTGTATGGCTCCCTCAGGAATCTCCCCCGCATTCTGGTTCACCGCTTGTAGACACTGTAGACATATCGCCTTCCCCGTCACATTGCTCCGCACCAGCGGGTTGTTCTTCCGTGCACTGTTCGAGCAGAAGCTGCAAGTCCCTCTGCTCCTCAGTTGAAGTAGAGATTGTCCTTTCTTCTTCAACTGAGTTCTCCGAGTCTTGTAGTCCCCCATTTTCGTCCAACTCCTTCTGTTCCCGATAGAACGTCATGTAAGAGTAGTCCGTATCGATCTTCACCTTACCAACCCTACCGTTCCTATTCTTGGAAAAGATGATCCGCATGATCTCATCCTCACGCTCTTCAGGTGTCTGTCCCATCAACATGACAATGTCCATGACGTACTGTCGGCCGATGTAACCTGCCTGCGCAGACTCATCCGGAGTCTCCATGACCAGTCCGGCACGATTGAACTGCGTTGCTGTGTACTGCGCAAGATTCAACTCTTGTCCCATACCGTAGAGAGCCTTAACTATTACATCGTGCTCAGCTACTTGATCGTTATATAGCTGGTGGGCTTTTATCAAGTCTAGGTAGTCATAACACGCTACGTCAAAGATGATCCCTGCACGGGCCATTTGTTTGATGTAAGCTTTGATCGAACCAACCGTAGCAGAGTCCATGGGAAAGTGTTTGATGACCAAACTATTCCCATACTGAATGCTCATTCCACCAACAGAATCCAATACTTGTTTCTGGTACAGATTCAACTCTTGTGGACGTACCCGAGCAAATATAGAGTCGAAACGATCCTCTAACTCCTCAGCAGACAGCTCCATGGATACATACAACACACGTCT
>Ga0180431_10008303_pt1 | contig 11934 bp, 12 predicted proteins | sample SS_ome_11_FD_132459 | JGI IMG/M metagenome (GOLD analysis project Ga0180431, IMG submission 132459) | Hypersaline lake sediment archaeal communities from the Salton Sea, California, USA - SS_1_MS_1 metaG | ecosystem: Environmental > Aquatic > Non-marine Saline and Alkaline > Hypersaline >... | reverse complement strand
GCAGGTGGCGCGGGACATCATCAAGCCGTCGGCGGCATTGAAGCCCGGGATCGTGATCGTCCCGGTCTACTTGACCACCGCTACTCAGGTGGCGGTGTGGGTCAGCTTGATCAATCTGACTCCAGGCACGTTGACCGTCGAGATCTCCGACGATCTCGACGAGGCATGGGTCCATAGTCTCTACGCCGGTGACCCGGCTGAACTCAAGAACGAACTGCGCGTCTTGCAAGATCGGGTGAGCCACGCGTTCGTCACACCCTTGGCGCCTTCGGCGAAGGGAGGGGTAGTGCGATGAACGGGATCAGCGTGCCCGACACCGTTGTTGATATCGCCTTGGTGTTCGTGGTGATCGGAGTGTTGGCAGGCATCGTCCGCGCGGCGATAGGTCCCTCGCGCGCGGACCGCATCGTGTCGGCGGAGTTGGGCTTCATCGGCGCGGTGAGTGCGATCTTGCTGGTTGCGCTGCGGCTGGACGAACCAGTGCTGTTCGACTTCGCCTTGATCGCCGTGCTGATCGGCTTCCTCACGACGATCGGACTGGCCCGTTTGGTGACCCGCGATGGGCGCAAGACGCGGGAGGACTCGACATGATCGGATCGATCATCGTGAGCATCCTCGTGTTGTTCGGCGCGGGGTTGGTGGCGTTGGCTGGGCTGGGGATCTTGCGGTTACCCGATCCGCTCACGCGTGCCAGTGCGGTGTCCAAGGCCGCGGCGCTCGGCCTGTTGTTGATCATCGCCGCCGCGATCATCGCGGATTGGTCTTTGCGCTCGGTGCTGGTGCTCGTGTTGGTGCTGATCGCCCACCTGGTGACGGTTCCGCTGTCGGGGCTGGCGTTGGCCCGGGCGTCGTACCGATCGGGAACAGCGCGCTCTCCGGTGACCACTGTGGACGAACCCGCCGAGCAGGGGCGGTCGACGGGTTGAACGGATTGGCGTGAAGCTGGTCGATGGTGCAGGGTCGTAGTCGGTTGAGTGTTCCCGATTGTTAGGTGCCTGATATGGCCGATCTACTGCCCGACGACCGAATCGCTGATTTCTGCCTGTTGCATCCGCGCTGGAAGCGCGATGGTGATTGCCTGGTGGCCGATGTGAAGGCGAAGACCTTCCTCGATGGCATCGGCTACGTCACGAAGGTGGCCCAGGCGGCCGAGGATATGGACCACCATCCGGATATCGATATCCGCTGGCGCACGCTGACGTTCCGGCTGTCCACCCACTCCGAGGGTGGTATCACCGACCTGGACACCACGCTGGCCGAGCGCATCGACATGATCGTGGACCTCCTGCCCTAGTCCCCTTGCGCGTTTCCCCGGAAACCGGGGGAAACGTGTGGGGGGTTGACGGGTGTCAGGGGGTGGGGTTAGCGTTCCCCGTGGTTCGAACAAGTGTTCGAATAATCAGTGTTCAGACACGGTTCGAACCACGGGCCCCGGATTCGCGGCTGGGGTCCGCTGCTCGAAGAGAGCCCGCAGGCCGCCGGGGCCGCCTCGACCCCCGCCCCGGCGGCCAGGGCTCTCCGATCGCGAGCAGTCGCGAGCAGTTGTGAGTAGGGGTCGACAAAGGGGTCGAGCACGCCGAGCACAACCAGCACCGGTAATCGGAGAGGACGAGTAGATGAGTGCGACCCCCAAGGAAGCCGTATCGGTTGACGCATCGCGTAAGCCGTCGGCCACACCCTCGGCACCGTTCGAGTTGATCGAGGGGGCCCGGCGTGCACTCTCGCGGGCAGCGATGGCGCCCACCCCGCACGAGCGCTACGCCGCCGCGCACCTCGCCGCCCTGCGTGCGGCCGCGGCCGTCATCGCCACGGTGGCACCGCGAAACCCCCATAAGGGTTCTCGCGGTCGGGTGCGTAGCGCCTGGGTGGTGTTGCGCGAGAGCTGCCCACCGCTTACCGAATGGGCTGATTTCTTCGCTGCGGGTGCGCATACCCGGGCGGCGGCGGATGCCGGGATTCCTTGTGTCACCCCACGTGCCGCGGATGATCTAGTGCGCGAGGCCGAGCGCTTCTTGTCCCGAGTTTGCGATGTGCTCGAGTTGACCTACCAACCGGCACTCGCATTGCGGCTGCGCGCCGTCGGCTAGCGCGGTGGCGATCCCTTTCGCCCACCTGCAGGTCGCGTCCAGCCATTCGCTGCGTTACGGCACCGCGCTGCCGGAGGCGTTGGTCCAACAGGCCGCCGAGGTGGGCCAGTCGATCATCGGGTTGACCGATCGCGATGGTCTCTACGCCGCGGTCCGTTGGGCGCGCGAGTGCACGCGGTTGGGTATTCAGCCGGTTCTGGGTGTCGATCTCGCAGTCGAGGTCACCGAACCCGACCACGGGCGCCCGCGGGATCGGCGCAGCGATTCTCGCAACTCCCGTGCTACTCGTGCCAGTCGTGCCACTCGTGCCACTCCTAGCCGCGGTGGTGCGTGGATAGACGAGAGCAGGCCGCGGGTCACTTTCCTGGCGCACGGTGCTACCGGTTGGGCGTCTTTATGTCGATTGGTGTCGGCGGCGCATATCGGCGAGCACACCGAGCGTGGGAATCCGTGGGTGCCGTGGTCTGCGCTGCGGGAGCACAATGCCGGGCTTATCGCGATCCTCGGTGCGGACTCCGAGGTGGGGCGCCTGCTTGCTGGCGACCGTCCGATACTCGCCGAAGCCGCGGCACGCCCATGGCGGGTGCTATTCGACCGGTATCTGGCCATCGGAATCGTCTCGCATCGACAGCCGGGGTTTCCGGCCCATCGACGGCACCGGTACTCCACGGCGGCGGCGGCTCGGATGCTGCGCTGGGCACGTGAGCAGCGCTTACCCGCGGTGCTCACCAACGCGGTCCGCTACCGCCGAGCGCAGGATGCACCTGTCGCCCAAGTGCTCGATGCTTCACGGCTGCTGGTTCCGATCACCTCCCCGCGCGTGGAGCCGTTGCCTTCGGAGGGCGGTCAGGCGTATGTGAAGTCCACCCAAGAAATGGGCCAGATCGCCGCGGAGATAGCCCAAGCCGCTGTCGCCGGCGGCCGTGAGGAGCACGGCGGGCGTCGGTTGCTCGAAGATACGTGGCACCTAGCGCAGTACTGCGCGCTCGATCCGCAGCGGGACCTGGGATTGGGTGAGGTCTTCGTACCGGAACTAGACGTGCTGCTCGGGCTTGAGGCTGGCGGTCTCGACGATCCCGTGGGCCATGCCGACACCTTGCTGCGCACTCGTTGCAGCGAGGCTATTCCCCAGCTGTATCGCGGCCTGGAACGGCGCGAAGCCGAACATCGGCTCGATCAGGAAATGCGCACCATCGTCGATCTGGGGTTCTCCGGCTACTTCCTCACCGTCGCCGAGGTGACCGACCTCGTGCGCACTCGGGGCATCCGGGTCGCCGCACGCGGTTCGGGCGCCGGGAGCCTGGTCACCCATCTGCTGGGCATCAGCGGGGTCGATCCGATACGCCACGGATTGCTGATGGAGCGGTTCCTTTCACCTTTGCGGCGGGTGCTACCCGATATCGACATCGATGTGGAATCCGCACGCCGCCTAGAGGTCTACGACCTCATCCGCGAGCGTTTCGGCGACGACCGCGTGGCAAGCGTGTCGATGATGGAGACCTACCGGGTGCGCCACGCGATCCGCGATGTCGGTGCGGCATTGGGGTTCGATGCAGCCGAGATCGATTCCTTCGCCAAGGCCTTCCCGCATGTGCGGGCTCGTCAGGCGCGAAGTGCACTCGAGGATCTTCCGGAGTTACGTGACTCCCCGATCGGCAGGATGTCCCGCGAAGGACAACTCGATCACTTCCTGGATCTGGTCGAGGCACTCGATGGGTTGCCGCGCGATATCGCGATGCATCCGTGCGGGGTGGTGCTCTCCGATGCCACCTTGCTCGATCGGACCCCGGTCGAAACTAGTGCTGCCGGATACCGGATGAGCCATTTCGATAAGCACGATGTCGAGCACATGGGTTTGCTCAAACTCGATGTGCTCGGCGTGCGCATGCAATCCGCGATCGCCCATGCACTTACCGAGATCGAGCGCGATACCGGTGATCGCGTCGATGTAGATAGCGATCAACTGGATGATCCGCGTACCTTCGAGTTGATCCGATCCACCAAGACACTGGGATGTTTCCAGATCGAATCCCCGGGACAGCGCGAACTGCTCGGCAAGTTCGCTCCCACGGAGTTCGCTGATCTGATCATCGATATCTCACTGTTTCGTCCCGGCCCGGTGAAGTCAGACATGGTCACCCCGTTCCTGATGGCTCGGCAGGGCTGGCGGGCGCCGGAGTACCCACACCCCGATCTCGAGCCGATCCTGCGTGAGACCTACGGCGTGGTGGTGTTCCACGAGCAGGTGCTACGCATCATCGCGGTGATGACCGGCTGCTCGTTGGCCGAGGCAGATGAGTGTCGTCGCAGTATGGGGTCGCCCGAAGGCCAAGACGATGTCCGCGCGTGGTTCTACCCGACAGCGCTCAACCGCGGATACGACCTGCCTACCGTCGAGCGGGTCTGGGAAGTGTTGCGTGCCTTCGCGTCCTTCGGTTTCTGCAAAGCGCACGCGGCGGCGTTCGCATTACCCACTTACCAATCGGCGTGGTTGAAGGCGCACCACCCGGCGGCGTTCTACGCCGGCGTCCTCACCCACGATCCGGGGATGTACCCCAAGCGGTTGCTGCTCGACGACGCCCGAGTCCACGGGGTGCCAGTGCGCGGAGTGGATGTTCACGCGTCGGTCGATCACTACCGGGTCGAAGACGGTGGGATACGGATACCGCTGAGCGAGGTAGCCGGTATCACCGCCGGCGAAGTGGAGGCATTGCTGCGCGAACGCCCGTTCGTCTCGCTGGCCGATGCCTTCCAGCGCGCGCGGTTGTCCAAGTCGACCGCCGAGAACCTCGTCAGTATCGGGGCGTTCGATTCCTTGCACCCGGCACCGGTCACTCGACGAGATTTACTGTTGCAGGTGGCTGAACTCGATCGACACCACGATCAGCGCCGCGGTCGCCATGGATCGGTGGCCGAGCAGATGTCCTTGGACCTGCTCGGGGCGGCGTCTGGCTCAGCATCTAGTTCGGTGCTGACTGCGCACGTCCCGGCAACCGGGCTACCCGACATGGGTATCGCGGAGAAGGTGCGTGCAGAGATGTCCTTGCTCGGTCTAGATGTCAGTGCCCACGTGGTGGACTTCTACAAGGACCTACTGCGCGAGATCGGAGCCGTTCCATCCAAGGATCTGCTCGCCCAGCGATCCGGTTCGCAGGTGTGGGTCGCAGGTGTGAAGGTCGCGATCCAAAGCCCCCCGGTACGCAGCGGTCGCCGGGTGATCTTCGTGACGCTGGACGATTCCACCGGTCCCATCGATGCTGCCTTCTTCGACGACGTCCAAGAGCACTACTCCTCGACTCTGTTCGGATCCTGGCTACTCATCGTGCGTGGTCAGCTGCGTCGCGCCGGACCGCGCGGGGTCTCGATGCGGGCCACGGGTTGCTGGGATCTCGGTCAGATCCGCAGGTTGTGGAAGGACGAGGGCTTCGATGCGGTTCGCGAGGAACTCACCTTCGAGCCGGAATCGCAGATGCTCCAAACCCAGGAAACCGGGCTGCACAAGGTGTTGGTGCACGCCAGCGGCTTTCGGCAATCGCCCTACGCGGACATCGCGCCGGCGGGAACGCCGCTGGATCGACCTGCCGGATCTTCGAACGGCACGGCACCAAGCAAGTTGTGGCACTCCAGTCCGGGCGCCTCCGGCTGGTAATCGGTTCGAAGGGTAAGGATGCAGGCATGAGTCGCAGTCAAGTTCGTCGTCCCCAGGGTCGGGTCCATCTCGGCGACGACGACACCGGCTGCACGATCTTGCATGTGGACATGGATGCGTTCTACGCATCAGTCGAGCTCCTCGAACGCCCCGAACTCATCGGACAGCCGGTCATCATCGGTGCCGGCAGTGGCAATCGAGGAGTGGTGCTTTCGGCCACGTATGAAGCCCGGGCCCTCGGGGTGCACTCGGCAATGCCGATGTCGCGGGCGCGACGCCTTGCACCGCAAGCGGTGGTGATCCCGCCGCACCACTCCCGCTACGGGGAGATCTCCCGCTCGGTGATGGACATCTTCGATTCGATCACTCCGATCGTGGAGCCGTTGTCCTTGGACGAAGCATTCCTCGATGTCGCTGGTGCGCGCCGCAGGCTCGGTCGCCCCAGCGCCATCGCCTCGCTTATCCGCTCGCGGGTCCGCGAGGAGGTCGGCATCACTTGCTCAGTGGGTGTGGCCTCCACCAAATTCGTCGCCAAACTCGCCTCCACTCGCAGTAAGCCCGATGGACTCCTACTCGTGCCTACCGCCAAGGTGATCGACTTCTTGCATCCGTTACCGGTGGGTTCGCTGTGGGGTGTGGGGGAGAAGACCGAAGAGCACCTCGATCGACTCGGCTTGCGAACCGTGGCAGACCTCGCGAACACACCGTTGACCACGTTGGAGCGCGCACTGGGTCAAGCGATGGGTCGGCACCTGCATGAGCTGTCCTGGGGTCGAGACCCTCGCGCCGTAGTGCCGCATGAGCCGGACAAGAGCATCGGCAATGAGGAGACCTTCGATTCCGACACCGACGATCACGAATGGATTCGCTCGCGCATCGCTGGGCTCGCTGATCAGGTGGCCAGGCGATTGCGTAGCGCGGACCTTGTCGGTCGCACGGTGTCCTTGAAGGTTCGATTCGCGGACTTCACCACCATCACGAGATCGCGAACGCTGGAGGTACCTACCGACGTCGGGGCGGAGATCTACGCCGCTGCCTGGTCATTATTCGAAGCGCTGGGGCTGCAGCGGGCCCGAGTTCGCTTGGTCGGGGTGCGTATGGAAGGACTGTCCGCCGCCGCCGACACCCCGACCCAGATGCTCTTGGACGCACCCGAGCACGGCCACCGCGATGCCGAGGTGGCCATGGACCGTCTACGGCGACGCTATGGGCCCGATGCAGTCAGACCCGGCCGATCCCTCGGTTGAGCTCCGGCTGCCCCTTCGATAGCAGCCATTTCGTGACCGGGGTGCTCCTTCCCCTTTCCTGGGCGGACGCTTATCCTGGAACCACACCGGACCACCGGGAAGCGAAGAATCCGGCGGTGAGGCAGACTGAGGACACGACCGGACATGATTCGCCGGACCGACGCCAGGAAGGGGGCTGATCGTGCCGCTTTCGGAGCATGAGCAGCGTCTGCTCGAGCAGATGGAAAAGGCCCTCTACGCCGAGGACCCGAAGTTTGCGACCAGTCTGCGCTCGAACTCCACCGCGGCGAGCCGCAGCCGCGCTGCGCTCGGTGTGTTGGGCATCCTCGGTGGACTCGGAGTACTCCTGGTAGGGATGGCGCTGCCGATGGCAGCAGTCGGAGCCGTGGGCTTCGTGGTCATGCTCGCCGGAGCGGTCATGATCTACTTCGCCTTCACCCGAGGGGGAGCACCGACCGAGAACGCCGAAGGCGCTCCCAGTGATGGGGATTCCGGTGAGACGGCAGGTGGTGGCACCGCCGCCCCCTCCAAGGGCAGCAAGCCACGACGTCCCAGTAGTGGGTTCATGGATCGCATGGAAGAGCGCTGGCGCAAGCGCGCGGAGGGCGATCGCTGACATCATTGGTCGATGACCAATGTCGTACCCGCACAGCTAGGCCGCTTCTTCGAGGACTTCGAGGTCGGCACCACCTATCAGCACCCTTTCGGCCGAACGATTTCCGAGGCTGATTCCACCTGGTTCACCCTGCTCACCTGCAACACGAACCAAAACCACTTCAACGCCCATCTCGCCCAAAGCAATCCGATCACCGAGGGCCGGATCATCGTCAACTCCGGCTTGACTGTCGCCCTCGTGCTGGGTCTGTCGGTAATCGACATGAGTCAGAACGCGGTTGCGAACTTGGGGTGGACCGACATCAAGTTGACCCACCCGGTCTACATCGGCGACACCATCTACGCCGAGAGTTTGTGCCTGGAGGCTCGGGAATCCTCGTCCCGGCCGGAGATGGGAATCATCCGAATGAAAACCAGGGGCTTGAACCAAGATGGCGACGAAGTGGTGTCGTGGTTCCGTTCGGTGATGGTGCCCAAGCGCAGCAGCGGCATCGGGCAGGACTACTTCCCGGAAGCCAAGAACGGTTCGCTCAGCGAGTAGCCGCAGGCGCCCGCGGTGCCACCGGCGGCGGGGTGTCGCACGTGCGGTTCGCTGGTCGACCAGCGAACCGATCGGCGATCCAGGACACCGCGGAAGGCCCTGACGTAGTGGCCGCTGCCAGGTGACCGATGCCGCCCATCCACAAGGCGGTGATGGTCGAGCCCGCCGCACACCACTGGTCCTGCAATTTGGCGTTCGGCCAGGCAAGAACGATCTCGTCAGCCATCCCCTGGGCCAAGAACACAGGCATGTCCGCAGGCATCGGCGGTGGGGTCTGCTCGGCGACGAAGCGCTCCCATTCGGGCACCGTCATGGGGTCGACCTCGAAGAACTTCTGGCCGGCTGCGCGTAGCGCCAGCACTTCCAGCAGCAGTTGCTTGTCGTACGTGCAGTCCTCGGCAAGTTGCCTATAGGTGCGAAGTCCTGTGGCTGTCGCAACCTCCGCAGCCGATAACCGTTCGTCGGCCAACGGCCAGGAGATCAGTACCTCCGGCCCGATGCCCCAACCGACCGTGGTGTCCCATTGGGCGCCCATGATGTCCGCGAGTTCACCGGCCGGCGCCGCCGCGGCTACTCCCAGCAGGTTCAACTCCGGTGCAAGTTCGGGCGCCAGATGCCCGCTCCACAGGCTCGAGTGGCCGCCTTGGGAGTGTCCCCAGACCACGTAGTCCGCACCCGCTTGGGTGTCGGTGAGGTTGCGCGCGGCGCGCACCGAGTTCACGACATCGCGGACCTCGGCTTCTTTGACCAAGTACAACTCCGGACCGGGGGTGCCTAGGCCGACGTAGTCGGTAGCGGTAACCACCCAACCAAGCGACATCATCTGGTCGAGCCAGTTGTCGGTGTCACCCAGTGGATTGGCTGCCCGCGATGGAGCGCAGGCATCGCCCATGCCGACCGTGCCGTGCGCCCATGCGACCACGGGGCGACCTTCCGGCGGCGCGGGTGTGTCCGGAATGAAGACCATGCCGCCACTGGCTGCCGGCGTGCCGTCCGGACGTTCGGAGACGTAGAGCATCCGGTAGGCCTGACCCCCGGGAACGTCGACATCCAAAGGTTCGGTACGGATCACGGTGCCCGGTTCTGCCGGGAGGGGATCGGGAGGTTCGTAGAAGGGATCGAAGGTGGCTTGTCGATCGGATCGTTCGATGTTGCTCGATATCCACCACGCTGCTGTGGCCAGGCCCGCTGCCGCCACGATCGCGGCGATGGCCACGGCGAACCACTTCAGATGCGACATGGCCACACAGTAGGTGGTGGAGCATGATGGGTGGGTGAGCAGTCGGGAGGTCGTCGTGGTGTCGCGGCCCTACCAATCAGAGGGCGACGTGCGCACGTTGGCTACCGATCTGCTCGCCAGCACTATGGGCCTGATGGTGTACAGCACCCAGACCGTGTGGGCTCTCGGTGAAGCGACCGCCCGGACCGTTGTCGGGTCGATGCTCGATCGAATCGTGCCGACGCTCACCGAAGCGATCGTGTCCAGGATGAACCTGACCGATGTGGTCCTACGCAACGTGGATCTCTATGCAGTGGTAACTGCGGCGCTCGATGAACTCGACTTGACCCAAATCGTGGTGGACCGAGTAGACGTCGACCAGATCGTCGATCGCGCTGACATCGACGCGGTGGTCGACCGCGTTCCAATGCTCCAGATCGCCGATTACATCATCGAGGAGATTGATCTACCGCAGATCATCCGCGAAAGCACCGGCGGAATCGCGATGGATGCTTTCACGACTACGAGGTTCTCCGCGGTCAAGAGCGATGAGGTCCTCTCGAAGATCGTCGGTACCTTGATGTTCCGACGCAAAGACCAACAGTCGGAATCGCACATCGAGTCCGATGTCCCACCTGAAACGCCGGTCGAAGCTCCGAACGCTGATGAGGCACCGCGATGACCAGCTTCCGGGAGTTTCGCGAAGAGCATGACGCTGACGAAGGCCTAGTGCTCGACACCGTTCCGAGTGCAGCGCGCCAATTCCAGGGCGAGCGCGCGGGGTTCTTCACCCGACTGATCGCGGCGGTGATCGATGTCGTCATCGTCGGCGCAATCATCTTCGGCGTCTGGATCGCGGTGTGGTTGTTCCTCTTGGTGTTCAATCCGCTCGTCGATTACGGGATGCCTCGACCCGGGTATTTCGCGCTTGGCGGCTACTTCATCATGTGGGTCTACTGGTCGTGGGGCTGGGCCACGAGTGGACGCAGCATCGGCCAGCATCTGATGGGCGTACGGGTTGTCGATCGTGACGGTCGCAAGCCAGGCTGGAAACTCGCCACTGTGCGCTCACTGTTTTGCGTCGTCTTTCAGGTAGGAATCCTGTGGATCATCGTGAGTCCGGCAAATCGCTCGGTGCAAGATGTGGTGCTGCGTACGAGCGCCATCCACGATTGGTCTGGGGATTTCACCAGCGGCGACTATTCCAGCTACGCACGGATCCAAACGGGCACAGCTGAAGGGAAAGCTGGGTGACGGCGTCGAGGCGGGTCTTGTCTCTGGCCACTGTCAGTGTCGGCCTTCTTCTCACCAGTGCGATCTCAGCACCCGTGGCGGTCCACGCTGATGTTGTCGCGACGCCACCTGGCCAGGTATCGACAGTCACGGCATCGATTGCCATGGACAACAGTTGGCAGTTCGTCGATGCCGAGTGCTTGTTTATCCCCGTCCTCACAACCTTCGGCCGGGCCGATGACACCTCGGTGCTCGGCGAGACGACAGTCACCAAGCCCGGATCGGACGCGACCTTGAACGAGGGCACTTTCCTCGTCCTCCCCGGGGATCCTGTAGCAGGGGAACTCCTCGATGAGATCTTCGTATGCCCGGCTGATGGCACCGGCGAGTATCGCCTCGATACGACGATCCGGGCGATCAATCCCGACTCCGAGGAATCCTTCGCGCTCGCCCCGCTTACCTTCTGGGTACGACCGGCCACCACCACTATCGACGGTTTCGTGGCGCGTGTGACCAAGGGCGGAATCCGTGTCAGCGGTGCCACGCGAGCTGGCGAGGGGGTGGCGACCGGAATAGTCGAGATCCGCTATCGCCTGCCCGGCACATCTCGCTGGCGACTTGCGACGTCGGCGCCGCTGGAAGAGGGCTCCTTCTCAGCACTCGTGGAGGCCGATCTCCCGGCGCGCACCCGATACCGGGCCACGGTCACCAGGTGCTCGTGGTGCTCGCGCGCTAGTGCCCGGACGACCGCGAGTTAGCCCGGGTGCGGCATCGTGTCCTGGACCCTTCGTACAGTTGCCCGGTGCCGCTGATTCGACTCGCTCCCCTTCGTCTGCGACTGGGAATCGGGGTGCCGAGGGCGGTGGTTTGGGCGCTGGGTTCGGCGCTGGGTTCGGCACTGGTCTTGGCACTGGTCTTGGCACTGGGAGCAGCACCTTCCGTGCATGCTGCGCAGGGCACCCAGGATGTCGTTCGCTCATCGACCAACTACGGCAGGGCGCTCTCGGCCCTCGACGACGACGTCACCTTGTGGCGCCCGACCTATACGGCTTCCCTGCGTCGCAATGGGCCGATCGATGTGATCGCATACGGCAAACGTGGCAAGCGCGCCACGTTCGCCGGCTCTACCTACGGTAAACGCGTTCCTAGCTTCACCCTGTCCCAGAAGGCAGCCCAGACACGCTGGGCGGCAACCCCGGTCAGTCATGAGACCGCCGGCCTGGTGCGTACCCCCTCGATCCGTTTGGAGGGCGCGGGAAACGTCCGGGTGCGTATCTTCGCCAACTGCCGGCAGCCTGGAACGGCGCCGCGGTCGTGCACCGCAGCGGATGTAGCGAAGTTCG
>Ga0180431_10008300_pt1 | contig 11936 bp, 15 predicted proteins | sample SS_ome_11_FD_132459 | JGI IMG/M metagenome (GOLD analysis project Ga0180431, IMG submission 132459) | Hypersaline lake sediment archaeal communities from the Salton Sea, California, USA - SS_1_MS_1 metaG | ecosystem: Environmental > Aquatic > Non-marine Saline and Alkaline > Hypersaline >... | reverse complement strand
GTTGAACCGAGAACTGTCGTGAAAATGGACATCACCTGCTGACTGTATTAGATAAAGTATTGATATACGTTTAAAAACCCGTTCTCATCACCGAACATTGTTTCAATGCCGTGCCGCAGGATATCCGTTTCGCATGACGGGACATTTTTACTGTACACCCTTCATCACCAGATAATAGTAAAATATCGGGAAGGCGAGTATCAGTGCGTCGAAAACATCCCACATGCCTCCGTGACCGGGAATAATCGAGCCAGAATCTTTGATAGAACCATCACGCTTGATAGCTGACTCAACGAGATCACCCGCGTGACCGAGAATGCTGAGGACGATACCGAGAACCGCAGCTTCTATCATGGTGAAGAGATCCTTTCCGAAGAAGGCATGATATACCTGAGAGGTAATGATCATGGAGAGTATGCTGAAGAGCATTCCTGAGAAATACCCTTCCCAGGATTTATTGGGTGATGCAGGAAAGCCGCTCTTGTGTTTCCCGAAAAATACACCGCCGAAATAAGCTCCAACATCATTGAGCATGACCACAATATTCAGTAACAGAATATAGTAAAAACCGTCTTTCAACGCTTTCATTAAAATAATATGCGAAAAAGCAAAAACGATATAAATAATTCCGAAGACCGTCACCGCAAGAGAATAAATACCACCACGCAAGGGCCGGGTGAAAAGCTGCACAAATACAATCACCGCGATAAAGAGGGCGATGAGCGCAAAGATTACTCTCGCATCAAATGGCATGATATATCGATGATATCCATAAACCTTTCCGAAGGCATACATATACATAACGATATTCACGAGAATACCACAGGCAATCCCGAAACCGATCAACGGTCGCCCCTCATCGCCACGATCAGAAATCTGATAATATTCGTAGAGACAGATGATGCTTACAATCAGCGAAACAATAAGCACCGGAATTGAGTATACTGCATCGGTATACAATAAGAAAAGGTATACAGGCAGGGCGATGACAGCGGTTAGTATCCTCACGAGCGTCTCTCTTGTCCTGTCTCTCATATACTTCCGAATCTCCTTTCTCTTTGCTGATACTCATAGACCGACTTATAGAGATGATACGGTTTAAAATCGGGCCACAACACCTTGAGAAAAATGAACTCTGCATAGGCTGATTGCCAGAGCAGGAAATTGCTAATCCTGTATTCACCGCTTGTACGTATCAACAGATCGACGTCCGGCAAGTCAGCAGTATAGAGATGTGCGCTCAGCTTTTTGAGCGTGACCTTTTCGCTCGAACGCCTCTTCTCGAGCCAGCGGTTTACTGCATGAACAATCTCCTGACGGCCACCGTAGTTCAGACAGAAGTTCAAAACAATCTTTTTGTTGTGTTTCGTCTCTTCAATAGCATTGGTTACGTTTCGTTGTGATGACGCCGGCAGGTCCTTCAAGCTCCCCGAATGTTTGATTCGTATGCCTCGTTCTTTTATCTTCTCAATCTTCGATGTGAAAAACGACTCCATGAGATTCCACAGCCCCTGTATCTCGGCTCGGGGTCGTGCCCAGTTTTCCGTGGAGAAGGCATAAAGAGAGATAACCTTAATTCCGAGGGAGAGCGCAGCATCCATGAGCGGTTCAATGACCTCGGACCCCATGCGATGTCCCTCTATTCGCGGCAGGGATCTGCTTTTCGCCCATCGTCCGTTTCCATCCATGATAATCGCCACATGGTCCGGAATTTTTTTCGGGTCAATTAAACGCTTATAGTCCTTCATTGCCATTGCTGCCGAGACACCTTGAGATACTACCCGTCGTTCATCCCCGCCAGAAGAGCGCCCCTTAAATGCTGAGTATCTCCCTTTCCTTATTGTCGGTGAGCTTCTGTACCTCATCGATATGCGCATCCGTTATCTTCTGGATCTGAGCAATTACCGTTTTGGATTCATCCTCCGATATCTCCTTCTCCTTTTCCAGATCCTTTACCATATCATTCCCATCCCGACGGACATTCCTGATAGCGATCCTGCACTCTTCAGCCTTCTGCTTTGCAAGTTTTACATACTCCTTTCGCCGCTCTTCAGTCAGGTCAGGAATAGGTATCCGTATGAGATTGCCGTCATTGTTCGGATTCAACGATAAATCTGACTTCAGGATTGCCTTTTCTATATCGGCGAGATTGCTCCTATCCCAGGGCTGTATGACAACCAGGCGCGGCTCGGGACAGGATATCGTGGCCAGCTGATTCAAGGGCATTTGCGTGTCATATACGTCAACCCTGATTCCCTCAAAGAGTGCGGGATTGGCTCGGCCGGTTCGTATCAGAGCAAACTCTCTCTCGAGATTCTTAATACTCTTCTGCATCCTCTCTTCGACATCCTCGACAATATCCTCGACCATACTACCCATGCTACCCCCTTCCTCATATGCAGACCGATGGCCTACGGCACTGCGACAACTGTTCAACCCAATCAATGAATTATCGTTCCGATGCGTTCACCGGAGATGATCTTTAGAATGGAATCTTTCTCGAAAAGATTAAAGACAATAATCGGCAATCCGTTATCCATGCAGAGTGTAATTGCCGTCAGGTCCATAATCCGGAGCTCCCGTTTTACCACGTCAATATAACGGATGTCGTCGATTTTATTGGCTTTATCATTTTTCTCGGGATCCTCGTCATACACACCATCCACTCTCGTCGCCTTAAGCAACACATCTGCATCAATCTCAACGGCACGAAGGCTCGCAGCGGTATCTGTCGTGAAATAGGGATTCCCGGTTCCCCCTGACAGAATAACCACTCTGCCCTTCTCGAGGTGCCGCACCGCTCTCCTCCGGATGTAGGGCTCAGCAACGGCGCTCATCTCGAGAGCAGTCATTACTCTTGTCGGGACACCGCTTTTCTCGAGAGAATCCTGAATTGCCAGCGCATTTATTACCGTCGCGAGCATTCCCATATAGTCACCGGTACCTCTGTCCATGCCGAGCTTCTCGCCGATGGACCCCCGGAATATATTCCCTCCCCCGACAACGAGCGCTGTCTCAACGCCTCTATCGTGGACCTCCTTTACCTCCTCGGCGATACTCTTCACCACTGCCGGATTAATACCTGACTTATCATTGCCTGAGAGCGCTTCTCCGCTCATCTTAATCAGAATTCTCTTAAACCGGGATCCTTCCGTTTCGCTCATCGCTATTCGCCGATCTGGTATCGGATAAATCGCCCCACGGTGATGTTCTCGCCATAGGTAGCAATTTTATTCTTTATGAGATCCTGAACAGTAAGGGATGAATCCTTTATATACTGCTGTTCAAGAAGACATACTTCAGCATAATATTTTTTCAGTTTTCCCTCAATAATTTTTTCGATCACATTATCCGGCTTGCCAGAATCTTTCAGCTGCTCCCGATAGATCTCCTTCTCCTTGTCAATCTCCTCTTGAGGAACATTATCAATATCGATATACAGGGGATTTGAAGCTGCTATCTGCATACAGATATCCTTGGAGAGCTCTCTGAAATCCTCGTTCTTGGCAACAAAATCGGTTTCACAGTTGAGCTCCAGCAAAACTCCTATTTTTGCGTTACTGTGAATATATGATGCAATTACCCCTTCGGACGCCGTTCTCCCCGATTTTTTGCTGGCTGCAGCGAGGCCCCTTTTTCTCAAGAGCTCAGCAGACTTGTCAAGATCCCCTTTGCACTCAACCAGCGCCTTCTTGCAATCGAGCACCCCAGCTTGTGTTCTCTCTCTCAATTCCTTGATTAATTCAGTTGAAACTTCCAATTTTCACCTCTCATAAAGAAATTGTATCAAAAGCGAACGGTACGTCGCCTTCTCTGCCTCCCACAACGAAACAACTGAGTATTATGAGAATCGCTTTCTGTGTCCTGATGAAGTATCACCAGGTATCCTTCTCATCGATATCACCATACTCTTCTTCATATTTATTCTTGTCTTCAGGAGCATCAGCATCCTCGGAAGGAGTCTCATCGGCGGTCTGTGCTTCCTGACTCTCTTTTTCGGAAATCTCCGCAGTGTCCGTGCCGGTCACCGCAGCGGTCTCCACCTCACTGTCATCACCGTCAGGCGCAGATATAGCAACTGCTCCCTCCTCTTCCTTAACCGCTTCAACGGTTTCTGCTCCTTCCTCTTCCAGTTCATCTCCACCGGCTGCTTCTTCCAGCGCCTCCTCTTCGATCTCCTCAACCTGCCCGGCTGATTGCCCTTCAAGAACTGCATTTGCCATAAGCTCGAGAAAGAGTGCTATCGCCCGAATAGCGTCATCATTTCCAGGTATAGGATAATCAATCTCATCGGGATTACAATTGGTATCGACAACAGCGAATATTGGTATCCTGAGTTTCCGCGCTTCCCTGACAGCAATTGCCTCCCGCTTCGGATCGATAATGAAGAGGGCATCAGGAAGTTTCGTCATCTCTTTTATGCCGACGAGAACCCGTTCTTTCTTCGCAAGCTCCCTGCTCAACTCGAGAATCTCCTTCTTCGTTTCGGCATCCCACTGATTGGTCTCCCGCATGTTCTCAAGTTCCTTCAAACGCTGTATGGATTTACTCACCGTATCGAAGTTGGTCATAAGACCTCCGAGCCATCGCTCAGCAACATAGAACATGCCACATCTCGTTGCGTGCTCGACCACGGCAGTCTGTGCCTGCTTTTTCGTACCGACAAAGAGGATCTTGCCACCATTCTCGGCGATCTCCTTCACCATGTTATAGGCAACTCTCAAGCGCTGCATGGTCTTCTGCAGATCAATAATGTGAATCCCATTACGTGAAGTGAATATAAACTGTGCCATTTTGGGATTCCATCTTCTCGTTTGATGCCCAAAATGAACACCTGATTCAAGGAGAGATTTCATTGATACTACTGACAATTATGGTACCCCCTCACCTATTGAAAATATTCAGGGAACTTCAAAAGCATCATCAGACGAAGTTGCCCCTCTTTTATAATCAAGCAAACTGAATAAATTTCATCCGTTTTTAAACCCATTCAGCTTTCTCGAATCGCTCATTAAGATACATTTTTCCAGCAGAACCGCACGGGAAGTGAAGATTCGAACACAGAACGCACCCTCACGGGAATGTGATAGTATTCATCTGTTCCACTTATTACACCACAACACGGAAGGCGTCAATCGGCTCTGCCGATTTAGCTCTCTGTACACGCGTTCCACTTTCTTCCCGCGGGGAAACACTGTGTACGTGATAGTCGCAGGTGCGACCTTTTCCGCAACTACGGAAATTTATACCCTCTTAAAAACAATGATTCCGGCAACAATACCCAGTATTGCGGCGATGTTCAACCTGATGCTGAAACTTATAATCTCAAGGCTGAATCCCAGAGGTGCAGTTAAATTTGCTTTAATGATTGAGAGCGAAGGAAATATCTTTGCAATCAGGGTGCCAAATGCTGAACCCAGGATGCCGCCGACAATCATGAAGGCTAAAAAATAGCCGATATTTCCTCTTTCAAAATCCATAAAGCATAGCACGCGTCCTCAGTGAGTACAACACGGAATTGCTACCAGTCTCCTGAAGATTCATCATATTTCATATCACGCCGCTTTTTGTCAAGGGTTTTTACAGAATACGCATCCTGCCGCCCGGCGTACATCCCGGTCTTAAGAACATGCTGTCAACAACCATCTATCGCTTATCCTTCTTGAGGTGATCTATAAGCTCCTCTCGAAACTTCTTCCGCTGTTCCGGTGCGAGCCGACGCATATGACGATCGATGCTTTCTCTGATTCTTCTCTCCGCTCTCTCCCTCTCACCGGGATCATCGTACGGTTCTGAATGCCGTTTCACTGACATATCTTTCTGTGCCAGATCACAGTCATCAGGGGCAAATCCCAGCTTCGCAAAAATACTCCTCAGAACCGCTCTCTCATCCGAAACGAAATCGATGTACAGGGCGCGAGTCACATTATCCGTTTTAAGCATCAGCTTATACCGAATCCCCGAAAAAGAGAGATCTGCATCGAGTACTACCCGGTATTCGAGCTCCACCGTGTTCCGCTGCGGGTCTTCACTTTTCCAGCTAAATTCCTCATTCGAGAGAATGCCGAAGACTGCTATCTGCGAGCAATCCCCTGACGAGGTGAAGTTTTCGAACTCAGAACAGTCAATGGTAAGAGCATAGCGGCGGGCAAGGCCCTTCAATATCGGTGCCACAGGAAAGCGTTTGATAAAGGCACATGCCTGCTCTCGCTGACCCCCCTTTTCATAATAGGTGAACTGCTGAAAGGAGAATTGCCTGTCCCGTAACCGCCCCCAATCCTTTGCATTCCAGATGGTGCACGACTCAATCAGAAAGAGGAACAGTATCGCGGGGAGAAAATATATAATTCGCATACTCATCAAATTGTTTTTACTGGCAATAGTAGATGATATACAGTATACCCAGCGGGAACACCCTGTCTACAAAAAAAGATCACCCCTCTCGGGAGAAAGGGGTAATGCACCTCGACCGGTAAACTCCCGCCGGCGGGAGTTTACCGCTCTTCTATGGAGAATCGATATTCTTCTTGCTCCTCTCCAGGTAAGCCCCAAAGGCTTCACGTCCCTCTTCATCCCAGAACCTGCGGTACTGCGCACCGTTCTTCCGCGCTTCTTCCGGTAACCCTTCTGTCGCTCCTGATCTATGCCAGGGCAATCTTCCGCTGTGCGGAAAGCGCTGATCTCCGTGTTTCCATCCGAATCCACCGAAGAGTATCTTTGCCAGGACCACGATTGCAACCGCCTGCCAGAAGGTTATAGCAGTGATACCAAAGAGTGCAGGCATCAACCAGTTCCAGAGCAGCTGCACAATCAACCCGAAGAGGAGCGCAAAGAGAAAAAGAAGCGACAGGCCTCCGATAACTCTCGCGAGTGCTCCAGTAACAGTATGACTGCATTTCGAATGGGGTCTCTTTTTTGTTGATTGAGTCATGGGAATACCTCCTTACCTGTTAACTGAGTTCGGAGAGAGCAGCTCGCAACTTCTTCATCGCCCTCGATTTTCTCGCCAGAAGGGTACCCAGGGGAACTCCCCATCGCTCGGATATCTGGCGAAATGTTCTGCCCTCAAGCTCTGTCATGATAACAATCGCCCGCTGTTCATCGGTCAGATTATCGATCGCATCGAAAATCCTCTGCCGAATCTCCCGCTTCTCAACCTCCGAGGACGCATCATAGCGAACATCGGAGAGAAGATCATAAAGAGAAAGATCATCAGAGAGGGGAGCATCGAGTGACACAATCCCTCTGCGCTTTCTCAGGAGATCGACAACCTTATTGCGAAGGGATCGGTAAACATATGCAGAAATGTCTTCAAGTATCTCCACATCAACGAGATCGAACACATTCAGTATAACATCCTGAACCACATCCTCGGCATCGCGCTCGGCAACATCATCAATGAGCCTGCGGACATACCCGACCATTCTGCCGTATTCGGCTTTAAAAAAGTCAGCAATTCGCTTCCTGCTCATCTCCGCTTTCATAGTTCTCCAGACGAGGAGACGTCGGTATTATTGCTTCAGAATCTGCATTTATTCTGATGCACTTTTCCATAAGCGATTAATTTCATGCTCCCGCTTCCTCTCCATCCGTATCAGACAAAAGGGGGTATACCCGCTCATCGATAAACTCGAAGAGCTTCTTTCCCGTCCGTTTGATATTAATAACGATATCGACGATTTCGGAATCCTCAACGGTGTCGGTGACGACCTTGAAGAGATAGCATCGGGCACCGAAGCGTTTGCAGGCCTGTACCACTGAAGCTCCCTCCATGTCGGCCAGATCGGCAATGAGCGACATCCGCCCCCTCCGATCCGCATCGAGAACCGCCCGATCCTGTGTTGCAAGCGTTGCCGTAACAAATCCGGGGAGCAGCGCAGGAATCACTACTCGCTTTCTGCCAAAGGGTATCGCGGGGCGATCATATTCGATAACCCGTTTTATGTGAAAGATATCACCGACCTCCATCTTCCCCATGGCACCAGCCGCTCCTGCGTTGAGGATACAGCGAGCACCGTGTTTCCAGATCAGATAAGCGGTTGCCATTGCCGCATTGGCCTTCCCCACTCCGGAGAGGATAAGCGCGATATGATCACGCTTATAGAGACGGAAGGGGCTTTTCTCAGTTCTCCTGAGTTCCCATCCCTTCACGAACGGCTTCGCTTCGAGATAGGTTGCCATAACAATGCCAAGGCGAGTGTCATCTGCCATTTTCAAAAATTCCTGCATGCATCAAAGTGAACGCCTGTTTCCCGAAAAAGATATTGCACTACCCGAAAACAGGCTTCTCGCACGTTCAGAGACCGTCATGAGCCGCCCACGATCCCACGGAATTATCATAATAGCAATGACTATTTTAAGTGTTTATCAGTTTTCACTCCACCGCCAGGAGGGAAAACTTTCACCTCCAATTCCACAGATGTATAGGGATTCGCAAGAGGGATTACCGGTTCTGCTCTTTCTTTTTCACGCAGGCACAGGGGGAATTGTCGAGCCTTCCGGATGAGTCTCTTCTCAGTATGGTATAGGTGCCCATGAGCATTTTGTCGTGCATCTCCCGCGCCCACTGTTCACAACCGACTTCACTCATACGCTTTAAATTCTCAATGGCTATATGTCGAAAATGAGCAAAACTCTTGCCGGGATTGAAATTGACGAATTCCCACAACCGCTCACAGGGAAAGTACTCACACTCATAACAGAACTTCATTCCCCCCATGACCACACAGCAGTCATATATATCACAGTTATCATGCCGGGAATCCAATCTGCATCCACGACAGGAAAACATATCCTTACGCTGCGGACATGCGCCGCAGAAGATACCACAGGGTGCGGAATAGTTTTTAAAATCGCCTTCCATCATAATACCGTACTATCGCATGGTCATGTACACGACGGATCCCCGAAAAAGAGGGATACTCATTATACTTCGCCACGCTATACTATACCATAGTATCATAAGAATAAAAGGAGACTAAAAAAAACAGCATCGGCAAACTTTTTTTCCTTTCCCTCCATGTACCGTGTCAGGACAATGGAATGGATACTAATAACTGTGGAATGAAAAAAAATGATATACTATTAATCCAAGCGCTTGACAGAAGTACGGTTTTTAATAATTTATAAAATACTGACGGCCCTGTTACCCTACTGACTTATTACAATCAGGTGCAATCAAATGAACAAGGAGAACAAGAAAACTATTGCAATACGTGATGCCATCCTACAATGTCTCATAGATAACAGCATCCTCATTGGAGGGGATTCCGATGACAGTAAGCGAAAAAGCGCAGAAGAGTACCTTGCCGAGTCCTTTTTTATCGTCGGAGGGGATTATCATAATCCAGACTACGAAACCATGCTCAAGGTGTTAAAGGTACTTGCCACAAAGGAGATGAAAACCGGTAAAGATCGGAGCATCATCTCGAAGAATTATGTGATGCTCGCAAACGAGATTAAATCCGCACAGACTCATGAGAAGAGCGGATAATTGAGGAGATACTGATGAAGCGAATGACTGGACTGATGCTTGTTTTACTCATGTATGTGATATTCCCTGCTGAAAAGCTCTCTTCTCAACCGAGAATCAGGTGGTATGATTTTAATTCGGGTATCACACTCGCGATGAAACAGAAGAAACCCATGGTCATCAGTTTCTTCTCCAATTCCTGTCACTGGTGCAGTGTCATGGATGATGAAACCTTTTCAAACAGCACGGTGGTTCAGAGGATGAAAAAGTACTATATCGCCGTCAAGGTGAATTTAGACTCCAGTGATAGCATCATTCTTCAGGGGCAACGATTCTCAGCGAGTGAGTTTGCTACCCTGCTCGGTATCGACGGACTCCCTGCCACCATTTTCATGGACAAGAACGGGAAATTCATAACCAACATTCCGGGATTCATTAAAACAAATACTTTCCTCCCCCTCCTGAGATATGTGAGGAATGAATGCTACAAAAAAAAGATTTCTTTTCAGGATTATCTGAACGGGAAGGACTGTAACTAGCTGCAGCTTACTGCTTTAGCACGGGCATATTCCAGACTCCCGGCATGCTTCGAAGGAGTACATATTCTCAGCTCTGCGGATCATCACGCTATCCAGCCTCAGGATGTAACCTGCGCTCGGAGAAGGCACCGCTATCCGCCGGATTATTCGCTTGATGCTGCTTGAAGCACAGAGCATCACCCATAATGCCGATGATCACAATCTCTCCGCTCTCATGAAGCATAACGAACCTGAATCTCTTCCCGTGACCATCCAGCACGGCTCTCGCTCATACACTATTGTTTTCACTGAGTCTTTCCATAGTAGTACTGCTTTTTATATGATACTTTTTTTATCTATAATCGTACTACTGGTATATTTATTGTAGCGGAGAGCACTTCTCGCAAGGATCTTGACAGAAGGCACATACAATAGTAAAACAGTGAAATAAGAGATTGCTCTTGATTGAATAATCGCTCGAATGAGATATCACCATTCACGAATGACGAGCGAGACGAATATGAACATATGAGAGGCCCTCATTTGAGAGCAGTGCTTAAATTACCGGTATGAACGATGCTCATCGCAGGTGAACCAGTACGGCGATGCCATTGCACGGACGGGGTAGAACCATGTGCGGACGGTTTACGCTTACAGCACAACTCGACGATATAGGAAAGCTCGTTGAGGGATTACGGGGAACCATTCAGTTCGGACCGCGGTATAATATCGCACCGACACAGCAGATATTGACCCTCCTGAATGACAATCGCCATGAACTCACCTATACCCGCTGGGGGCTCATCCCCTCATGGGCAAAAGATCCGACAATCGGCAACCGACTTATCAACGCACGAGCCGAAACCCTCCATCAGAAGCCCTCTTTTAAGACATCGCTGAGAAAATTGCGCTGTCTTATATTTGCCGATGGCTTTTATGAATGGCAGAGTCGGAAGAACGGACCGAAAATACCGTGGTACGTTCACCTGAAATCGAGAAATCCCTTTGCCTTTGCGGGACTCTGGAGCAGGTGGATCGATAAAACAACGAAAGAGGAAATTATCACCTCGACGATTATCACCACGAACGCGAACACGGCTGTTGAACCGATTCACAATCGCATGCCGGTTATCCTGAAACCGGAAGCATATGCTATCTGGCTTTCGCCCGATGAGCAACCACCAGAACGTCTTCTCCCTCTGCTAACACCCTATCCGGGAGATGAGATGGCCGCATATCAGATTTCAACGCTGGTGAATAATCCCGCAAACGACAGCGAAGCGTGTATCATTGCCGCAGAAGGAGAGCGGTAATCCAACCGGACCTCGAAGAGACATGTCCCCGCAACTACCGTTCGCCGAGCAATACGTTAGACCAGTACACTCTCCGGAAGATTATTCGGCAGGATACGTGAGATAGAGCGCGTGCATCAGCCCATAGTGATCTGAAATCTCAGGCGTCCCCGTTTGTGTATCGCACCCCTCTGGCATGAGTGTACTGCCACTGTCTGAAGGAGCACCATCACCGAGAGGCGATAATCAGCTGCCAAGATTTATCTGAGAGCGGGGTAATCACCATCCCGGAAAATCCTGCCTCGTCAAGCCACCCTCGATACTCCTCCCGGGTATAGACATTCCCCCGGGGGCTCTGCGTGATCATATGAAGGGCAAGCCGCGCTCCGAGATAACTCTCCCCTCTGATATTTTCAAAAATTACGACTATCCCACCCTCCCGAAGACGGCTGTGAGACTGCTGTAGTATTTTCACGTTATCTTCAGGAGACTGACCGTGACAGAGATTGCCGAGAAAGACGATATCGTACACTCCTGCCGGCAGCTCCTCAGTCGCATCCCCACTGAGAACATCAATATTCGCTACAGAAGAGAGCTCTTCAGCGGTGACCGAAACCGATTCAGGGAGATCGTATATGACGACCTGAATCCCCC
>Ga0180431_10008299_pt1 | contig 11938 bp, 11 predicted proteins | sample SS_ome_11_FD_132459 | JGI IMG/M metagenome (GOLD analysis project Ga0180431, IMG submission 132459) | Hypersaline lake sediment archaeal communities from the Salton Sea, California, USA - SS_1_MS_1 metaG | ecosystem: Environmental > Aquatic > Non-marine Saline and Alkaline > Hypersaline >... | reverse complement strand
TGGACGGACAACGTCATACCCCATGCCAGTCAGCTCACCATAGAGCATGTCGCGCTTCCTCTCGTACTGCTCGATGGACACGGTCACGCCCTGGAGATTGGTGACGGCGCGCTGCATCAATGCCGGGGCATTCACAAACCCGAGAACCCGATTGCAGTGGATGAACCCCGCCATTAACTCGTCATGATTGTCGCTCTCGGGGTTGAGGGCGGCATAGCCGATTCTCTCGCCCGGCAGAGCAAGGTCCTTGGAGTGAGACGTAACGACTACACTATTGTGGTAATGCTGGAAGACAGGCACGGGCAGCAGCCCATCAAAGAGCAGTCGCCGGTACGGCTCGTCGCTTATGAGATAGATCTGCTGCCCCAGTTCCGCCTCTTTGCGGGCAAGCAGCTCGCCCAACCCTCGCACCACGTCCTCCGGATACACGACTCCGGTAGGATTATTGGGGGAATTCATGATTATGGCCTTGGTCTGCTCACCGATGGCCGCTTCAATGGCAGCCAGGTCAGGCAGAAAACCGGGCGCCCACTTCACTACACGGGGCTTGCCCCCATGATTGTCGACATAGCCAAGGAACTCCACGAAGTACGGGGCAAGGACAATCACTTCCTCGCCGGGGTTCAGCAGCGTCTTCAGCACCATGTTCATGGCTCCGGACGCACCGCATGTCATCACGACATCGCGTGCCGTCACCGAAGCGCCGGTCTCCCGCTGTAACTCCGCGGCAACCGCCGCGCGCGTCTCTTCGTAGCCCGCGTTGGCCATGTAGCGATGCATGCCCGGCAGAGGATTGTCTATCAAACGTTGCAGCTCCGCCGTGAACTCCTCAGGAGGTTCGGCGATAGGGTTACCCAGGGACAGGTCGCACACCTTGTCCGCTCCATGTAGCGCCTTCAGCGCCGCACCTTCTTCAAACATACGACGGATCCACGACCCCTCAACCATCTGCTGGCGAACGTTCTCTGACATGGACATGATGCTGACTCCTTTCGGCTTCCAGCGCGTCCGGACGGACCCGGGTGTGCGGACCGGACAGGGTGTCGCATTCTACCATAGCGAAACCGTGGCTCCTGTCCCACCATACCTCGTCCGGTGCTATGCTACTGCACGTGCCAATAGTGAAGCATTCTGCAAGAAGCCGAAGACTGCTGGCCATCGCCGCACTTGCGGGGTTGGCCGCGCTGGTCATCCCTGCGGCCATCGTTTTGCAGAGGCCTTCCAGCTATCCTGAGCCCTACGTCTTTGAAGCACAACTCAACAGGTACCTGGGAGCATCTGCCGACGGCAAGCTCACGTACTACGAGGCCTCAACGCTCGACGGCGTTGCGCCCGCAAACACGGTTGCCGTCTCTATGGACGATGCGTACACAAGGGGATGGTCACCTGGCGAAATCGAGGCAGGCGATTCCTACTGGATGGAAGGAAGCCTGATGACCCCCGAGGTGTTCTACGGGGAGCAGTACATCTTCTGGGGGCCGCCGCAGTTGTACATCAGCCAACTCAAGACGGGATCCCTGTGGCCTGACCAGAAGAGCGAGCTTCTCGCACTCTACGGCTCGCCAGTGTCGACTTTGGCCGCACCTATCCAGTTGCCAATGCTGTTCAGGTCAGACAGCTTCTCAATCAAGCTCGCCACCGTTCTGCTGCTGCGGTGTGTGCTCATCGCCGCGGTCCTGTTCTGGGCACTTCGCAAGAGACCGGGAGCAACAGGCATCGTGGCTTTACTCGCGCTCTATGCCTTGTGCGCGGTCCTGCTGTCGCTTCCAATCCTCGGAGACCTGTACTGAGATGGTTCCCGTCAATCGCAAGTCAGGGGAGCAACTACCTGCCGCGATGGCACTGCTCGCGGCGAATGAACGTGCAATCGGCTCCCTCTACGAGGAGTACGCCCGCCAGCTTCCAGAGCACGAGCAGTTCTGGTCAGGCCTGGCGGCAGAAGAGCGCACACACGCTCTATGGCTCGAGGAACTGGCAAAGGCGCCCGCTGCGGGTGAGGTTCCCGCTCGGCCGCGTTTCACGGTCGAGTCCATCCGGTCCTTCACCGCCTATGTGCACGAGCAGCAGTCCTTCGCCGTGCAGGGCACCACGATGGCAGCCGCCACTGCGACCGCCTACAACATCGAAACGGCGCTCATCGAGCGGAGGTTCTTCGAGCAGTTGCAACAACAGACCCCTGAGGTCACCCGTGTGATTGCATCGCTCAAGAAGGACACGGAGCGACATGTCCGTACGACAAAGGACGCGCTCACCCGCTTCGGCACGCAACCGCCTGCCAGCACGTAATGAGCGCGTTCCAATATGCGCTACTGATCTCTAGTCTTCAGAGGGAGCGATGAGAACCTTCATGAAGTTGGCCTTGCCGCTCACGATCTCTTCGAACGTCTCCTGCGTCCGGTCTACCGGCCGAACGTCCGAGACAATCTTGTCGAGAGCGAGGTTGCCTTCAACAACAAGGCGAATCGCTTCGTCGAAGTCCTCCTTCAAGTAATTGCGGGCGCCGATGACCGTGTACTCGCGCCACAGTATGTTGCGCAAGTCAACCATCATGGGCTCCGCAAAGATGGCCACGATGACAATCCGGCCACGGGTTCGTGGCAGCTTTGTCATCATCTCCGCACCGGCCTGAGTGCCAGTCACCTCGAACACCACATCGGCACCCGCACCGTTGGTCTTGTCGAACACGTACTTCACCAGGTCCTCTTCCGCGGGATTGACCACGTCGAAGCCCAGCTCCTTCGCAAGTGCGATGCGGGAGGAATTCACCTCAGAGATGACCACGGTGGCGCCCTTCTCCTTGCACACCATGGCCTCAAGCATCCCTATCGGACCTGCGCCGAGTACCACACAGAAGTCTTCCGCAGTGACTTCGCCGTAGCGAACATCGTGAGCCGCGACAGCCAGGGGCTCGATGAGCGCTGCGTGCACCATGTTGATATCATCGGGGACCTTGTGCAACAGGTACGCGGGGACCGTCCACGAACCCTGAAAGGCTCCGGGAGACGTAATCCCGATGAAGTTCAGCGTGGGGCAGATGTTGAAATGCCCTCTCTGGCAGGAGGGGCACTTGCCGCACGCGTCGGTCGGTCGCAGAACAACGTGGTCTCCCACTTTGAAATCCGCAACGCCCTCGCCTACCTCGACCACCGTTCCCACTGCCTCGTGGCCAACGACCTGGGGAGGAGTCAGCCTGTGGTCCATGTGACCCAGGAAGATGTGCACGTCGGTCCCGCATATGCCTGCATACGCGACCTCCATCCTGACCTGTCCGGCGCCAGGAGGCACGATCTGTGACTCGCCAACGGAGAACTTCTTGTTACCCTCGTAGTATGCTGCTTTCATAGCTCCTCCACTCTTTCTATGTCTCGAGAGCGCTGCTCGAGTCGTCCCACAGTTTCTTCCGTGCTTCCGACATGGTCGCCATGACCACCTCCGGATCGGCGTCGCACACGTCGCATAGCGCCCGTATCATGGCGTCCTCCTTCGGAGGACAGCCGGGAACATGAGTGTCCGCGCCGGCAACGCCGGCCGCGCACTTGCCCAGTGCCACGAGCTTGCCCTCGGCCTTGACGTCAGCGGCATCTCCGATGACTACAGTCAGACCTTTCATGCTGTCGCCGTAGCCCGCCTGCTTCATGTAGGTTATTGCGCTGACCAGCTCGTTGGTACACCCGCTGCACGCGGACTCACCCTGCACGATGTTGAGGTCGGGGTAGCGGGAGCGGAAGACATCGAAGCCAGTCGTGAATTGTCGACGGTGGGCAGCGATTGATTCGCCGACAACCTCAATCGCGTCCAGTGACGCGGGGCTGCCAACCCTCTGCCCATAGTACTGCAGGTGCATGATTTGCGACGGGTCGATGCCCATCAGCGCAGCGCCAACAACGTCGGCACTCAGCGAATCCCTGGACGCAATGACAATCCCCATCTCAACCGTATCATCTGGATACTGCCACAGGCCCTGCATGCCCGCAGTGGCATCGATGACCGCGAAGTGCGGGCCAACAACGGTACACAGGTCGACGATGGCCTGGTCCAGACCCAGACTGTGACTCTTCCGTTTCTCGCTACCCGGCATCACGCCCTTCATATTCTTCAGCGCGAGCGTCGCGTGCGTCCTGATGTGGCTCTTCAGCACAGGTGTGCTGATGATGACATCCGAGTCCAGGGCCGTCCTGGCGATACGAACGCTCTTCATAACCAGGGCATCCGGTATCTCCACCTCTTCGAACGCATCGGTGTTGAGATTGCGCAGTTCCACTCCGAGCCGGGCTGCAACATCGGTCACGCCCGAAGAATCGAAGGACTCCTGCGTGCTGAAACCTCCGAAGTCGTAGCCCGCTATGGCCCCGTCACCTATGATCACCGACGCCGGGTTCTGCTCCAGAACGAGCTTCGTCACTGCCTCGACTACATCTCCATCCGTCTGGCAGCCGCTGTGCCGGGGGGAAGGCTTGCACTGGTTGGGTTTCACCAGCACGCGGGACGTGGGGCCGATGAGGCTCTCAAGTCCTCCCGCCAGCCGAACGGCTTCGCGGACTGCGGCGTCAACCGTTCCGGTGCCGACGCTTGTAATTGCTACACGATTGGTCATATACCTACCCTCCTTTCGCCCGTGGTCAACACGTGGAAAGCAAATTCTTCAGTATGGTTCAGGCGCGGCAAGTTTAGCCTCGCGCCTATACCATGTCAAAGGCCGTACAGACGGGTTGAACGTAGCTCAGTAGCCCCTTGCCTTGTCCACAATGTTCAACAGTGACTCTCCGGCAAGGTATCGGCGCAGGTTCTCGGCGAACAGCCCGGCGGCACCCACATCGTACTCGGCGATGTCCCCACTCACGTGCGGGCTGAAGATGACGTTGCGGAGTCTCCTGAGCGGACTGTCCGCAGGCAACGGCTCCGTCGAGAACACGTCGAGCCCGGCACCGGCAATCCACCCCTCCTCGAGGGCCGTTACCAACACGGGCTCATCGACTATTGCTCCACGTGACACATTGATGAGATACCCATCCTGCCTCATCGCCCGCAACTCGGGCTCGCCGATGAGATTCGCCGATTCTGCCGTCAGCGGTAGTGCGAGCACGACGAAGTCGCTCTGCCCGAGAAGGTCATGAAGGCGGGAAACAGGCACAACCTCGTCCACATTCTCATACGAGGTCGTCGGCAGTGCAGACCGACTCGTGCCAACCACCCTCATACCATGCAGCTTGGACACACGAGCTACGGCCTTGCCAATGCGCCCAAGACCGACTATGCCCACAGTCCTCCCCGTCAGCACCTGCATGGGAAACCACTTGAACCTGCCTTCTATCTGCTGATAGAAGCTGGTATTCGCCCCCTTGGCGAACATGAGCATCAGCATGAGTACGAATTCGGACATGGTGACCTCATGAATCCCGCTCATATTGGTGACAGTCACATCACTTCTTACCAGTTCATCACTCAGGATCCTTTCCACCCCCGTGGAGATTGTCTGTACCCACTTCAGTCGAGGAGCCCGCTCAACAAGACGCTCGGGCGGCTTCAACGTATAGAGCACTTCTGTACGTGCCAGCACTGCGTCAAGCTCCCCGGCCCGGGAGTCGTCGCCCTGACGCTCCAACCTGGTGAGGTCCGCAACGCTGACCACCTCCAGTTGCTGCGGCGCGGCCTGGCGAATGATGTCCATGGCCTCGTCCTCGATCTTGTTGGTCACTACGACAAGCCTTTTCGGTTCCATTGCTTTCCTTTCTAACCGCAGAATCGATAGCCATACGACTGGCAGTGTCCTGGAATGTGCATGTTACACTCTGCATCTACCATTCATCCACGTAAGCTATCGCGAGAGGAGGAGAGCTACATGCCTGGCTACACATTCGACCACGTACACATCATCAGCCCTGACCCTGAGTCCGCAGCCCGGTTCTTCGTCGACAAGTTCGGCGCTACCATCAAGAGCAGCGGCACCGCGCCCAACGGCACCGCCATGGTGGCCGTGGACTTCTTCGGCGCCAACATCTTCTTCATGGGTAAGCCGGAACAGCCCGCGGGCGGCGCTCCGGATCCCAGGAGCAGCTATGGACTGGAGCACTTCGGCGTGGTGACCGACGACCTCGATGCCGCCGTCGCAGACCTGAAGTCCAAGGGCGTTGAGTTCGTCCAGGACATCACTAACTTCCGTCCCGGCATAAGAATCTCCTTCCTGAAAGGTCCGGATAACACGATCATCGAGTTGCTCGAACGCAAGCCGGTCTCCTGAGCACCTGGCCATTCGCGACTCACGAGGGGCGGGCGGCCTACGCGCCGTTCGCCCCTTTGTCGGTGGTCAATCGAGTCCACCCTGCTCATCTGCTCTTTCTTGACGCCCCTTCGATGTGGCTATACACTCACATTCCAGAGATGGAATGCCCCAGGTGTCATTCGCCCCTGATTGTCGTTGAATACGACGACGTCGAGCTCGACTGCTGCACCAAGTGCGAAGGCCTCTGGTTCGACAGCGGCGAGATGCAGCTCGTGGCGGCCAAGGCGGGCCGGGACGCCGAGGCGTGCGCCAGCATGGCACCGGCCAGTACGAGCGAGAAGACGCTGAAATGCCCCCTGTGCCACAAGGCGATGAACAAGCGTTTCCTCGGCACAGGTGAGCCCGTTGTGGCAGACGTGTGTCCGGCGTGCGACGGCCTCTGGCTGGACAAGGGAGAGCTTGAGCACGTGTTGTCGCAATCGTCTTCCGGCTCTGAAGACGCGCCGTCGCTCAGCCATCTCCGCCGAACCTTCGGCAATCTCGCATCCCCTGCAACAAGTGACGACTCCAAAGAAACCGGCGCCGCCGGGTAGTGAGGTGTACTGAGATGGGAATCTGGATCTGGGTTGTTCTCGGCATACTCATAGTAGTGGTGGTAGCGCTTATCAGCGTGTACAACGGCCTGGTGCGCAAGCGGAACCAGGTCAAGAACGCATGGGCGCAGATAGACGTCCAACTGAAGAGACGCTACGACCTGATACCCAACCTCGTGGAGACGGTCAAGGGCTACGCCAAACATGAGCGCGAAACCCTCGAGGCTGTGACGCAGGCCAGGAATCTCGCTCAACAGGTCGCCAACGCCGGTGCAGGCGAGCGCGCTAAAGTTGAGGGCGAGCTGAGCTCAGCGTTGAGCCGGCTCCTCGCCGTCGCGGAAGCCTATCCTGACCTGAAGGCAAACCAGAACTTCCTCGCCTTGCAGGAGGAGCTCACATCGACGGAGAACAAGATCGGTTTCGCGAGGCAGTTCTACAACGACTCCGTCCTGCGCTACAACAACCAGACACAGGTATTCCCCTCGAACATCGTCGCTGGCATGTTCGGCTTCAAGGCTGAGGAGTTCTTCGAGACCACGACTGCGGCTGAGCGTGAAGCACCAAAGGTCAGCTTCAGCTAGCGGAACGTACCAGTACGTGCCATGTGGGAACAGATACGAGCGAACAGGATACGTTCAGCCTTTATAGTGGTGTTCATGGGCCTCCTGCTGCTGGCAGTTGGCTTCGCTCTAGGGCTGTACTTCTTCGGCAGCGCCGAGGCAGGCATCGCCATCGCCCTGCTGGTGTGGTTCATCATGAACCTGGTCGCGCTCTCTCAAGGAGACAACATCCTCCTCGCGCTCGGCAAAGCCCACAAGATCGAGAAACAGGACTACCCTCGCCTCTACAACATCGTCGAGGAGATGACCATCGCCTCGGGGCTGCCAAAGATGCCGGACGTCTACATCATCGATGACCCGGCACTTAATGCGTTCGCGACTGGAAGAAAGCCGGACAAGGCGGCCGTGGCAGTGACGTCAGGACTGCTTCAGCGTCTCAACAGGGACGAACTGCAGGGTGTCATCGCCCACGAACTCGGGCATATACGCAACAGGGACACGATGCTCATGGCCATAGGCGGCATCATGCTTGGCGCTATCGTCATCCTGTCGTGGTACGCAACCAGGATCATGTTCTTCGGGGGCATGAGCGGAAACCGGCGCAGCAGCTCCAGCGGGGGCGGCAGCGGGCAAATCATTATCCTCATAGTAGGGCTCGTGCTGCTCATACTCGCCCCCATCGCCGCTCGGCTCCTGTACTTCGCGCTGTCCCGCAAGCGAGAGTATCTTGCTGACGCTTCGTCGGCACTCTACACACGCTACCCCGAGGGACTCGCATCCGCTCTTGAGAAGATCTCCGGTTCCTCCCAGCCGCTCAAGTCGGCCAACAACGCAACGGCCCCGATGTACATCATCAATCCGTTTCGCAAGAAGGGCCTTGCTGCATCGGACCTCACAAGCACGCACCCCCCGACGTCAAAGAGGATCCAGGTGCTCAGGTCGATGTCAGGCGCGTCGTTCAATTCGTACGACCAGGCATTCAGACAGGTTGCGGGAAGGCGTGGTGTTGTCCCGCAGGGCGCACTGGCAGCCGTGGCCGAGACTCCTCTACGGGCCGGCTCGACTGACACGGAGGCCGGTGCGGCCGCAGAGGCGAAACGTGCGAGGGACGTCGGCGACGTGCTCTGGAAGAAGAATCAATACCGCACCGTGGACTGCCAGTGCGGGGCGCGACTGCGCATCCCGCCCGGCCTCGGTGCCGAGAGCATTCGCTGCCCCAGGTGCGGCACCGTCCACAAGCTCTAATCAGGAGTCAGTCTTTGAGACGTGGTCCGGGATGTGGACCCCGCTCATAACCTCGTAAGCCGCCGCAAGCGCCTGGTGACCCTTCTTGCCCATGCCCGCCGCCTCTGCACAGTTGTACAACTGGTGCACGAGCGCCGTTGCCGGCAGCGGCATCCGCAGGTCTCGCGCCGCCTGAAGCATGATGCCAAGGTCTTTCTGGACCGTCTCAACCGTGCCGCCAGGCTCGAGGTCCCCGACCAGCAGTCGCGACCCCAGCTGCTCGAGCTGGAATGAGGCGGCCGCGCCGTCCTTCACGGCGTCGAACACGCGCCTCACGTCGAGCCCCAGCGCGCCGGCGAGTGTCAACGCCTCGCTGGTGGCCAGCATGTTCACAAGCACGAGGACCTGGTTGCACAGCTTCGCTCCCTGCCCCGCACCGTTCTGCTCGCCCACGTGCACGATACTCGTGCCCATCGCCTGCAACACGGGAAGCGCCTTCTCATACGCCTCGGACGGACCTCCAACCATGATGGACAGCGAGCCTGTCTCAGCCTTCACCGTGCTTCCGCTGACAGGTGCGTCAAGCATCAGTACGCCGCCTTCAGCGAGCTTTGCAGCAATGCTCTTCGCCTCCGCCGGCGATATGGTGCTCATGTCCACGAGCACGGTGCCCGGCCTCGCTCCCGCAGCAATGCCATTCGGACCCAGCGCGACCTCTGCCGTGTCGCCCCCATGCTTGACCATCGTCACGACAACGTCCGAACGCTCGGCCACTTCGCGCGCGGAGCGGGCTTCGGCAGCCCCGTGCGACACCGCGAACTCGATACCCGGTTTGCTGCGATTCCAGACCGTCACCGGGAAACCCTTCTGCAGCACGTTCCTGCACATCGGCTTCCCCATGTAGCCAAGTCCGATGAATCCAACGTTCAGTTCAGACATACGCTCCTTTCAGCACGCCCGGCCAACCAGTGTGGCGGGCTATGTCAGCCCGGCAATCGGACGCTCAGCGACGAGCGAAGAACTCTCCGACCACTGGACGTGCTATTCTAGGTTCAGCTATCTCGTGCGTCAAACGATGAAAGGGAAGTACGATGACCACTGTGCCTCTTGCTCGAGCGCTCACTGATGCGGGCTATGGTGCCCGGCGCCGGGTAGTCGTCCTCATCAAGTCCGGTCTCGTTGAAGTCAACGGCCGCATCGCCTCGTCGTATACCGAGCCTGTCGACCCTACCACCGACCACATAGTGGTGGCCGGCCGGCGAACCGCGGAACACAAACCACGCCGCGTCTACATCGCGCTCAATAAGCCCGAGGGATACCTCTCCACGACTGAGGACGACCGTGGTCGACCAACCGTTATCGACCTGCTGCCGGAGCCACTCCGGAAGGCAGGCCTGCACCCGGCGGGGCGCCTGGACGAGGACAGCACGGGCCTTCTCATCATGACGAACGACGGGCAACTCACGTACGAACTGACGCATCCCAGGTTCGAGCACGATAAGGAGTATTATGTAGCCCTAACGGGCAACCTTCCTGCTGATGACATCCGCCGACTTGAAGAAGGCGTAGAGATTGAGGGCCAGCGCACGTGGCCCGCTCAGGTGCGTCGAATCGTGGGCGAGTCGCCCTACGGCTACAGTGTCACCATTCACGAAGGCCGCAAGAGACAGGTCCGCATGATGTTTGCCGCAGTCAACCAGCAGGTCGCGCTCCTCAAGCGGGTCAGGGTGGGAGGTCTCACACTTGGAGACATACCTGAGGGCGGTTACAGAGAGCTGACCACCGATGAAGTGCGCAGACTCATGCGCCCCACGTCAAGGTCAGGGCACGAACGGGGAGCCACCACACGATGGGCGCCACCAGGAACACGACAAGCTGTGTCGCCTGAAGGGAGACGCAGCCCCACCCGACCTCGCACATCCGACCCGAGTGAACGCAGGGCCGAACGCCCGCGTGGCATCCCGCCGGATAGGGGCGCGCGCGATGACAGTCAACCCACGAGAGCGCCTCGCTATCGTACCGATAGAACTCAAGAAGCGCGCCCTCGCGAACGATTCGCAGACGGCCCCCGGGGCTACGCGCCCGGCGACAGAGAGGGTGCCGCGCGTCCACGTTACCACCCTGAACGGAGCGGCGGTCCTCCGCAGAGGCGCGATGACCGATTCTCCGATAGACCGCAGAGGGAAGAGTACGGGGACAGGCGAGGACCCGCGCGGCCCCCCTACCGCTCACAGCGGCCCGAGGATACGCGGGAGGGCGGACGCGAAAGATACGAAGACAGGCCGCGCGCAGCCGAGTTCAAGGACCGTCGAGGGCCCGCCAGTCCTCGCTATCGCCAGGAGCGCACCGATGGTCCGACCGGTGGTCCAAGAGGTAGATTCACAGATGGGCCGCGCCGGGAGGAATACAGGGAGCGGCAACGACCCGAACGGCCACCCTACCGCTCTGACAGGGAAGAGGCGCCACCTGGAAGACGGCCACCGCGCACGCAATCGCCCGCTCGCGACTACGGTCGGGATGCGAGGTCGTCGAAGCCGCCGGCATCCAGGTCACGCAGGATGCCTCCAACTGACTACGAAGATGGTTCGGCTCCTGACAGACGCGAGCGCCCCGCGCCCACACGGCCACCGGCAAGGGGCTCAGGTGTCACTGACCGCCCCGGCGCCGCCCGCCAGGGCAAGAGATCGCCACGGGCACAACGCCCTACGGCAGACGGCGCTTCACGACCGCCGAGCCGACAGGGACCCCCATCTCGCGGGACACAACGTCGCACTTCACCAGGAGAAGGAAGAAGACCTCCCTCGGAGCGTCGCTGAGCGATTCGTAGTTCCCCTGGCCCTTGGAAACGACGAGGTCCGCGCTGTCGAAGCGCTTTCGCGCCTCGTCTGAACACGCACTGAGCACCAGTCCGGGCATGCCCGCGCCTGTGTCGGCGATATCCGCAACCGAGTCGATCCCCACGTCTATCGCATCCTGTCGCGTGACGTCGTTGATGACGGGACGCCCCCTCACCATGTAGGTATAGCGGCACCCGTTGACCCGCCGCATCTGCTCCATGAGCATACGGTCGAACACGACTTCGCCCGTGTTGTCGCCGATGACAAGTACGTCCCGGGCGGTCACCAGCCTCGAACGCAGCATCTCGTAGTCATCTATGGCGAGGTCCGTCTCCATGACTCTGCGAGCGTGGTCTCCCACATCGCCAAACTCAGAGACAATGCCAAGGTCCATCGAATTGCCCGCAATGGCGAGCTTCACCGCTGCCAGCAGCGGGTCGGGAAAGCCACCAAGCCCATCGCCCAGCTCGTCTACGACCGCCATGGCCAGGTCGTTGGCCTCTC
>Ga0180431_10008298_pt1 | contig 11940 bp, 11 predicted proteins | sample SS_ome_11_FD_132459 | JGI IMG/M metagenome (GOLD analysis project Ga0180431, IMG submission 132459) | Hypersaline lake sediment archaeal communities from the Salton Sea, California, USA - SS_1_MS_1 metaG | ecosystem: Environmental > Aquatic > Non-marine Saline and Alkaline > Hypersaline >... | reverse complement strand
GTATCGCTTGGCATTGTACAGGTTGCGGCGCATTCGTGTCATAGAAAAAAGCGGGCGGTTACCGATTTGCCCTCGCGCCGGGCCCTTGGCCCGGCCCGTCCTGGCGGAACGTCAGCAGCGGCCACAGCAGCGGAAACAGCGTGACCATCGGCAGCAGCAGGCCGACCAGGCTGGCGGTGGTATCCCGCACGTCTCCCCCTGCCCTCGTGAAATGAATGACGAACCACAACAGGCCGAGCGCCACCAGGACCGAGTTGGCCGCGATCAGCGCGCCGCGGGCCCACCGTCGGCCCTTGACGTACATGACAGCGACGAAGACCGCCGCGGCGGCCCACAGGACGGTTGCGGCCATGACGAGGATCAACCCGCTCGCTGGCGGGTCCGCCACGCCCAGGCGCAACATCATGCGATACAGGTACGCCTGGAAGATCCCGAAGAAGCAAACCCCAAGGGCCAGCATTTCACCGGCCGCCAGCAGGATCAGGGCGCGCCTGCGCAGTTTCGGGTCGCGCTGCCATCGTGCCATGGTGGTCTGGGCTCCTCGTTGCGGCCTCCGGGCTGCACTCGGCTGCCCGGCTCAGGCCTCGTCGAACGTCGGTCCGACCAGCACGTCGAAGGCGTCGAGCGTGGAGCGGTCGCCGCTCGCGATCAGCCGGAGCCGGTGGGTACACCGCTCTACGGCCCGGCGGGCGAACCGCCTCGCCAGAATGGCCTTGGCCTTGCTGTGCCGCGCCATCTCCAGCCACAGGTACGATACGTACACGTCGATGGCCACGTCGACGAGCGGCCGGGCCATCAGGTCGAGGTAATCCGACGCCTGGTCCTTCTTGACGGCGTCGACGGTCTCGGCCAGTTCCGTGCGGACGCGCTGGAGTTGGCCGGCCAGCCCCTTGAAGCCGCGCGGCGGTTCGTTCTCGGCGAATTCCGCGAAGCGTTTCTCGGCGGTTCCGCTCGTGACGCCGCGGACGATCGCCACCACCTGCAACTGGCTCGTGCCCTCGTAGATGGTCGTGATGCGGGCGTCGCGGTACAACCGTTCGAGCGGGTAATCCTTCATGTACCCGGACCCGCCCATAACGCTGATGGCCTCGTAGGCCACCCGGTTGCACATTTCGGAGATCCAATACTTGGCGGCCGGCGTCAGAAACCCCGCCAGACGCTTGTACCTCTTCTGCTGCTTGTTGAGGCGCGTGCGCTCGTCACGGTCCTCGGCGCGCTCCTTGGCCTCCTCCAGCAAGAACTCGTAATCGGCCGCCAGGGCGGCTTCGACGAGCAAGGCTCGGCCGGTTTCGACGGCGAGTTTCATCTCGGCCAGGAGGTCCGCCACGGCGGGGATATGGTCGATCGACCGGCCAAACTGCACGCGCGACGCCGCGTAGTTCCGCGCCTCGCGCCACGCCGCTTCGGCAATACCCTGGCTCTGGGCGGCGATGCCGATGCGGGCCCCGTTCATCAGGGCCATCACGTAGGTGACCAGGCCGCGGCGGCGTTCGCCCACGAGTTCCGCCGGCGCATCGTTGAACTGCATCTCGCACGTCGGCGACCCGTGGATACCCATCTTCTCTTCGGTCCGGCGGATGCGGATGCGGCTGTTGCGCTCGGTCAGGAACAGGCTCAGGCCCATGCCACCCGTCTCATCGGCCTCGCTGCGGGCCAGCACCAACAGCACCTCGCCGCACCCGTTCGTGATGAATCGCTTGACGCCCGAGAGGCGCCACTCGCCTTTCTCGTCCTGGGTGGCCCGCAGTTGCACGTTCTGGAGGTCGCTGCCGGCCTCGGGCTCCGTCAGGACCATGGCGCCGGTGACCTCGCCGGAGGCGAAGCGCGGCAGGAAGGCCTGCCTCTGGTCCTCGGAGGCGAACATGTTGATCGTTTCGGCGATGCCCTGCAAGCCGAAGATGTTCATGAGGCTGGCATCGGCCCGGCTGACGATTTCGGTCGCCAGGGCGTAGATGACGCCCGGCAGGTTGAGCCCGCCAAACCGCCGGGGCAGCGTGGCCCCCATGAGGTCGGCCTGCCCGAGGGCGTCGAGCGCCCGCCGGATGCCCGCCGCGTACCGGACCTTGCCTTCCCCGAGGCACAGGGTCGAGCCTTCCTCGTCGATCTCCGCCGAGAGGGGCGCGATCGTGTCGCCCGAAATCTGCCCGACCAGGTCGAGCGTGCGGCGGTAGTTGTCGAGCGCGTCCGGCACGTTCTCCGGCGCGTAATCGAACGCTTTGGCGTCGGCGAAGTCGCGCTCCCGCAGGCGGACGAGCGGGGCCAGGTCCTGACGGTCCAGGTGGAACGCGATGTCGGGGTTGTCGGTATAGAAGTTCGGCACGGCTACACCCGCTTCTTGATGGCGTCGATCATCATTGGGACCACGGTGTTCAGGTCGCCCACGATGCCGTAATGGGCCACCTTGAAGATGGGGGCGTCGGGGTCGGCGTTGACGGCCACGATCTTCTGGGCCTCGCTCATGCCGGACCGGTGCTGGACGGCCCCGCTGATGCCCAGGGCGACGTAGAGGGCCGGCCGGACCGTCGTGCCCGTCTGGCCCACCTGGTGATCCTTGTCGATCCAGCCGGAGTCGACGGCGGCCCGGCTGGCGCCGACGGCCGCGCCGAGGGCGTTGGCGAGGTCCCACACGAGCCGGAAGTTCTCCTTGCCGCCCACACCCGCGCCACCGGCTACGATCGTTCGGGCGGCCTTCAGGTTCACCTTCCGCTCAGCCCGGTGATGCTCCAGGATCTTGAGGACGGCGTCGCCGTCCGAGACGTCCGGGGTGAACCGCACGACCTCGCCCCGGCGGTCCGGCGACTCCTCCGGCATCCGCATGACGCCGTCGCGGACGGTGGCCATCTGCGGCCAGCGGTCCGGGTTGACGATCGTGGCGATGATGTTGCCGCCGAACGCCGGGCGAATCTGGTACAGCAGCCGATCGTACGTTGTCTTGGTGGACGCCTCGGTGTGGGAACCGATGTCGAGGTCCGTGCAGTCCGCCGTCAGGCCGCACCGGACGGCGCTGGCCACGCGCGGCGCGAGGTCGCGCCCGAGGGGCGTCGCGCCGAAGATGACGATCTGCGGCCGGTGCTCTTCCACCAGGGCCGTGATGGCCTTCGCGTACGGGTTCGTCTGGTAATGCGAGAGGAGCGGATGCTCGCCCACAAAGACGCGGTCGGCGCCGCACCGGACGAGCCGATCGGCATGCTGCTCGACCGCCTCGCCGAGGACGACGGCAGCGAGCCGCACGCCCAACGTGTCGGCGAGTTCGCGACCCTTCGACAGCAGTTCCAGGCCCACGTCGTGCAGACGGCCGTCGTTCTGCTCGGCTACGACCCAGACGTCGCCGTCGCGGTTGGGTTCGATCATGTTGCACGCTCTTTCGACTGTCGCGCGGCGGGTCTCCGTCCCCGCCGCGTGCTTCGTATCGACGCGCCGGCCAAGGCCGGCGGCTAAATGTTCTACCCGATGGTGTGGTCCTCGATGAGTTCGTGGATCATGCCGGCCACACCCTCCTCCGTCGGCTCCACCTTCTTGAAGCCCGTGCCGGCGAGCACCACCGACTGGATGCGCTTGACCTTGGTCGGGCTGCCGTCGCGGCCGCACCAGGCCAGGTCGGCCTCGATGTCGTCCAGGTCCCAATGGGGGATGAGGCGGCCGCGCTCCGCCAGTCCGGCGGCCCGGGCGTCGGCCTCGCGGGTCCGCGTTTCGTCGTCGGCGTCGGGCATCTCGGCCCGAAGGGCCGACTCGATTTCGGCACGGGACTTCCACTTCTTGACGGCCATCGTCCGCTTGGCCGACGCCGGCCGCGGCTCTGGCCCCTGGTCCGTCACGGTGAGCAGGCACGGCAACGGGGCCTCGACACGCTCGGACCCTTCGCCGGTGTTGCGGCGGACACGGACGCGGCCGTCGCCCACCTCTTCGACCTCCTCGACGTACGTGACCTGGGGCCAGCCGAGTTTCTCGGCCGTCTGCGGCGGCACCTGGGCCGTATCCCCGTCGATGGCCTGCCGGCCGCACAGGACCAGGTCGACCGGGGCATCGGCGGCCACACGGCGAACCGCGCGTGCCAGGATATAACTGGTGGCGAGGGTGTCGCTGGCGGCGGCCCGGCGGTCGGTCAGCAGGACGGCGGCGTCGGCGCCGCGTTCCAGCGATGCCCGGAGCACCTCGCACGCCTGCGGGGGCCCCATCGTGAGCACGGTGACGCGGCCGCCACGGCCCTCACGCAGCCGTAGGGCGGTTTCCAGCGCGTGGAGGTCTTCCGGATTAAAGATGGCCGGCAGGGCACTGCGGTTGACCGTGCCGTCGTCGCGCATCGCGTCGCCCGTGACGCGCTGGGTGTCCGGCACCTGCTTCACCAGCACAACGAGGTTGTACGCCATCCTGTACGGTTCTCCCGGTCAAGTAGTTGCAGCGGGGAAGGAATATGCCCGGTTACCATACTTTCGGGCCTGAAACGGGTCAAGGACAAAACGCCCCCGGCGCCGCGTGGAGGCCGCCCAAAGCCGCTCTCATTGGCTGTCGTCGCCCTTGTCCCGCTCGCCATGGCGGTAGACGATGACCTCGGCCTTTTCGCGCGTGACGAGGCCTTCGGCCATCATCTCGTCCAGGACGGGCAGGAACGCCCCGATGCGGTCGGTCCGGTCGACGATCTCGACCACGACGGGCAGATCCTCCGACAGCCGCAGAATTCCCGCCTTGTGCACGCGACTGTCGGCCCCGAAGCCAAGGATGCCGTGCAGGACCGTCGCGCCGGCCATGCCGCGCCGACGGGCCTCCTCGACGATGGCCTCGCACAGGGGCCGGCCGGCGTGCTTGTCGCTCTCACCGATGACGATGCGGAGGAGTTCGGCCTCGGGCGGCCTCGTCGTGGAGCAGCGTGCCGTCGCCGGGCAGGCGCTCGATGCGAATCGGAAGCCGCTCTTCGTCGGTAATCGGCTCGATGTACTTGTTGCGGTAGCGATGGGACTGCATGCGGCAGGAGTGGCGGTGCGGCGCGTACTCCGGGTGGCTGACCATCCGGCGCCAGATCGTGTCGAGCGGTTCCTCGGTGACGTTGCCGAACGAGATGGGGTTGAAGTCGCACGGGTTGATGTCGCCGTAGCACGTCATGTAGAACTGGGCGAACCCGCCGAAGCATCCGCCCCCGTCGTACCCGTTGGCCTTGGCCTGGGCCACCACGCCGAAGGGGTACTCATCGGCGTTGTACCGGTCGGCCAGGGCCCGGACGCGTTTGATGTCCTTGCGGCCCATGATGACGTCCGGCCGCGAGAGGAACTTGCCCGTCGGCACGCAGTCGAAGATGGTGACCTCGTGGAACCCCTCGTCGCGCACCATGTTGATGAGGTGTTCCAGGGCCCCGTTGTTCACCGTCTCGTGGCACCCGTAGGTGGACACGCCGGTCAGGATACCGGCGTCACGCGCGAGGCGGGCGCCCGCGAACGCCTTCTCGAAGGCGCCCGGTACGCGGCGAAGTTCGTCGTGGACGTCCGGCTGGTCGGAATCGATGGAAACGTTCATGCTGTCGAGGCCGGCCTCGGCAAGTTCCGCCACCTTCTTCTCATTGAGCAGGACGCCGCTCGTGAAGATCATGGCGTGGGCGCGGGTCTTGTCGACGTGGGCGACGAGTTCCGGCAGGTCGGCCCGGGCGAGCGGCTCGCCGCCCGTGAACACGACGTTCGAGACGCCGAGGTCCACCGACTGCTCGACGATGGACTTGAGTTCATCGGTCGTGAGTTCACGCCGGCCGGGCGTCACGAACCGGTCGGCTGAGCAGTGGACGCACCGGCACGGGCATCGCGGCGTGACCGAGAGGGTGCACGTGCCGGGGAAGACGATCTTCTCGGCCATGGTCCGGAGTTTGCGTTCCAGGTGCCGCATCGCCGCCGCCGTCGGCATCGCCGGGTTGTACAGGTTGTAGACGTTCTTGCCGTCCTTTTCGGCGATGATCTTGAGGCGGTTGACGACGGACAGGAAGGCGTCGACTTTGTCGCTGAACGAACCCTTCAGCGGCCCGGAAACCTCGCAACAGATCTGCTTGTCGGAATCGCGCCACGTCTTCAGCGACAGCAGGCGCACGCCGACCGGGCCGGCCACGTCGGTGTGGACCACGCCGTCGGGCGTTTCCCGGCTGGTAACCTTGACCCGTTTGAGCAGGCCCTCGCTGACGTGCTCGGTCAGAGCAGACATAACGGCTCCTTACCCCGGACGCATGATTGTCACATTCTAGAAAAGCCGGCCGTGGGAGGCAAGGCGGACCTTTCGAATGTCCAATGACGCAGGCCGGTTCGTGTCACTTGCTGAGGTGCCCCACATCGGCCAGGATCTGCTCGGCCAACTGGACTGCCCGCAGGCCATCGTCCACCGTCACCAGCGGCGGGCGGCCTGAGCGAACGGCCTCGAGGAAGGCCGCCAGTTGGGCCCGGAGGGCGTCGGGCGACGACGCAACGGGAACGGCCTCGACCGTCACGAGGTCGTCCATGCCGACGTCAGCCAGGTCGCCGGCCTGAATCCGCTGGCGGAGGTCGCCCGCCGGGTGCAGCCACTCGACCTTCCGCTCGGCGTAGTCCATCTTCACGTACGCGCCATCGCTGAAGATGCGGACGAGGCGCTGTTTGGAGCGGCTCATGCGGCTGGCCGAAACGTTCGCCACGCACCCGCCGGGGAACCTCAGGCGGACGTTGACGAAGTCCTCGTGCGGACCGATTACGACACCGCCCACCGCATGCACCTCCTCGGGCGCCTCGCCCGCGAGCGCCAGGACCACGTCCAGCCCGTGGATCATCACGTCCATCACCACGCCCGTGTCCATGCTGCGGAAACTGAACGGCGACACCCACAGCACCTCGATGTACGCGGGGCTCAGGTCCCGGCCGGCGATGGCTCGCGTCACGGGGTCGAACCGCAGGATGTGCCCGACCTGGGCCACGACGCCGGCCTCTCGGATGGCGTCGGCGATGCGGCGGGCCTCGGCGGCGGTGCCCGCCAGCGGTTTCTCGATGAGCATCGCCACACCCTGCTCCGCCAGTTCGCATGCCACGGCCTCGTGGGCGGAGGTCCAGGCCGCCACGACGGCGGCGTCGATGCGGCCGGCCAGATCCGACACCGCCGTCACCGCCTCGGCGCCGACTTCCTCGGCGACGGCGCCGGCCCGGTCGGCGTCGACGTCGCACACGGCCACGAGGTCGGCGGCGTTGGATTCCGCAACGGCCTGGGCGTGGAACCGGCCCATGTGCCCGGTGCCGATAACGGCCACGCGTAGCGAATCGGTCATGGGGGAACCTCCGAAACACGTCTGCGATCGGCCGCGCGGCCGACTCGCGCGGGAAGACGAAGGCGGCACACGGCGCCGCGCGTTACGGGGACGTCCTCGGCCGAAGCGACTCCCGGTACCGGCCGCTCTTGCCGGCGGCGGAGTTGTGCAGCGCCTGGCATAAGGTGCGCACCTCTGGCGGCCAGTCGGTCTCGTTGTCCATCTCGTCAAGGACTTCGGCCCGCGGGCGGCCGCGGCGATAGATGCGGCGATAGGCCTTGGCTATCGCCTCGATAACCTCGGGCGACATCCCTGCCCGCCGCATGCCTACACTGTTGATGCCGCGCACCCGGCTCGGGTGGCCTTCGACGATCAGGAAGGGCGGCACGTCCTGAACGATGCGCGTCAGGCCGCCGATGTACGCCAGCCCGCCGATGGTCGTGAACGGATGGACGGCCGCCCCCCCGTTCAGGTTGGCGCCGTCGTGCACGTGCACGTGGCCGCCAATCAGCACGTTGTTGCCGAAGATGATGTTGTCGCCGATGACGGCGTCGTGGGCCACGTGGCTGCACGCCATCAGGTAACAGCCGTTGCCGACGCGAGTTACGCCCTCCTCCTTACTGGACCCGCGGTGAATCGTAACGCATTCACGGATGACGTTGTGGTCGCCGACTTCAACGCGGGTGTCCTCGTCGTGATACGTCTTGTCCTGGGGCGGCGTGCCGACGACGGCGTTCGGATGGACCACGTTGTTCCGTCCGAGGCGGGTCCGGCCCATAACCGTGACGCTGTGATGCAAAACGGTTCCCGGACCGATGACGGCCCCGGGGCCGACATAACAGAACGGGCCGATCTCCACGTCCTCGGCGAGTTCGGCCTTTGGCGAGACGACGGCCAATTTACTGATTGCCATACGCGACTCTCACGATTCCTGGTCGGCCGGGACGAGCATGAAGCGGATCTTCGCCTCGGCGGCCAGTTCTTCCGCCACCCAGGCCCGGGTGTTGACCTGGGCCCGGCGGTCCTTGGCGCGGATCACCTCGGCCTCCAGCCGTAACTGGTCGCCCGGGTGCACCGTCTTGCGGAGTTTGACCTTGTCCATGCTGAGCAGCACGGCCACCTGGCCCGTGTGCTCCAACTTCTTCAGCAGCACGACGCCCGACAACTGGGCCATCGCCTCCACGATAAGCACGCCGGGCATGATGGGCGTACCCGGATAATGGCCCTGGAAGAAGTGCTCGTTGATCGAGACGTTCTTGATGCCGACCGCCCGGATGTTGTCCTCGACCGAGAGGATGCGATCCACCAGCAGGAACGGGTACCGGTGCGGCAGGACCTCCATAATCTGATTGATGTCCATCGCCTGTCGGCCGGCGGCGGCCGACTCGCCCCGGTGGGCCGCCTGCTCCAGCAGACGCCGCACGAACCGATGGTTCAGCGCGTGCCCGGACCCCATCGCCACCACGCGGCACCGCAGGTCGGCGTTCAGCAGAAACAGGTCGCCCACGAGATCGAGGATCTTGTGCCGGGCCGGTTCGTCCGGGAACCGGTACGTGTTGTTGATCGGCCCATCCCCGCCGATGACCAGCAGGTCCTCGTAGCTGGCGTGCGGCCCGTAGCCGCGCTGACGCAGGTCCTCGACCTCCGACTCCAGGATGAACGTGCGGGTGGTCGCGAGGTCTTCGGCGAACGACTCGGGGGTCAACTTCACGTTCACGATCTGCGGCGGAATGACCCCGTCCTGCCCGTAATCCAGGTGATACGTCAGCGACAACTCGTCCTCGGGACCCGGCAGGGCCGTCACCACGGAGGAGCCATCTTGCACCGTGACCGGCTCAACGATCTGCATAACGGGTCGGTCCGCGTCCTGCTCGACGATCTCGGCCTGGCGGATCAGGCGAACGTAGTCGGCGGACGACCCGTCGCCGCCGGGCAGTTCGGGGGCGTCGAGTTCCACGTACAGGTTGTCGATGGAGAGGCCCGCGAGGGCGGCCAGGAGGTGCTCGGCCGTCTCGACGCACACCTCGCCGCGGGCAAGCGTGGTCCGCTGGAACCGCTTCGCCACCGCCTCGATCGTGGCGGGGATCTCGGCCTCCTCGCCGAGGTCTACCCGGCGGAAGATGAGGCCGGTATCCGGCGGGGCGGGCTTCAGGGTCAAATGCACACTCTGGCCCGTGAACAGGCCCTTGCCTTCCAGTTCGGCCTGCAGCGCGATGGTCCGTTGCCGACGCGTCACGCTTACTCCTGCTCGCGGCGTTTCTCGAGCCGCTCTTTCAAGTTCTTGACCCAGTCGGCCAGGTCCGTCAGGCGCCGCAGGGTGGCCTCCTGGCGCAGATGCTCGCGGTGAACGACCGCCGGGTACCCGCTGACGTCGGTGCCCGGCGGCACGTCCTTCGTGACGCCGGCCTTGGCCGCGACACGGGCGCCGTCGCCGACGGTCAGGTGCCCGTCAATGGCGGCTTGGCCCGCGATCTGACACCGCCGGCCGATGCGGGTGCTGCCCGCAATCGCCACCTGGGCTACGATGACGGTGCCTTCGCCGATGTCCACATTATGGGCAATCTGCACGAGGTTGTCGATCTTAACCTTCGCGCCGATGCGGGTCGCGCCGAAGCGGGCCCGGTCGATGGTCGTGCCGGCGCCAATCTCGACGTCGTCACCGATTTCAACGATGCCGAGTTGCGGCACCTTCTCGGGCCCCGCTTCCCCGGGCAGGTAGCCGAAGCCGTCGCTGCCGACGACCGCCCCCGCATGAACGATAACGCGATCGCCCAGGCGACAGCGTTCGCGGATGACAACGCCGGCGTGGACGTCACAGTCGTCGCCGACAACCGCTTCCTCGGCGACGACCGCGCCGGCGCGGATGCGCGCCCCGTTCCCGATGCGGGCGCCGGCGCCCACCACGGCACACGCGCCTATGTGGACGCCCTTGCCCAGCGTGGCGGAGTCGTGCACGACGGCCTTCGGATGGACACCGGCCTCCGGCACCGGCACCGGCGGGCAAAGGGCCTCGGTAATGCGGCTCATGGCGCGGTTGACGTCCGCCACGCGGAGGACGACGGTGCCCTTACCCACGCCGGTCAGATCGTCGTCTTCGGAGGCGACGAGGCACGCGGCCTGCGACTCGGCTGCCAGGGTCCGGTAGCGCGGCAAAGCGACGAACGCCACGTCGGAAGGCCCGGCGTCGGCCAGCGAGGCCGCCCCGGAGACCTCGCGGTCGGGGTCGCCATCAAGCCGGCCGCCGACGAGGTCGGCAAGTTCGCGCAGGGTCTTGGTCACGCTCCCTCCAAGCCCGGACGGCAGAGCCTCGGCCCGGATGCGCCGCCCGTCCTAAGAGGGCCGATTATAGCGTTCAAGAGCCGACATGCAAGGTCGGCCCACTCGAAACGCTTGCACGGCAGGCCCGGCGGCTCTAGAATCGCCTCGGCCGAGTGTCTGTCTACCGGAGACGACGTTATGACCGAGGCCGACAGCCCCATCGACGCCGTCCAACCTTACCGCGACCACCTGGTGGACTGGGACCGCCGGTTGGAGCGGGAGGCCCCGTTCTTTCAGCGGGCCTTCTCGAGCGTCGGCGCCCAACGTGTGTTGGATTGCGCGTGCGGCACGGGCCGGCACGTATGCCTGTTCGCGCGCTGGGGCATCGATGCGGTAGGCTCCGACGACTCGCCGTCGGCGGTGGAGGCCGCCCGCCGCCACGCCCGCGAGGCCGGGGCCGCCGTCCGCTTCGAGGTGGCGGACTTCCGCCGCCTGCCGGAGACGTTTCCCCAACCGTTCGACGCAGTCATCTGCACGGGCGGCCTGCCGCTCGCCGGCTCGCCCGACGGCATTCGCGAAGCCATCGCCAGCATGCACGACGTGCTGCGGCCGGACGGCCTGCTCGTGGTCCAGTGCCTGAACTTCGAGACGGTGCCCGAGGGCCGCATTGTCCTGCATGGGCTCCGCTCGGGCGAGGTTGGCGGGCGGGAGGTCCTTCTGCTGAAACTCCTCCGCAAGATACGCCGCCGCTGCGATGTCATGACCCTCGTCCTGGAGAAGCAGGCCGGCGAGTGGACACCGATCGAGGCCCACGACCAGGTGTGGGCCGTCCGGCCGGACGAACTCGAAGGGATGCTCACCGACGCGGGCCTCGGCCGTATCCAGCGGTACGGCGACTACGAGCCCTCGCCGTTCGATCCGGCGGCGAGCCCGTCGCTCATTCTCGTCGCCCGCAAGGCCAAGGAGTAGGAGTCCGCCGCGCGGCGGCCTTCCCAGGCCGCCGCGATCTGCAGCCCTAGGCGCGCGGTGGCCTGGGAAGGCCACCTCGCGGAAACTGCGAACACGCTTCCAGCGTCCGCGGAGGATCATATCATGACCCCGGACGAGAACCTGAATCGCCTCGGCCTGGAACTGCCGCCCCTGCCGGAGCCCGTCGGGTCGTACGTGCCGGCCGTCCGTACCGGTAACCTCGTGTTCGTGAGCGGGCAGTTGCCGATGCGCGACGGCCAACTCATGTTCACCGGCAAGGTGGGCGCCGACATCCCCATCGAAGAGGCCCAGGCGTGCGCCCGGCGGGCGGCGCTCAACGCCCTGGCCGTCGCCGCCGCCGAGGCGGGCGGCCTCTCGCGCCTCGCGCGCATCGTCCGCCTGACGGGTCACGTGGCCAGTGCCGGCGACTTCACCGACCAGGCCAAGGTGATGAACGCGGCGAGCGACCTGATGGT